>Ga0209794_1000741_pt1 | contig 37000 bp, 31 predicted proteins | sample EBPBio232013_DNA_FD_185869 | JGI IMG/M metagenome (GOLD analysis project Ga0209794, IMG submission 185869) | Wastewater treatment Type I Accumulibacter community from EBPR Bioreactor in Madison, WI, USA - Reactor 1_5/23/2013_ DNA (SPAdes)... | ecosystem: Engineered > Bioreactor > EBPR >... | reverse complement strand
AATGATGAAACCGCCGCGATCCGATAGCAAGCCTTACGCGACTGCGAGACGCGGCTGCGAGACAAGAAGCCGATGCAGCGTGTCGATGGTCGACATATCGGCAATTCCATCCACCTGCTGCGGACGGAAATGGCGCTGGAAGGCCTGCACGACCCCTTCCGTTGTGGCGCAGAAGATACCCGTAATTTCAATACCATAGCCATAGAAGGCGAGCATGGATTGCAGCGCCTCGACCGGCTGGCCGCCATCGCCCTGCTGGAAGAAGCGCCCGCCAGTGATCGGCGTCGGCTCGACATAATGGCCAATGCCCGCCTCGGCCAGATGCGCCCAGGGAAAGTTCTCGCCCGGATCGGCCTTGCGAACCGGAGCAACATCCGAATGTGCCAAGACGCGCTCACGCGGAATGTAGCGACGGGCGGAAATATCGGCGCAAAGCGCAATCACCGCCTCGATCTGAGCATCGGGATAATCCGGCAGACCGGCGGGGTGGCCGGGATTGGCGATCTCGATGCCGATGGAGCAGGAATTGATATCCGTATCGCCACCCCAGAAGCTCTTGCCCGCATGCCAGGCGCGTTCGGATTCCGGCACAAGCTGGATCACGCGACCATCGGGGTAGACGAAATAATGGCAGGAGACTTCACTCGCCGGATCACACAGCCACGAAAGGGCCTGATCATCATCCGGCATGCCGGTGTAATGCAGAAGAATCATGTCCGGCTCGCGGCTTTCCTTGCGCTCGCCATGGTTCGGCGAAGGCTGCACGAGGGCGCGGGCGTAATCAGGCGTAAACGTGGTCGTCATGCAGCGCGGCGTTCTTTCTCGATGGCTTCATAGGCCGCATTGAGCGCCGCCATGCGCTCATGGGCAACAGCATGGAATTCCGCCGGAACACCACGGGCAATCAAACGGTCCGGGTGATGCTCGGACACCAGCGAGCGGTACTTGCTGCGAATGGCGGTAAAATCATCGCTCGGCGAGACACCGAGAACCATGTAGGGGTTGCGGCCTTCAAGATGGATATGGCGGGCCTTGATGCGTTCGAACGCCTGCTCGTCAAAGCCGAATATATCCGCGACATGTTCGAGATAGCCCATCTCGTTTTCGTGGATGAGGCCATCGGCCTTGGCGATGTGAAAGAGACCGTCGAGCACGTCCTCGAGAAGCTGGCACGGCCCACCCGAGCAGGACCGGCAAAGACCGGCCATCTGGCGCGCATAGGCATCAAACCCGGCCACGTCCTGACGCGCCAGATTGTAAAGCCGCGCCACATGCGGCGCTTCTGATTCCGGGAATTCGAAGATTTCGCGAAAGGCCTGAACCTCAGCCTGACTGACAATGCCGTCCGCCTTGGCCATCTTGGCCGAAAGGGCAATGAGCGCCACCGAAAACGCCACTTTCTTGCGCGTTTCCGGGTCGCCTTCAAACAGCGTGCGCACCGCTTCGACCACGCGCCCCAGAACGCTGCCCGCGGCTTCACCCACGGCAGTCAGAACTTTTTCGAGGAAATTGGTCAGCGGACCACGGCCATTTTCAAACATCATGCGCTGAGATTGACCAAATTCGGGCGCGAAAAGCAACCGAAAGCGCCCTGCCGCAACATTAAACTTTCTTCATGCTCAATCAGTTCTGCTGATGATGAGGCCAAAATGGGCGGATGATTGAACCGATGAACGGCACCCGTCCCGCAACGGCACATCGTATACGTGGCAAAATGCCTGCCGCTTCATGATTTTATCACTTTACAGCGGGCCTTGCCTGTCGCATCCATTCGCTCGACCGAGAGGAAACGAATGGGACGGCGAAGCCGCCCCCAAGGAGGGACAGGATGACCAAACACAAAGTTGCAATGCTGACCGCTGGCGGCCTCGCCCCGTGTCTTTCGTCGGCCGTTGGCGGCCTGATCGAACGCTACTCCGACATCGCCCCGGAAATCGAGCTGGTCGCCTATCGCTCCGGCTATCAGGGCCTGCTTCTGGGCGACACCATCGAAATCACCCCGCAGATGCGCGAAAAGGCTTACCTGCTGCATCGCTTCGGTGGCTCGCCCATCGGCAACAGCCGCGTCAAGCTGACGAACGCCGCCGACTGCGCCAAGCGCGGCCTGACCAAGGAAGGCGACAACCCGCTGAAGGTGGCCGCTGAACGTCTGGCCTCGGATGGCATCACCATTCTCCACACCATCGGTGGCGACGACACCAACACCACGGCTGCCGATCTCGCCGCCTATCTCGGCGCCAACGGCTACGACCTGACCGTGGTCGGTCTGCCGAAGACGGTTGATAACGACGTGGTGCCGATCCGCCAGTCGCTCGGCGCCTGGACCGCCGCCGAATATGGCGCGGCCTTCTTCGACAACGTGTCGAACGAACAGAGTGCCGCCCCGCGCACCCTCGTCGTGCATGAAGTCATGGGCCGTCATTGCGGCTGGCTGACCGCGGCTACCGCCAAGGCCTACATCCAGCGCCTCAACGGCACCGAATTTGCCGATGGCTTCATGATGAACCGCCAGATGAAGAGCATCGACGGCCTTTACCTGCCAGAACTCGCCTTTGATCTGGAGGCCGAAGCCGCCCGCCTCAAGGAAGTCATGGACAAGACGGGCTACGTCACCCTGTTCGTGTCGGAAGGCGCCTGCCTCGACGCCATCGTTGCCGAGCGCGAATCCGCAGGCGAAACGGTCAAGCGCGACGCCTTCGGCCACGTGAAGATCGACACCATCAATGTCGGCGGCTGGTTCTCCAAGCAGTTCGCCGCCCTGCTCGGTGCCGAACGCGCCATGGTGCAGAAGTCGGGCTACTACGCCCGCTCCGCCCCGGCCAATGTCGACGACCTGCGCCTCATCCACTCCATGGTCGACCTCGCGGTTGAAAGCGCCCTCAACGGCGTTTCCGGCGTGACCGGCCACGATGAAGACCAGAACGGCAAGCTGCGCACCATCGAATTCCCGCGCATCAAGGGCGGCAAGCACTTCGATATCGCCCAGCCGTGGTTCGACGACGTGATGAAGACGATCGGCCAGAGCTACAAGCACGCCTGATCAATCTGACGTTTTGAGAGCGGCTCCGTTGCCTTCTGGCGACGGAGCCGTTTTTTTTGACAAACGCGACATCTTCGAACTTGCGGCGCAGGGCCGTTGCTGGCAGGAGATGGCATGCATTTGGAAACTTGGACACTCTACGCCGTCATCGTCGTCCTCTGGCTCGCGCTGCCAAGCCGGGCCGTGCGCGATATCGCGTCCTATTCCAACGCACGCGGGCGTTTGATGGCCATCGCCACCGTTCCGGGTTACACCTTGGCCAATGTCGCCGTCGCCATGGCCGCCGCCTATGTGGCGCTGTCGGCAGCCCTCGTCTCCCCCTTTTTCCTCACGGCCCTGCAGTGGTTCACCGGAACGCTTCTGGTTCTGGGGCTGGTGACGCGCGCCGTATTGCCGGAATTTTCCGCCCCCATTGCCGACAACGACAATCTGCGTGAGAAACATGCGCCGCGCATCGCGCTCGACATCTTTGCCGAGACCTTCTTTGATCGCCGCACCATGATCTTCTCTCTGGCGGCCGCTTCCCAGATGATCGATCCGGCAGGCTTTGCCGCTGACTTCATGGTGTGGCTGAGTGTCGCGACGGCGGTGCCTGCCCTGCTCTTCGGCCTGGCCACGGCCCTGGCCTTTGAAACCAGCCTGCAACGCCTGAAGCGTCGGCCTTTCCGCAAGGCGCGCAAGCCCAGAAGCGGCATTGTTTCAATCGCTTCGGGTGCGGTAACCGCCGGCTATCGCAAGATCGCCGCCTGAGGCGCAAGTAGGCCCCAACCACCCCTGTCTTGCAGGTTCGTTGCCAATCAGTTAATGAATCGTGCAACTGAGGCGTATCGCGTTAACAGTCGCGGCGACCAAAATAAAACGGGAGACAGGCACGATGAAGGCAGGAACGAAGCTTCACCTGGCCACAATGGTATCCGTCTGCGCCCTTCTCGCAGGCTGCGAAACCTCCAGCCAGCAGTCTTCGGCCATGCACAAGTCGTCCCGCGTTGTCTCTGGCGAGCCCCGTCTTGCCGCCCCCGGTAACGCCGTTGCCGCCCTGATGCTCCCGCAAACACCGACCGAAACGCTCTATCAGGTGGTCGTGGCGTATGAACCGCCGGTCGATCCGGTGCTTGCCGCTCAGGCCGTTGATCCGTCGCAGGTGCCCGGTGCCGTTCCCGTGCCGCGTCCCTCGCCGAATTCCGTAACGGCCATGGCCATGGCAACGCAGGTTCCGCCGGTGGCCGGTACCCCGGTCAACACCGCTGCAAACGCGGCTGCTGGCACACCCCTTTCCGTCGCAGCGGCTCCCGCCGTTCCGGGAACGCCGACCGTGCCCGGTTCCGCTGCCGCACCTGCGGTCGCAACGGCTGCAGCCGTTCCGTCTCCGGTGGCCGCCAAGGGTGCCCGCCCCGGCGCGCCCGCGCCCGCCGCCAACGAAGTGGCCTCCATCGGCCCGTACATGCTTCCCGATGCCATCGCGCCGCAGTCCGTTGTGCCGCCCAAGCGTCCCGGTGATGCTCTAGGCTATGCCTCGCCCGGCGCGCCGAACGCGGCACTGGCCGCCATTGATGCGGGCACATCGAATGCCATGCGAAATTCGGCCTATGCCACGGCACCGGCCTCGGCCATGCGCAACGACATCAACGCCATGGTCACGCGCTATTCCACTGAATATGGCGTTCCGGAATCCCTCATTCACCGCGTGATCCAGCGCGAAAGCAAGTATGACGCTGCCGCCGTGCATCGCTCCGGTCGCTATTGGGGCCTGATGCAGATCCTGCCCGCAACGGCCCGCTCCATGGGCTATCAGGGCGATAACAAGGGTCTTCTCGACGCCGAAACCAATCTCAAATACGCTGTGAAATATCTGCGCGGCGCCTATCTGGTCGCCGACAAGAACCATGATCAGGCCGTGCGTCTCTACGCACGCGGCTATTACTTCGACGCCAAGCGCAAAGGCATGCTCGACGTTCTGAAGTAATCTGTCCGGCTCCCGGAACAGGCAAAAAAAATGGAGCATTTCCGTTTGACGGGAAATGCTCCAGGTGACGGCGGGACAAACACACCGTAATTCGTCAGGCCACGCGGCTGGCCCTCAAGTTGCACGATTGCTGGGAAAGCAGATCCGGGATCTCCTTGGCCGTGACCGGCGGCGAGATCAGGAAGCCCTGCACATTGCGGATGCCGATCATCCGCGCGAATTCCAATTGCGCTTCGTTCTCAATGCCTTCGATGGTGGTGTCGAGGTGAAAGACGCTGCCCAGCTGGGCAATCAGGTGAACGAGTTCGCCATCGCTGCCGCCCTGCATCATGGCATGGGTAAAGCTGCGGTCGATCTTCAGATGGTCCAGCGGAAAGCGCTTGAGATTGTTGATCGACGAAAAGCCGGTGCCAAAATCATCGAGCGCAACGCGAATGCCCATGGCTCGCAAATCATGAAGCGCCTTCTGGATGATCGCGACATCCACCGTAAAGACGGATTCGGTCACTTCAATCATCAGGCGGTGCGGGGCAAGCCCGGTCTCAGTCAGAACGCCGCGCACATGCTCGACAAAGCCCAGATCCTTGAACTGGTCGCCGGGCACGTTAACGGCCACACCCGCCACCTCCGGCCACTGGCTGGCCTCACGACAGGCCTCGGAAAGCACCCAGCGCCCGATGGGCAGAATGATCCCGGCCTTTTCCGCCAGCGGAATGAACGCATCCGGCACGATGACGCCCCGCTCGGGATGATGCCAGCGCAACAGGGCCTCGAACGCCACAAGCCGTTGCGAGGCAATGTTGAGGATCGGCTGGTATTCGAGGAAGAACTCGCCATCGGCCAGCGCGCGGCGCAGGTCGCGTTCGATCTCGATGCGCTCCAGAACCAGTGCCGCCAGTTCGGAATCGAAGAAGGCGTGTGACGAGCCGCTGATTTCCTTGGCCCGGTAAAGTGCCAGATCGGCGCGCTTGAAAATCAGGTCGAGGTCATACTCACCTTCCAGCGTGAAGGTGATGCCAATGCTGACGCCAGCCGCAACACGCCCCTGCGGCAGGTCCAGCGGACGGCTGGCATCCTGTTCGATCCGCAAGGCGGTGGCGATCACCGTCTCGGCATCGATAACATCCGGTAGAAGAATGACGAACTCGTCGCCGCCTAGTCGATAAAGCTCGCCCGCCCCGCAAAGGGCATGGCGTATCAGGCTCGCCATGCGTTGCAGCATCGCGTCACCCGCATCGTGGCCCATCGTGTCGTTGACGAACTTGAACTTGTCGATGTCGACCATCATCAGCGCGCCGCCCCTCTCGCGCCCCAGCATGGCGCGCAGATCGCGCTCCAGCGGGCGACGGTTCGGCAGCCCCGTCAGCGTGTCATAAAAGGCGTCATGCATCAGCTGATGCTCGCGCACTTCACGCTCGCGAATCATGGTGCAGAGACGTTCATGCGTCTGGCCGAGCTTGAGGGCGACATAGCCCGCAACAACCGGAAATGTGAGGGAAGCCGCATGAAGCGGATCGAAAACCATGGCCTCTGCGGCCCTGGCAAAACCCATCTCCCTGGTCATCCCAAGGAAGGCGAAAAGCGGATACATGGCGCCGAGAGCGGTGCCAGCCGCGATATAGCGTTTTGCAACGCCTGGAACGAGTTCTCTTAACGTCATGTTAAACCTAATAATTCTTGCAACCATCATAGTCGCGCGTCCGTCATGGACATGCAGAGCAATAAAGCACCAAACCGCTACATTTCCCTCAAGCGAAAGGGTTAGCGCCTTCTAAACACTCCCGTTTTCGTTGAGTGGAAACTGTCATCAATCCTTCGCAGGCCATGCCTATGAGAAAGTGTCAGGAACACCAGTCCGGACACCGATCATGACACGTCACGAACGCAGCAGCATCGAAGACGGCAAGGCCAAGCTTGGCGCCGCCCTATTCCGTCACAAGGCCCTCTCGCGCGAAGGCTTTTCCGAACGCCTTTTCCGGGCCCTGTTTTCGGGCCTCGTCTATCCGCAAATCTGGGAAGACCCGGAAGTGGACATGGAGGCGATGCAGCTTTGCGCCGGTCATCGCGTCGTGTCGATCGGCTCGGGCGGCTGCAACATGCTGGCCTATCTGTCGCGCTCACCGGCCAAGGTCGATGTGGTCGATCTCAATCGTCACCATGTGGCGCTGAACCGCCTGAAGCTTGCCGCCTTCCAGCATCTGCCGACCTATCAGGATGTGCTGAACCAGTTGATCGGCCACAATATTCGCTCGAATGTCGAGGCGTTTGACCGCTACATCGCGCCGCATCTGGATGCGGAAACGCTGTCCTACTGGAACCATCGTGGTGTGACCGCACGCCGCCGCGTTTCGGTCTTCAATGGCAACATCTACCGCAAGGGTCTTCTCGGTCGCTTCATCGGCACCGGCCATGCCATTGCCAGACTGCATGGCGTCAACCTGCGCGAAATCACCAAGGCCCAGACCTTGACCGAGCAGGAAGCCTTCTTCGAAAACCGCATCGCCCCCCTCTTCGACAAGCCGATGATCCGCTGGATGACGAGCCGTAAAAGCTCGCTTTTCGGCCTTGGCATTCCGCCGCAGCAGTTCGATGAACTGGCTGGCATGTCGGATGATGGCACCGTGGCCCCCGTTCTGCGCGCCCGGTTGAAGCGTCTGGCTTGCGGCTTCCCGCTGGAAAGCAACTATTTCGCGTGGCAGGCCTTCGCGCGGCGCTATCCCGAACCGGGCAAGGGACCGCTTCCGGCCTATCTGCGCCCGGACTATTTCGCCGCCATCCGCGAGGCCGCACCCCGCGTCAGCGTCCACCACGAAAGCTTCACGACGCTTCTGGAACGTAAACCCGAAGCCTCCGTCGACCGCTACTGTCTGCTCGATGCGCAGGACTGGATGACGCCGCAACAGCTCAATGAACTGTGGCGCGAAATCACCCGCACCGCAGCCCCCGGTGCCCGCGTCGTGTTCCGCACCGCCGCCGAAGCCTCGATCCTGCCCGGCCGTCTTGATCCCGGTCTCCTCGACCGCTGGACCTACCGCGAACAGGAATCGCTTGCCTTCACCGCCCGTGACCGCTCCGCCATCTATGGTGGCTTCCATCTCTACGTGAAGAATGACACATGAACGTGCATCTCCAGCCCCAGCCCCACGATGATCACGCCCGGTTGATGGACCGCATGTATCGCGGCCAGCGCCACATCTATGATCTGACGCGCAAATACTATCTGTTCGGTCGCGATACGGCGATCAACGGTCTGGAACTGCGCCCCGGCATGTCGCTGCTTGAACTGGGCTGCGGCACCGGGCGCAATCTGGAACTGAGCGGGCGTCGCCATCCCGGCACCCGCCTCTTTGGCCTCGACATTTCGCAGGAAATGCTTTTGAGCGCCAAGACCCGTTTCGAAAAGGCCAAAACACCCGTGACACTTGTGGCCGGAGATGCGGCCAACTTCCGCGCCGCCGATCTGGGTGAACCGCAGGGCTTCGACCGCGTGATGATTTCCTACGCGCTGTCGATGATCCCGGACTGGCAGGGCACGGTGGAGGCCGGGCTTGCGGCGTTGAAGCCGGGCGGCTCGCTGCACATTGTCGATTTCGGCCGTCAGGAAGACCTGCCGCGCTGGTTCCGCACCGCCCTGCGCGGGTGGCTGACCCGCTTCCACGTCAGCCCGCGCGATACGCTCAGCGACTATCTGGCGACGCTCGCCGACGAACGCGGCCTGACGCTTGAAATCTCAAGCCTTGGCGGCGGTTATGCCACGCAGGCGATCCTTTACCGCCACGTTCACTGAACTTCGGCCCGAATAGCATCGTCCGTGCGTTTTGCGGGCAGAACGGAGCCGTTCTGCCCCTTGAAATAATCCTTTGTTTACGTCGTTATGGTGAAAAGGGTGTTGAACCTTGTTGGCACGCGCCGAACAGGGTTTTTCCCCTTCCGTAAGGTTTTGCCGGCGGGAGGACCGCAACGCACGAACGGACTGACCCATGCGACGGCTTTTGCTGGCACTTCTGCCCTTGACCATGCTGCTCGGCGGTTGCACCGCCGTGGGCTATGACATGGTCGAAACAGCCTCGATCAGCCCGCGCTTTCGCGACACGAAGCCGATTGATTTCGGCGACAAGAACCCGCAACGCCATCAGATCCACGGCATCGATATTTCCCGCTGGAACGGCGATATCGACTGGATGAACGTGCGCAAATCCGGCGTCTCCTTCGTTTTCATCAAGGCAACGGAAGGCAAGGACGCGCTCGATCCGAAATTCGACGCCAACTGGCGCGGCGCCTCCTCCGCAGCCGTCGCCCACGCGCCCTATCACTTCTACTACTGGTGCTCGAGCGCTGACGAACAGGCCGACTGGTTCATCGCCAATGTGCCGAAGGCCGCGATGAAAATGCCGCCGGTGCTGGATGTGGAGTGGAACCACGATTCCAAGACCTGCCAGTACCGCCCGAGCCCGCTGACCGTGCAGTCGGAAATGCAACGCTTCATGGATCGGCTGGAGGCCTATTACGGCAAGCGCCCGATCATCTACACAAGCGTTGATTTCCACCGCGACAACCTCATCGGCCAGTTCAAGGACTATTATTTCTGGGTCCGTTCGGTCGCTGCCCACCCGTCCGAAAAATACGATGATCGCCGCTGGGCCTTCTGGCAGTACACGGCAACGGGGGCCATCCCCGGCATTGAAGGCCAGACGGACATCAACGTCTTTGCCGGTGACGCCAAGAACTGGCGCAACTGGCTGACGGCGCAAAACAAGTAAAAATCAAGGCGCGGCAGCCCTGCCGTGACCGCCTTGCATCTGGGACGCTCAAGATCGCGTCATTTTCCGTTCAAATTCACTAATTTTCTTGCTTCCGTCACAATCTTTAGGAAAAGCCTTACCCATGAAAAAGGCTTGCGATGCGATGGCATCGGCAAGCACCATGGAAAACAGGATTTCCCGATGATCCGCGCTCTGTCTCGCTCTCTTGCCCTTACCCTCGCCCTCACCGCGCCGCTTTCCGGTGCCGCTTTCGCACAGGAACAGGCGACCGCGCCGGCCGCCCCCTGCGGCGGCGATCTGTCGGCCTTTCTGGCGGGCGTGAAGGCCGAGGCGCTCGCCAAGGGCCTGCCGGAAAGCGCCATCGACAAAACCTTTGAAGGGGCCGTGATCGACCCGAAGGTGCTGTCGCGTGACCGCGCCCAGGGCGTCTTCCGCCAGACCTTCACCGAGTTTTCGCAGCGCACGGTTTCGCAAGGCCGCCTCAACACCGGCAAGCAGAAAATCCAGCAGTACAAGGCTGTTTTCGACCGCGCTGAAGCCGAGTTCGGCGTACCCGCAGGCGTGATCACCGCCTTCTGGGCCATGGAAACCGACTTCGGTGCCGTTCAGGGCGATTTCAACACCCGCAACGCCCTCGTAACGCTCTCACATGATTGCCGCCGCCCGGAACTGTTCCGCCCGCAATTGCTGGCCCTCATCGAAATGGTCAGCCACGGCGATTTCGATCCCGCTGTGGAAACGGGCGCATGGGCCGGTGAAATCGGTCAGGTGCAGATGCTGCCCAAGGACATCATCGCGCAGGGCGTGGATGGTGATGGCGATGGCCATGTGCGCCTCAAGACCTCCTCGCCCGATGCGATCATGACGGCGGCAAAGTTCATCTCGACGCTGGGCTACAAGCGCGGCGAACCGTGGATTCAGGAAGTCACCATTCCGCAGAACCTTCCCTTTGAAAAATCGGGCCTCGGCGGCACGCTGACGGCGGGCGACTGGTTTGCGCTGGGTGTTGAACCGCGCGATGGCAACAAGAACTTTGGAAGCCTTCCGGCAGCACTGGTACTGCCGCAGGGCCGCTTCGGACCGGCCTTCATCACCTATCCGAACTTCGGCATCTATCTCGAGTGGAACCAGTCCTTCATCTACACCACCTCGGCGGCCTACTTCGCCACCCGCCTGACGGGCGCGGAACCCTACAACAAGGGTAATCCCGAGCCGGGCCTTGATGTGGACCAGATGAAGGCGCTGCAGACCAAGCTTGATGCCATCACCCACGATGTCGGCAAGATCGACGGCATTCTCGGCTCCGGCACCCGCATCGCCGTGCAGAAGGAACAGCTTCGCCTCGGCATGCCCGCCGATGGCTGGCCGACGCAGGCGCTCCTCAACGCGCTTTGATTCTCTGCCAAAACATCAAAAGCCGCCTCCGGACGGCTTTCTTTTTGGCTTTTCCGACAAAAAATTTGAACGCCTAATAGAGACGTTTTTTCATTGCCTTGCCGCAATGCGTCAGGCCTTGGCGGGGTCATTGGCGGCGATGTCGCACCCCTGCCCCCTTCCCAAGCGACACAAAACATACATATTATCTTTGTGTAAACGCGAAGGAGGCAGGTATGGGAATGACCAACTCTCTCAATGTCCTGGTGATCAGCGCAGCGTTTGTGTTCATCGGCGCGATGCTCTTCATCTGAGGCGCAGCCGTTAAAAAAGGCGCTGCCTGGAGGGGCGTCGCCTGAAAGCATCCATCGAAATCTCAAGACTGCCGGAAGGCGGGCGCGGTGAATGCGCCCGCCTTCCGGTGTTATGATCAGGCCGTCTTGCGCGAAACGCCAAGGCGGGCGAGCACGGCATTGGTCAGCGGCGCGCGGTTCATCGTATAGATGTGAATGTCGTTGATGCCGCGATGAACGAGATCGGCGATCTGTTCGGCAGCCACCTCTGCGGCCACGCTGGCGCGCAAAACGGCATCCTCATCGGTTCCCGCAAAGCGCTCGTCGAGGTAGGCCGGAATGGACGTACCGCAACGACCGGCAAAACGCTTCAACTGCGTGAGATTCTGGATCGGCATAATGCCCGGAACGACGGGGATCGTCACACCCGCATCGCGCACGGTATTCAGATAACGCTCGAACTGGTCATTATCGAAGAAGAACTGCGTCAATGCGCGGTCGGCACCATTGTCCGCCTTGCGCTTGAGCATCTCGACATCGGCGGCAACGCTGGCGCTTTCCGGGTGCTTTTCCGGGTAAGCGGAGACGGAAATGTCGAAATCGGCAATCGCCTTCAGCCCCTTCACCAGTTCGGCCCCGTTAGCGTAACCTTGCGGGTGCGGACGATAGGTCGAGCCGGGGCCTTCCGGCGGGTCGCCACGAAGCGCCACAAAGCGGGTCACGCCCGCCGAACGCAATTCATCCACCACCCGGTGAACCTCATCCTTGGAGGAACCGACACAGGTCAGATGCGATGCGGTCGGCAGGGTCGTGTCGGCAATCAGACGGCGAACGGTCGTCAGCGTCGGTTCGCGGGTCGAACCACCCGCGCCATAGGTCACGGAGACGAAATCCGGACCCCAGCCACCGAGATCCGCCACGGTTTCCCAAAGCTGGCCTTCCATATCGACGGATTTGGGCGGGAAGAACTCGAAGGAGATTTTGAGGCGCGCCAGTTCAGCGGGCGTAAGCAGAGGTTGGGTCATGGGCGTCTCCCTGAATTTCAGCTTTGTTTTCGTTTCTTGAATTTATGCAGTCGGTCGGCGGGCCAGCCAGATCGTCACCGTCAAGGCCCGTTCGGCGCGTTCGTCGGGCGCAACATCCTCAATCCGCTCGACGGTCAGGCCCGATGCTTCCAGCCAGCGCGACATGGTGGCATGCGAGAAGCCAAGTCGCACATGGGCATGCGATTCCCTCAGATGTTCCAGTTCATGCGGGGCAAGATCGATCACCGCCAGACGACCGCCGGGTTTCAGAACCCGGACCGCCTCGGACAACGCCAGCTGCGGCTGATCGAGGAAGTGCAGCACCTGATGGATGGTGACGAGATCAAAATCCTGCCCCTCAACCGGCAGGTTGAAAATATCGCCATGCCGCACCGAAGCCTTCACCAGCCCGTCGCGGTCCAGGTTGGCACGCGCCACCGCCAGCATGTCGCGGCTCGTATCGACCCCGGTCGCCCGTTCGAAAATATCGCTCAGCAATTGCAGCATCCGGCCTGTGCCGGTGCCAAGGTCGAGCAGCGAGCCGACCGGCGTCTTGCCAATCATTTCGACCAGTGCCGCCTCCACCGCCTCGTCATTGACATGCAGGCGGCGAAGCTCGTCCCATTCCGACGCGTTGCGGCTGAAATAGGCCTGCGCCCGTTCAGAGCGCAATTGCTTGACGGACTCAAGCCGCAGGCCATCGCGCGCCAGAACCGGATCATGACGATCGGAAAGCGAGAGGATTGCCCGCACCAGATCCGCCGCCGCGCCATCGCGACGCAGGCGGAAATAGGCCCACGCCCCTTCCTGATAGCGCTCGACGAGGTTGTCCTCAGCCAGAAGCTTCAGATGGCGGGAAATGCGCGGCTGCGACTGGCCGAGAATATCGGTGAGGTCCGTGACGGTCAGATCACCGGCCGAAAGCAGGCACAGCAGACGAAGCCGCGTGGTCTCCCCCGCCGCCTTCAGAATGTCCACCAGCTTTTCCAGCGCAAACGTCGTCAATGCATCACCATCGCCAATCAAGATATAAACATATCTTTATGTGATTGACGAAAGCTTTGCAAGTCCGCTGCCATGCAGCAAACATGAAAAAGGCGGCCCGAAGACCGCCTTTTGATGGAAGCGTTTAGCGCGTCAGGCGCTTGTAGCTCATGCGGCTCGGGTTGAGCGCATCGGGGCCGAGGCGTCGCACCTTGTCCTTTTCGTAGTCTTCGAAGTTGCCTTCGAACCATTCCACATGGCCATCGCCTTCATAGGCGAGGATGTGGGTGGCCAGACGGTCGAGGAACATGCGGTCGTGCGAGATGATGACGGCGCAACCGGCAAAGTTTTCCAGAGCGTCTTCGAGCGCACCGAGCGTTTCGGTATCAAGGTCGTTGGTCGGTTCGTCGAGCAGCAGAACGTTGTGGCCGCCCTTCAGCATCTTGGCGAGGTGAACGCGGTTGCGCTGACCACCCGAAAGGTTGCCCACCTTCTGCTGCTGGTCGCCACCCTTGAAGTTGAAGGCACCGCAATAGGCGCGCGAGTTCATTTCGAACTTGCCAAGCTTCAGGATGTCGTTGCCTTCCGAGATTTCCTCCCAGACGGTCTTGTTGGCCGCCAGCGTATCACGGCTCTGGTCGACATAGCCGAGGTCGACCGTATCACCGACGGTGATCGTACCGGAATCCGGCTTTTCCTGACCCGTGATCATGCGGAACAGCGTCGTCTTACCAGCGCCGTTCGGACCGATGATGCCGACGATGCCGCCCGGCGGCAGCTTGAAGCTGAGGTTTTCGATCAGCACGCGGTCGCCATAGGACTTGGTGATGTTATCGGCTTCGATGACCACGCGACCGAGACGCTCGCCAATCGGAATGGCGATCTGCGTATCGGACGGACGGCGTTCAGCCGCCGAATCCACCAGATCGTTATAGGCGTTGATACGCGCCTTGGACTTGGCCTGACGGGCCTTCGGGCTGGAGGCAATCCATTCCTGTTCGCGCGAAATCGCCTTCTGGCGACCGGCTTCTTCACGGGCTTCCTGCTGCATACGCTTGGCCTTGGCCTGCAGGTAAGCGGAGTAGTTGCCTTCGTAAGGAATGCCGCGACCACGGTCGAGCTCGAGAATCCAGCCCGTCACGTTGTCGAGGAAGTAGCGGTCGTGGGTGACCATCAGGATGGCGCCCGGATATTCGCGCAGGTGCTTTTCAAGCCAGCCGATGGTTTCGGCGTCCAGATGGTTGGTCGGTTCGTCGAGCAGCAGCAGGTCGGGCTGACGCAACAGCAGCTGGCAGAGCGCGATACGGCGCTTTTCACCGCCCGAAAGGCTGGTCACATCCGAATCGCCGGGCGGGCAACGCAGCGCATCCATGGCCATCTCGACCTGATTTTCCAGATCCCACAGGTTCTGGCTGTCGATGATGTCCTGAAGCTTTGCGCCCTCGTCCGCCGTCTCGTCGGAGTAGTTCATCATCAACTCGTTGTAGCGGTCGAGGATCGCCTTCTTGTGAGCGACGCCTTCCATGACGTTTTCGAAAACCGTCTTGGTCGGGTCGAGCTTCGGCTCCTGTTCCAGATAGCCAAGGGTCGCGCCTTCGGCGAGCCAGGATTCGCCGGTCCATTCCTTGTCGAGACCGGCCATGATCTTCAGCACGGTCGACTTACCGGCACCGTTCGGGCCGAGGATACCGATCTTGGCATCGGGATAGAAAGACAGGTGGATGTTTTCGAGGATCTTCTTGTTGCCGTAGGACTTGTTCAGTCCCGACATGTGGTAGATGAACTGACGTGCCATCGGTAAAGCGCTCCGCATTCGGGGAAAGGTTTGCCGCTATGTAGGCGAAACACGCCGTCCGGGCAATCCGCCCGCCGCCTGCAAGCTCGAATTTCATCACGCAATTGTCCCCTGCCTTGCGCCTGACACACGAATCTCCTCTCCTGCCGCCCTTGGAAGGAACCCGCCATGCCATTTGACAGGATCACGCTTGCCAGCCCGACAGGGGCCACACTGTCGCTCAACGTCAGCAAACCTCTGGTGCCCCCGCGTGCCGTGGTGATGATCTGCCACGGCATGGGCGAACATTCCGCTCGCTATGTCGCCTTTGCCGAGGCGCTGAATGCCCATGGCTTTGCCGTTTTCGCCCATGATCATCGCGGCCACGGCCTGACAACAGCCTCCGATGCCCCGCCCATGCGCTTTGCCTGGCGGGGCGGCGCTGAACGGGTCATCGAGGATGTTCTGGCCGTGCGCGATCATGCCGAACGGGACTATCCCGGCCTGCCGGTCATCCTCTTCGGTCACTCCATGGGCGGATTGATTGCGCTGAATGTCGGCTTGAGAGCGCCGCAGCGTTTCGCAGGCGTCGCCCCGTGGAACATGAATGCCGTCGCCTCCCCGCTTCTGGTGGCCGCCGCTCGCCTCGTGCTCGGCATCGAACAGGCGCTCAAAGGCTCCGATGTTCCAAGCCTCACCCTGCCCGCTCTCACCGTCCAGATGTGGAACAAGGCCATACCGGACATGAGGACCGAGGCCGACTGGCTGAGCCATGACCCGGCGGTCATCGAAGCCGTTCTGACCGATCCACTCTGCGGCAAACCGGCGACCGTTTCCATGTGGCGCGACATCTTCGATCTCATCACCGGCTGGAAGCCGCTGGCCGATCAGGCCGGTGCGGCCCGTACGCTGCCCTTCTTTCTGGCGGGCGGCGGTGAAGACCCTTCGACAGACCATGGCAAGGCCCTTTCAGTACTGGCGGCCCGCCTTGAAAAATTCGGTTTCGCCTCTGTAAAGAAAGCGATATATCGCAACAGCAGGCACGAAACGTTGCTGGATAGGGAGCGCGAGCAAGCGATCAGCGATTTCATCGGCTGGTGTGACAGCGTGCTCAAACGGCAAGGATGACGCCACGGCCTGTTGCCGAAATGGAATAAGGCCATGAGTTTATATCAAGTGCAGGGAGGGCGCTGCATGGCTATAGCTGGTTCCGTTAATTTCGGGATGAAGCGTTCGGGCCATGGGCGAAACGGTCAGACATGAACGACTTGGAAACGGCACGTGCAGCCGCAGCCGTCCCGCGTGGCGTGGCCGTGGCGACGATCGGCATTCTCGCCGCCCCGCTCATCGACATCTTCTCGAAGCTGGCGGGCGAAACGATCCCGCCGGTCGAAATCACCGCCATGCGCTTTGCCGTGCAGGCGGCACTCATGCTGCCGCTTCTAATCCTCAGCACCGGAATCAAAACACCAACAAGCGAACGGAACTGGCTGAAAACGCAAGCTTTTCATGCCGCACGCGGCGGCTTGATCACACTCGGCATGATCGCTTTCGTCACCACGCTGCAATCGATGGAAGTGGCCGACGCCATCGCGATCTTCTTCGTGGAGCCGATCATCCTCACCGTTCTGGGTTCGGTTTTCCTGAAGGAAACCGTCGGCTGGAGGCGTTACACGGCCTGCGCCGTGGGCTTTCTCGGCGCAATGATCGTCATCCGTCCAAGCTTTCAGGAGGTCGGCCCGGTCGCCCTCCTGCCGGTCGTGACCGCGCTGACGGTCGCCATTTTCGCCCTCATGACACGCATGCTGGCGCAGCGGGAAAACCCCTTCGCCATGCAGTTTTACGCGGGTCTCTGGGGCTTTGCCTTTTGCGTTTTAATCATGGCTGTGGGCCTTCTGGCGGGCATGGAACTTATCAGCCCCGTTCTGCCGGACCTGAAACATACGGGCTTCATGATTGGCGTCGGGGCGGCAGCAGCCTTCAGCGGCATCATGGGCGTTTTTTCGTTTCGCTATGCGCCCGCATCGACGCTCGCCCCGCTGCAATATTTCGAGATCGTTTCAGCCACCATTCTCGGCTGGATGGTCTTCGGCGATCTGCCGGACGCCATGAAATGGCTCGGCATTTCGATCATCATCGCATCGGGCCTTTACATCATCTGGCGCGAACGCCGGGTAAAGGCACAGATCGTCACCGCCATGCGGGACACCCCGCCACCCTGACAACCCTTGATCCTCGGGAGACCCCATGAGCGACAGGAAACCACCCCTTTCCGGCATTCGCGTGATCGAACTCGCCCGCGTTCTGGCAGGCCCATGGGCCGGACAGATGCTGGCCGACATGGGGGCCGACGTGATCAAGGTGGAAAACCCGACCGGCGGCGATGACACCCGCGCCTGGGGACCGCCCTTCGTGGAAAGCGCAGAGGGCGAGAACCTCTCCGCCGCCTATTACCACTCCACCAACCGCGGCAAGCGCTCTATCGACATCGACTTTCGCGAGGAAGAAGGTCGCAAGATCGTGCTCGACCTCATCCGCGATGCCGATGTGGTCATTGAGAACTTCAAGCGCGGCGGTCTCGTGAAATACGGGCTGGACTACGAGAGCCTGAAGGCCATCAATCCGAAGCTTGTCTATTGCTCGATCACGGGTTTCGGCCAGACCGGGCCTTACGCCGATTTCGCCGGTTACGATTACATCGTGCAGGGCATGTCCGGCTTCATGTCAGTGACGGGCTCACCGGATGGCGAACCGATGAAAGCGGGTGTGGCGATTGCCGATATCTTTACCGGCATCTATTCCGTCGCTGCCATTCAGGCCGCTCTCATCCACGTGATGAAGACCGGCGAAGGCCAGATGATCGACATGGCGCTGCTCGATGTGCAGGCCGGGGTCATGGCCAACCAGAACCTCAACTATCTCGTTTCCGGCAAGTCGCCCGTGCGGCTCGGCAACGCCCATCCGAACATCAGCCCCTATGAGGTGATGCCAACGGCAGACGGCCACCTGATCTTGGCTGTCGGCAATGACGGTCAGTTTGCCCGCCTCTGCACCATTCTGGGCCTTGAAGGCGTGACGGATGACGCGCGTTTCGCCACCAACAAGGCCCGCGTTGCCAACAAGGTGGAGGTGCGCCGCATCGTTTCCGCCGAAACGGTGAAGTGGACGCGGCGCGACCTTCTGACGGCTTGCGAACAGAATGCTGTTCCGGCTGGCCCGATCAATACGATTGGCGACATGTTCGATGATCCGCAGGTGAAAGCCCGTGGCCTTCGCATCGATCTTGAGGCAGCCGACGGCACGGTGATCCCCGGCGTGCGCAGCCCCATCGTCATGTCTGAAACACCTTTGAACTACAACCGACCGAGCCCGCGTCTGGGTGAGCATCGCGAGGAAATCCTTGCCGAACTCAAGGCACGGCGTTCACAATAAGAAAGTTACGGGAGGACACTATGGAAAGAACCGGAGGACAACTGATCGTCGAGGCCCTGAAGGCCAACGGCGTGAAGCGCGTCGCCTGCGTACCGGGCGAAAGCTATCTGGCGGTGCTCGATGCGCTGTATGAAAGCGGCATTGAAACCATGGTTTGCCGTCAGGAAGGCGGCGCGGCGATGATGGCCGATTGCTGGGGTCGCCTCACCGGCGAGCCGGGCGTGTGCTTCGTCACCCGTGGCCCCGGCGCCACCAATGCCTCGGCGGGCCTGCATGTGGCACGTCAGGATTCCGTGCCGATGATCCTCTTCATCGGTCAAGTGCAGGGCGATGCCCGCGAGCGCGAAGCGTTTCAGGAAGTCGAATACCGCCGCGCTTTCACCGAATTTGCCAAATGGGTCGGCGAAATCGATGATCCGGCCCGCATCCCGGAATTTGTGACCCGCGCTTTTGCCGTCGCTACCTCGGGTCGTCCCGGCCCGGTCGTGCTGTCGCTGCCGGAAGACATGCTGGTGAAGCTGGCAGACGCACCGGCGGCCAAGCCCTACATGCCGGTGGAAAGCCATCCCGGCCCGGCCCAGATGGCCGATCTCGCTGCCCGCCTCGAAAAGGCCGAGCGCCCGCTCGTCATCCTCGGCGGCACCCGCTGGGATGAGGCAAGCGTCGCCGAAATGCGCGCCTTCGCCGAGGCGTGGAAACTGCCGGTCGGCTGCTCCTTCCGTCGCCAGATGCTGTTCGATCACCTCTCGCCGTCCTATGCGGGCGATATCGGCATCGGCATCAACCCGGCACTCGCCAAGGAAGTGAAGGAAGCGGACCTCATTCTGCTGGTCGGCGGGCGCTTCTCCGAAATGCCCTCCTCGTCCTACACGCTAATCGATATTCCCTATCCGAAGCAGAGCCTGATCCATGTCTATCCGGACCCGTCCGAACTCGGCCGCGTCTATCGCCCGGATCTCGCCATCGCCGCAGCCCCCATGCATTTCGTCGCCGCGCTGAAGAGCCTCAAGGCTCCGGCCAGCCCGAAATGGGCCGCCCGCACTGAGGCGATGCATGCCGCCTACCTGAAATGGTCCACGCCGCCCGCAACCGGCCCCGGCGCGGTGCAGATGGGTCCGATCATGGACTGGATCGAAGCCAACACGCCGGACGATACGATCTTCACCAATGGCGCAGGCAACTACGCCACGTGGGTGCATCGTTTCCACCGTTTCCGCCGCTATGCGACGCAGGCAGCGCCTGCCTCCGGCTCCATGGGGTATGGCCTTCCAGCCGCCGTCGCCGCCAAGGCACTCCATCCCGAGCGGGAAGTCATCTGCTTTGCCGGTGATGGCTGCTTCATGATGCACGGTCAGGAATTTGCGACTGCCGTGCGCTATAACCTGCCGATCATCACGGTTTTGGTGAACAACAGCATGTACGGCACCATCCGCATGCATCAGGAACGGGAATATCCGGGCCGCGTGTCCGCCACCGGCCTCACCAATCCGGAATTTGCCGATCTGGCCCGCGCCTATGGCGGCCATGGCGAAATCGTGCGCGAGACCGCCGACTTCGCACCAGCCTTCGAGCGCGCCCGCAAGAGCGGTAAGCCGTCGATCATCGAAATCGTGCTGGACCCCGAGGCCATCACCCCGGCCCGTACGCTGACCGATATTCGCGAGAAGCGTTAAAACCAATCGGGGCGGCGGTTTTCCGCCGCCTCACACCAGCTTCAGATTCTGAAGCCGATAGATCGTCAGTTCCCAGAGCCAGCGCGGCGTTGCATTGACGACGCCCGCATAGGCATCAGCCAGTTCCGGCACGCTGAGCAGAACGACAATGCCAATGGCAACCGTCCACAGCCACTGGATGCGCAGGTTCTTGAAGCTGAAGAACTCGTAATAGCCGTTCTCGTCATACTCCGTCCCGGCCAGCATATCCCAGAACGAGTAGTTATCACCCGCCCAGGAATCCATCAGACTGTCCAGCATGGGACGGCGCGGAAAAACACTCAGCCGGTCGGGGTAAACGTTGAACCATGCCCGCGCGCAATGGATCAGCGTGCCGAGGAACATCAGCAGCGGCACGGCGATCAGATAATGCAGCGTATTGGCGTGGACAGCGGTTTCCATGCCGCCATTTCAGCGCGAGGCCGTTAAAATCCGGAAACCGGGCCGCCGCTATCCGTAGCCATGGTTTACAGCCCGCAAACGACCAGCCCAAACTGAAAAGAGGCCGGGAAGCAACGCTCCCGACCCCTTTGTTTTGCGTTCCGCAGCGCTCTTAGTCGAGAGCGGCGGTCACGATGAATTCAACCTTGTAGTCCGGCGTGGCCAGTGCGGCCTGGCTGGTGGCGCGGGCCGGCGGGTTCTTCGGGTCGATCCAGCCTTCCCAGACGGCATTCATCTCACCGAACGTCGACATGTCGGACAGGTAGATGATGGTCTGGAGGATCTTCGACTTGTTGGAACCGGCAGCGGCGAGCAGACGATCGACTTCAGCCAGCGCGGACTTGGACTGCTCCTTGACCGTTGCGCCTTCACCGACCTGACCGGCCAGGTAAACGACATTGCCGTGGACGACTGCGCCGCTCATGCGGGCGCCGGGCTCGATACGCTTGATGCTCATGACATGCTCCTGTGTATAAGTAAGGCGCTTCTCGGATCAGTATGCACGGGCCTTAGCCGCGCATGTGATGGGTCTTTTGGTAGATGGCAGTGGAACGCGCGCCGGAGCGGCAATAGCCGAGCATGGGGCGCGGCAGCTCATCCAGCGCATCCACCATTCCGGCAACAGCCACAGCATCGACACCCATGGGGCCAACGGGGACATAGGCAACCTCGATACCGAGTTCGGCGGCTCGTGTGGCAATCACCTCAAACGGCGTCTGCCCCGGCTCTTCGCCATCCGGTCGATGGCAAACCATGGACTTGAAGCCGAGCGCCTTGATGGCCTCGACATCCTCCACCGTAATCTGCCCGGTGACGGCATATTCGCCGTCGATTTCTCTGATGTCGACCATCCGTCGTCCTGCTTCCTGAGTCGTTTAAAATCTAGAGTTCACGGTTACTTGCGTCAATGCAGCCGCAGCTCATTCCACCTCTGCAAAAAGGAATGACAGACGGTAATCTGTCGCCTCTCCCGGTGCAATGGTGCGAAGCTCGCCGCGCGCCGCAATATCGGGGCGTTTGGCCCAGCGGTGTGACGCAGGTTCAATGCCGAGAACGTTGGCGGGGTCCGTCTGGTTCCGCCACATCTGCAGGAAGGGCAGGCTCGACGTGTCAAACCGCACGGTGAGCGAAAGCCCCTGAAGCGAAGCCATCGGCCCGAGCCGCACCTCAGCCTGCGGCTGGTCATGGGCAGGCACGCAGAACACGCCGCCCTCCGGCTCGCCAAAGGTCCACGGGAAGCCACCGCCCGCAAGCATCGCCCCTTCGATCCGCACCGCCGGGTCGAAAAGCCAGCCGCCAAGGTTCATGTGATACATCAGCATCGGCGCAAAGGGCACGGAGCCGTTATTGATCAGGTGATCCTCAAGCGTCACCATCCCCGTTTCGCCATCGATATGCCAGCGCCGCTTCAAAAGAGCGCGTCCACCATTGGCCAGCGCCACCGGCACCGAGGCGCTGCAGGTGGCATCGCCCCCTTCCCGCGTAAGAACGATCCCTTCAGCCGGACTGGCCGAAAACGATCCGTGCAGCGGATAGCGCACGCCCTCGCCCGCCCCCTCAACCGGCTCGGGATGGCGAATATGGTCCGGCCCGCAGGTGAAGAGAAAACCTTCCAGCGAATGGTCGATCCGTGGGTCACCATCATCAGGAATGGCGCGGCCCGGCGAAACATCGACTCCGCCGACGAAAAGCTTGCCAATATCGAGAACGGAAATCGGGTCCAGATGAAGAACAGGACCCTTTCCAGCCGAAAACTCGATCATACACGCTCTCCCTGACCCGATTGGCATGGTTGCAATGGTCCAACCCCGTCGAATCGACGTTAATTTAACTGACCATTCACCCTAATTTCACTCTTTCCATAATAGGGTCAAATTCCCGGTGTGTTAGTGACCCAAGTGTTAATAAGGACTGTTTGATCGTGAAGCCTGCACCGCGTACCCGCCTTGGCCTTGCCCTGACGTTATCCGTTCTGGCTCAGGCTTCCCTCATCGGGGAGGCAGGTGCTCAAAGCCGCTATCAGCCCTTCACGGAAATGGTCCTGATGGGACCGAATGGCGACCTGCTGGATTACGTTCCTGAAGAGGGTGATGTGGTCGTGCGCCGCGACCGGCAGGGCCGTCGCGTGCTTCTGGATCGCGCCGGCAATCTCGTCGCAACCGAAGTTCCCGCCGAAAGCTATTTCCCCCGCGCCGTCAATGAAGCGCCCCGCGCCAACAATGATGGCTTTACCGATTATCGCGAATATCGCGGCAATGGCGATGATATCATCACAAGCTCTGTTCCCTCGGGCACCGAGGTCGAACGTGCGCCGCTTGAAAACCAGCCTATGCCGCAGCAGGAACAGGCCTCGATTGATGGCGGGCTTTCCGGCACGGCTGGAAACAGCGATGCACAGCGCCCCGCAGAAGTGACCGTGACCCCGCGCGCGCCGCTGACCTTGAAGGGTAAGACACGCCTCGAGCTGACCGCGCTGCAGACCTTTCTTGATCGCGAAGGCGTCTCACCGGGCGTTATTGATGGCCGCATGGGCTCGAACGTGACGAAGGCGCTCGACGCCTATGAAGCGATGACCGGCGAGCGTATCGATCCCAACAATTCCGAAGACATTATTCAGCGCCTGACAATGAATGGCGGCATGCCGGTGGTGAATTACGAGATCACCGCCGAAGATGCGGCTGGCCCTTACGTCGCCTCGATCCCGGAAGATTACGGCCAGAAGGCACAGCTTCCCGCCATGTCCTTCACCTCGGTGACGGAGGCGCTGGCCGAGCGTTTCCATATGGATGAAGGCTATCTCAAGGAACTCAATCCGGGTGTCGATTTCACCATTCCCGGAACGATCATCAAGGTTATCGCACCGGGCGAGCGCAAGAGCGGGTCTGTGTCGCGCGTCGTCGCCAACAAGGCGCTGAAGCAGGTCTTTGCCTATGATGATGCGGGCGGACTGGTTGCCGCCTACCCGGCCACCATCGGTTCGTCGGATACGCCCTCGCCCTCCGGCACCCATCTGGTCGACCGTATCGCCCTCAATCCGGGCTATACCTACAATCCGAAGATCAATTTCAAGCAGGGTGAGAACCACGGCATCCTGCAAATTCCGCCGGGGCCAAATGGACCTGTGGGAACCGTGTGGATTGCGCTTTCCAAGCCCACCTACGGCATTCACGGCACGCCGGAACCCTCCAAGATCGGCAAGACCAACAGCCATGGCTGCATTCGTCTGACCAACTGGGATGCGACGGAACTGGCCAAGATGGTCAGACCCGGAACGGTTGTCGAATTCGTCGATTGATCCGCCTGAACAGGCGTTCGATCAGGCCTGCCGATATTGGAACAGTGCGGGCACTTCCATCGTGCGCGGGTTCTGCGACGGCGCAATCAGAATGTGCCCCCACCATCCAATCAGAGCCAGATTGACAATAGCAAGGCCCGGATTGGCGTTGTCACCATAAGGCGAGAACGTCAACAGCGTGAGCGATTGCAGCGCGATGCTGAAGAGAAGCATGACGATATAAGGAACGACAACCCACTTGCTGATGCCCGCATCCTTGGCGCGCCTCCACGTTATATTGACCTGCGGGATCATGATCAGCGTGAACGCCAGATAGACAGACAGAGCAAGCCGTTCGCGCCCTGGCCCCGGCTTGGAGGCGAGAAACGCATCCATGCCCATCGTCGCCTCAACGCACACCAGAACGGCAACAACCGTCAGAAAAGCGAACAGCAATGAATAGGCAAGAAACCGCACGCGGCTAATCGGGCTAGAAAACATCAGGTTTTGTCTCCGTTTGGCGCAAACTCTCGCCAAAATGCCAACGAAACCTTTCCCGGGACCAGCACAATTTGAATGATTGCCCTGTTTCCCGCACCCTATGATTACCGGGACGCTAAAATCGCCGAAGCGCTTTGGCATAACGCAAAAATCGGGTGTTTCACGGAGCTACGCAAGACTTGAAGCTCCGTGATGGGGAGACGCCACGAAAGGGCTTCGTGGTCTGCCTCCTTATGAGATGGCGTTATGCCGCCCAGACGAAACGGAAGACATTCTTGCGGCGCGGGCTCGAAACCACGCGGGCCGGCATCATGCGCTCGGCTTCTTCGGCAAAGGCGGCGGCATTATCGCGCGCCTTGTCGAGACCGGACACCTTGTGGGGATCGAGCGTGTGGAGCGTCGCGCCTGCATCAAACAGTTCCTTGAAGGCCACGCGCTCGGCAATCGCCGTGTTGAGGACATGAACGCCCCGTGCCGCCAGCATGCCCTTGATCATCAGAAGTGCACGCGCGCTCATGGTCTGCGTAACCCGCGTCAGCACCACGGAATGGGCGACCTCGAGGCCTGTCTTTTCCTTGAGGAACGCAATGAGATCGAGAATCTGTGCCCCACCGCGCGCATCCATTGCCGAACCCTGGATCGGAATGAAAACATGGTCGGAAAGGCTGATGGCCGCCGTCGTCAAGGCGTCGCGCGTCCCCGGCAGGTCGATGATGAAGTAATCCGTGCGGTCGCCCGCCTCGCGCAGGTGACAGTGAAGCGCCGCCACCGTGACCTCGGAGATGACCTGCAGGCCTTGAACACCGCCAGAGGCCTGATACCACTGGGTGGTCCAGTGCTGCGGATCGGCATCAATCAAAGTGACTCGATGTCCCTTGCGGGCCAGTTCACAGGCAAGAAGAAGGGCGGCGGTGGTCTTGCCTGCTCCGCCCTTGGCATTCGCGAAGGAAATGACTGGCATGAATTGGGTCCTGAAAAGGAGGCAAGGCGCTCATCGCCAGTCGAACGCATGTAATCGCGCCGTCACCGCCAAAGATCGGCCTTCATGGTTAACAAAGTGCAAACAAAATGCCTTTCGCATCTGCGAAAACTCATCATTGAGAAGCAAATTTGAAACCTGCTCTTGAAAGCGGCAGAAATTCCATTCCTAATACGGGAAATCAGGGGAACGAGTGACGCATGATTACCAATCTGGATCTCATCGAAATCTTTTCGGAGATCGCCGTCGCCATGACGGAAAATCGCAGTCTCTTGTGCAACATGCCGTGCGTGAGCGGTGAAACGGATCATGGCGTGACCATGAATTACGTTTTCACCATGCTGGAAGATACGCTGGCCGCCGTCGATCCCGCCGGGCTTCGCCCTGGTGAACTCTTCGATGCCACAGCCGAAACCTTCCTGAAGGTCGATACGCCGTCGGCGCGCCTTTATGCCAGCGGCTTTCGCCGGGCTGGCAGCATGCTGATGCGCCGCAGGTCCCTTTCCGATCAGGATTTTGGCGCGGCCATCGCGGCCATTGCCTCCGGCTTCCGCGACAAAGGCACGCCAAGCGAATCCTTACGTGACGCGACCGACATCTGGACGAAGATTGCGCCTGTCCTCACCGCCGCGCTGGATGCGGGCATGAGCATGGCCCCGGCGCTCGATCAGGCCCTTGCCAAGGTCAATCATGGCGTGCCGATCGTTGCCACCATGCGCGATGCCGCCCCCGATCTTGAGGGCTATGACGCCACCGGCCTCTCGGCCATCCTGATGTTGCGCGCCATCCGCGACAGTCTGGCTTAACTCGACAATTCAAAGGCTTATCACAATCGCTTGAATCAATCTGCGATGGACTTGAATCAGATTGCCAGCCGCTTGAATCAATCTGTGAAGACAAAAACGCCTGCGGAAGGCTCTCCTTCCGCAGGCAAATGTTGATGACAATCTTGCCACGCCCACTTCCGTCATCCTCGGGCTTGACCCGAGGATCCATGAGTTTCAAGGGCTTCTGGATGGTCGGGTCAAGCCCGACCATGACGAACCGAGAGGTTGGCGATCTTTACTGGAAATCCGAGCCCACGGAAGACACGCCTCCTCAGGCAGATGTTGATGACAATCTTGCCACGCCCACATCCGTCATCCTCGGGCTTGACCCGAGGATCCACGAATTTCAAGGGCTTCTGGATGGTCGGGTCAAGCCCGACCATGACGAACCGAGAGGTTGGCGACCTTTGCTGGAAATCCGAGCCCGCGGAAGACACGCCTCCGCAGGCAGATGTTGATGACAATCTTGCCACGCCCACTTCCGTCATCCTCGGGCTTGACCCGAGGATCCATGAGTTTCAAGGACTTCTGGATGGTCGGGTCAAGCCCGACCATGACGAACCGAGAGGTTGGCGATCTTTGCTGGAAATCCGAGCCCGCGGAAGGCTCTGCTTCCACAGGCAGATGTTGATGACAATCTTGCCACGCCCACTTCCGTCATCCTCGGGCTTGGCGAACCGAGAGGTTGGCGATCTTTACTAGAAATCCGAGCCCGCGGAAGGCTCTCCTTCCGCGGGCTTTGTTTTGTCTTGCGGCGTTGACCGTCAGGCGGCCGCCGAAGCGTCGCCATCCTTGCTTGGCACATAGTTCAGCACCGGACCGAGCCAGCGCTCGACCTCGGCAACGTCCATGCCCTTGCGCGCCGCATAATCCTGCACCTGATCGCGCTCCACCTTGGCCACACCGAAATAGTAGCTCGACGGATGGCCGATATAGACGCCCGAAACGGACGAGCCGGGCCACATGGCATAGCTTTCGGTCAGCTCAACGCCGGTCGTGGCTGTCGCATCCAGAAGCGCAAACAGCGTCTTCTTTTCGGTGTGGTCCGGCTGGGCCGGATAGCCCGGTGCCGGGCGGATACCGTCATAGGCTTCGTTGATCAGATCTTCGCTGGCCTGCGCCGCACCCGTTTCGTAACCCCAGAACTCGCGACGCACCCGCTCATGCATGCGCTCGGCAAAGGCTTCGGCAAAACGGTCGGCCAGCGCCTTGACCATGATCGAGGAATAGTCGTCGTTGGCCCGCTCGAAGCGCTCGGCAATCGCCACTTCCTCGATGCCAGCCGTCACCACGAAACCGCCGACATAATCCGCAACACCACTGTCCTTCGGTGCCACGAAATCGGAAAGCGCCACATTGGCCCGTCCATCGCGCTTGGAAAGCTGCTGACGCAGCGTGTAGAGCGTAGCAAGCTCACGCGAGCGGCTGTCATCGGTGTAAAGTTCGATGTCATCACCCACGGCATTCGCCGGCCAAAGGCCAATCACGCCGCGCGGCTTGAACCACTTTTCCTCGATGATCTGGGCAAGCATGGCCTGAGCGTCACGCCACAGTGTACGCGCGGCCTCGCCCTGCTTCTCGTCTTCGAGAATAGCCGGATAGCGGCCCTTCAATTCCCACGTCTGGAAGAATGGCGTCCAGTCGATGTACTGTGCCAACTCCGCCAGATCGTAATCCTCGAACACCTTGGTGCCGAAGAATTGCGGCTTCACAGGCGCGTAAGACGACCAGTCGATCTTCTCATGGTTTTCACGGGCGCGCGACAACGGCAGGCGCGTCTTCTCGGCCTCGGCGCGGGCATGCGCTGCAGCCACCTTCGCATATTCGGCGCGAATGTCGGCCACATAGGTTTCCTTGGAATCCTCCGAAAGCAGGTTCGATACCACACCCACGGCGCGCGAAGCGTCGGTGACGTAAATCGCCTGACCACGATTGTAGCCCGGATGGATCTTCACCGCCGTATGCACACGGCTCGTCGTCGCGCCACCAATCAGCAGCGGAATATTGAAACCCTGACGCTCCATTTCAGACGCCACATGCACCATTTCATCCAGTGACGGCGTGATCAGGCCGGAAAGACCGATGACATCGGCCTTTTCCTTGATCGCCGTTTCGAGAATGGTCGCGGCGGGCACCATCACGCCCAGATCGATGATCTCGTAATTGTTGCAGGCCAGCACGACGCCGACGATGTTCTTGCCGATGTCATGCACGTCGCCCTTGACGGTGGCCATGATGACCTTGCCCGCCGTCTGACGACCTTCGCCACCGGCCAGACGCTTTTCCTCTTCCATGTAGGGCAGAAGAACGGCAACCGCCTGCTTCATCACACGGGCCGACTTCACCACCTGCGGCAGGAACATCTTGCCCGCGCCGAAGAGATCGCCCACCACATTCATGCCCGCCATCAGCGGACCTTCAATGACATGCAGCGGACGGGCAGCCGCCAGACGCGCCTCTTCCGTATCCGCCTCGATATATTCGGTAATGCCGTTGACCAGCGCGTGTTCCAGACGCTTCTCGACCGGCAGTTCGCGCCAGGAAAGATCCTGCTTGCGCGCCTCCTGCGCCCCGGCCCCGCGATACTTTTCGGCCACTTCCAGCATCCGCTCGGTGGCATCCGGACGACGGTTCAGCACCACGTCCTCGCAGGCCTCGCGAAGTTCCGGCTCGATGGCTTCATAAACCACCAGCTGACCGGCATTCACGATGCCCATATCCATGCCCGCCTGAATGGCGTGGTAGAGGAAGACGGAATGCATTGCCTGACGCACCGTCTCGTTACCGCGGAAGGAGAAGGACAGGTTCGAAACGCCACCCGACACATGCGCATGCGGCAGCGTCTTGCGGATCGTCTTCGTGGCCTCGATGAAATCGACGCCGTAATTATTGTGTTCGTCGATGCCGGTCGCCACCGCGAAGATGTTCGGGTCGAACACGATGTCTTCCGGCGGGAAGCCCACCTCTTCGGTCAGGATCTTGTAGGCGCGCGAGCAAATTTCCACCTTGCGCTCGTAGGTATCGGCCTGCCCCTTTTCGTCAAAGGCCATGACCACGACCGCCGCACCATAGGCGCGCACCAGACGGGCATGATGAAGGAAGGCTTCCTCCCCTTCCTTCAGCGAGATGGAGTTGACGATGGCCTTGCCCTGCACGCACTTCAGGCCCGCCTCGATCACCGAGAACTTGGAGCTGTCGATCATCAGCGGCACGCGGGCGATGTCCGGCTCGGCAGCAATCAGGTTGAGGAACTCGACCATGGCCTTTTCGGAATCGATGAGGCCCTCGTCCATGTTGACGTCGATGACCTGCGCGCCGCTTTCCACCTGCTCGCGGGCCACATCAAGGGCCGCCGCGTAATCACCGGCGGTGATCAGCTTGCGGAACTTGGCCGAACCCGTAACGTTGGTGCGCTCGCCCACGTTGACGAAGGGAATATCCGGCGTCAGCACGAAGGTCTCGAGGCCCGACAGCGACAGGAACGGCTTGTGTTCCGGCACCTGACGCGGCGCAAGGCCCTTCACACTTTCCGCAATCGCCGCAATGTGTTCCGGCGTCGAGCCACAGCAGCCGCCGACAATGTTGACGAGACCATCACGGGCAAAGCCCGACACGAAATCCGCCATCATGTCCGGCGTTTCGTCATACTGGCCGAATTCGTTCGGCAGACCGGCATTCGGATAGGCCGAGATCAGCGTATCGGCAACGGCCGAAAGCTCCTGAATATGCGGGCGCATGGCTTCGGCACCCAAGGCGCAATTGAGGCCGATCGCGAACGGACGGGCATGGCGCACCGACGACCAGAAAGCCGAAGGCGTCTGGCCCGACAGCGTACGGCCGGACAAGTCGGTGATCGTGCCGGAAATCATCACCGGCAGGCGGATGCCCTTGGCAATGAAGCGCTCTTCGCAGGCAAAGATAGCCGCCTTGGCGTTCAGCGTATCGAAAATGGTCTCGATCAGGATGAGATCGGCACCGCCATCGATCAGGCCATCAATCTGCTGGCCATAGGCAATGCGCAGTTCATCGAAGGAAATGGCGCGGAAACCGGGATTGTTCACATCCGGCGAGATGGATGCCGTGCGGTTGGTCGGGCCGATGGCACCCGCCACGAAGCGGCGCTTGCCGTCGGCCTTTTCGGCGCGCAGCATGGCGCGGCGGGCAAGGCGGGCCCCGTCGCGGTTCAGTTCATAGACCACATCTTCCATCGCATAGTCGGCCTGCGCGATGGTGGTGGAGGAGAAGGTGTTGGTTTCAACGATATCCGCACCCGCCATGGCATAGCGGTAATGGATGTCTTCGATGGCCTGCGGCTGGGACAGGATCAGAAGGTCGTTATTGCCCTTCTGGTGACAGGCGCAGCCGATGAAACGGTCGCCGAGGAACTGCTCCTCATCAAGCTTCAGGCTCTGGATCTGCGTGCCCATCGCGCCATCCAGCACGAGGATGCGCTCGCGCGCCGCCTTGTTGAGCGCTGCAAAGATTTCGCTGCCATCACGCTTTTGCACTTCCGCGCCAAAAATATCGTCAAACACGGCCACGCTCCTGTCCTGCTTCGCCAAGCACCCTCACTCACATAAAGATATCTTTATGTCAACATATCCAAGCCTTATAATGGCCGTTTCCCGGCACACCCGGTCCAAATGCAGCATTATCAGCTGTTTCCAAAAAGAAAACTTGACTTGGCGAGGCAAACACATCATCTGACCCTCAGCTTTCCCCTTCCGGCCGCCGCGTGAGCGTGCCCTGCCATTGGATACTTGCAGACGAAGGATGAGGGCGCCCCTGAAATAGGCCGCCAATGTTATTGCGGCCACTAGCGCCTGAAAGCATCTTCAACCCACAAGTTCCCATTTCACGCGGGGTTCTTGACGTCGAATTGCACCTGACCGGAATCCCTCCGGCGGGCCGCATTTCGTCGCCCCGAAAGGCAAATACATTGACGAATTTCAACGAACTCGGTCTTGACCAGCAGATTCTGACCGTTCTCGCCCAGTCTGGATATGAAAAGCCGACGCCTATTCAGGCACAGGCCATTCCGCTCGTTCTGGCTGGACGCGACCTGATCGGCCTGGCACAGACCGGGACCGGCAAGACCGCCGCCTTTGGTCTGCCGATCATTCAGCAGCTTTCCAAGGTTGGCACCAAGCCGGCATCGCAGACGACGCGCGCCCTCATCCTGGCTCCGACGCGCGAACTGGTGAACCAGATCGCCAACAATCTGAAGGGCTTCATGAAGCGCACCCACCTGCGCGTCAACATGGTGGTCGGTGGCGTGTCCATCAATCGCCAGCAGCAGAACCTTCTGCGCGGCACCGACATCCTCGTCGCCACGCCGGGCCGCCTGCTCGACCTTATCAACCGCCGTGCCCTGTCGCTGAACGCCGTCACCCATCTGGTGCTCGACGAAGCCGACCAGATGCTCGACCTCGGCTTCATTCATGACCTGAAGCGCATCGCCAAGCTGATCCCGGCCAAGCGCCAGACGCTGCTCTTCTCGGCCACCATGCCGAAGGCAATCGCCGAACTGGCCGACGAATACCTGAACAACCCGGAAAAGGTGGAAGTTTCCGCTCCGGGCCGCACCGCCGACAAGGTGGAGCAGTTTGTGCACTTCGTCGCTGGCAAGAACGACAAGACGAGCATCCTCAAGGAACAGCTCGGCAACAATCCGGATGGCCGCGCCATCGTGTTCCTGCGCACCAAGCATGGCGCTGAAAAGCTCGCCAAGCATCTGGAAGAAGTCGGCTTCCCGGTCGTCTCCATCCACGGCAACAAGAGCCAGGGCCAGCGCGACCGCGCCCTGAAGGCCTTCCGTGATGGCGAAGTGGCCGTCATGGTGGCAACGGACGTTGCCGCCCGCGGCATCGACATTCCGGGCGTCAGCCACGTTTACAACTACGACCTGCCGGAAGTGCCGGACGCTTATGTCCACCGCATCGGCCGTACGGCCCGCGCCGGTCGCGAAGGCATCGCCATCGCGTTCTGCGCCCCTGATGAATCGCGCCTTCTGCGTGACATCGAGCGCCTGACCGGCATCGAAATCACCGTCGCTGGCGGCGAACCGCATGCCGACATGCAGGGCCCTGGCCGTTCCGGTCGTGGCGCACGCAGCAATCGCAATGCTGGCCGTGGCGGCCCGCGCCGTGATGGTGCCCCGCGTGGCGAGCGTCGCGAAGGCGCTCCCCGTGGCGAGCGTCGTGATGGTGCCCCGCGCGGTGAACGTCGTGATGGTGCCCCGCGTGGCGAACGCCGCGATGGTGCTCCGTTTGGTGAGCGTCGCGAAGGTGCGCCGCGTGGCGAACGCCGTGACGATGCCCGCCCGGCCTTTGCCCGCGAAGCTGGCAACGACGCACCGCGCAGTGACAAGCCGCGCAGCGAAAAGCGCAGCAACGCGGAACGTCCCGAAGGAGCCCGCCCCTTCGGTGACCGTGCAAAGTTCGGTCATGGCCAGGAGGACGGCGGCCGTCGCCCCGCTCGTGGCAACAACAACAATAACGGCAAGCGCAACTTCGGTCCCGGTAGCGCCAAGCGCCGCGATTCGCATAAAAATGCGGCAAAAGCCTAAAAGCTAAACGCACGGCGCGGAGTGTCCTTAGACACCCCGCGCCGTAAGCGCCCTAAAATTGTTCATGAGGGCGTAAAAGCGACTGAAAAGCCGAACAAATCCGGCCTTTTCGACTCCCAATCAGACACTTCCAAAAATCTTTGCCCCAACTGTGCATGGTTCTTGCATTGCCATATGCATTGTATTCAAATGGTCGCAAAAATGGGGACCACACCTTTGGCATTTGATGAAATGATGAAAGCGGACGACAGTCCGAGAGCGCCCTACGAAACCTACTTTCAGTGGTATTCCGAACAGGATCCAGCCCATTTGAAGGCCAAGTCCAGGGACGCGGAAAACATCTTCCGCAAGACCGGCATCACCTTTGCGGTCTACGGCCATGAAGACTCTTCCGAAAAACTCATCCCCTTCGACATCATCCCCCGCATTATCTCAGGTCGTGAGTGGCGCAAGCTGGCGCAGGGGATCGAACAGCGCGTTTTGGCGCTCAATGCCTTTCTCGATGACATCTACCACAAGCAGGAAATCATCCGCGCCGGTCGCATTCCGCGCGAACTGATCGAGCGCAATGAAGCCTTCCTGCCGGAAATGATCGGCTTCTCGCCGCCCGGCGGCGTCTACACCCACATCGTCGGCACGGATATTGTGCGCACCGGCGAAGACCAGTTCTACGTTCTGGAAGACAATGCCCGCACGCCGTCCGGTGTCAGCTACATGCTGGAAAACCGCGAAACGATGATGCAGATGTTCCCGGAACTGTTCCAGAGCAACAAGGTGCAGCGCGTCGAGGACTATCCGTTCCAGCTTCGCCAGTCGCTGGCCTCGCTTGCCCCTCCCGGCTGCAAGGGCAAGCCCCGCGTCGCCGTTCTCACCCCCGGCATCTACAACTCGGCCTATTACGAACACTCCTTCCTCGCCGATATGATGGGCGTCGAACTGGTCGAGGGTTCGGACCTGCGCGTCATTGACGGCAAGGTGAAGATGCGCACCACGCGCGGTTACGAAGCCATCGACGTGCTTTACCGCCGCGTGGATGACGATTTCCTCGATCCGCTGACCTTCCGTCCCGACAGCTGTCTCGGCGTGCCGGGCATCATGGACGTCTACCGTTCGGGCAACATCACCATTGCCAATGCACCCGGCACCGGCATTTCCGACGACAAGGCCATCTATTCCTACATGCCGGAAATCGTCGAATTCTACACCGGCACCAAGCCGATCCTCGAAAACGTGCCGACCTGGCGCTGCTCCGAGCCGGACAGCCTGAAATACGTGCTGGAACACATCGAGGAACTCGTCATCAAGGAAGTGCACGGCTCCGGCGGCTACGGCATGCTGGTTGGCCCGACCGCCTCGAAGAAGGAGCGTTCCGACTTCGCTGAGAAGCTGAAGGCACGCCCCGGCAACTACATTGCCCAGCCGACCCTTTCGCTCTCCACCGTTCCGATTTTCGTGGACAAGGGCATTGCCCCCCGCCACGTCGATTTGCGTCCTTATGTCCTCGTCTCAGACAAGGTGAAGATCATCCCCGGCGGTCTGACCCGCGTGGCCCTCAAGAAGGGTTCGCTCGTGGTGAATTCAAGCCAGGGTGGCGGCACCAAGGACACCTGGGTTCTGGAGGACTGAGATATGCTGGGAAGAACCGCCAACGGACTCTACTGGATGTTCCGTTACATCGAGCGTGCTGAAAACATTGCGCGTCTTGTCGATGCGGGCCTGCGCATGTCGCTGACCCGTTCCGGCGCCGCCGATTCCGATTGGGAAGGCGTGCTGCAGAGCGCCGGCATGCGCGAAGGTTTCATGGAAACGCGTGACCCGGTCGTCACGGCTTCCGAAACCATCGATTACATGCTGCGCGACAAGTCGAACCCCTCGAGCGTCATGTCCTGCATCGAATCGGGCCGCAACAACGCCCGCATGGTGCGCACGGCTTTGACGCGCGAGACGTGGGAAGCGACGAACGAATACTGGATCGAGCTGAAGCAATTGCTCGCCCGCCGCGTCAAGGCCGCCGAACTGCCGGAAGTCATTGACGTGATCAAGCGTCGCGCCGGTCTGGTGCGCGGTGCCTTCCATGGCTCCATGCTGCGCAACGAGCTTTACAACTTCTCGCGCATCGGCACCTTCATCGAGCGCGCCGACAACACCGCCCGCATTCTGGACGTGAAATATTACGTTCTGCTGCCGGGCATCAGCCATGTCGGCTCATCGCTCGATAACGCCCAGTGGGAATCCATCCTGCGTTCGGTATCGGCCCATCGCTCCTATCGCTGGGTCTATGAGGGCGAATATCGCCCCTCGGAGATCGCCGACTTCCTGATCCTCAACGGCCAGATGCCGCGTTCGCTGATCTACTGCGCCGAAAAGATCGTCAGCAATCTCGGCTATCTCGCCCGCCAGTATGGCGAACGCCATGCCGCGCACGACACCGCCGAAGCGATTGACCGCAAGCTGAAAAGCCTCTCCGTGAAAGAGATCATGGAACAGGGCCTGCATGATTTCCTCGAGGATTTCATCAGTCACAACAGCCAGCTCGGTCAGGAAATCACCGACGGCTATCGCTTCTACAGCTGATTTCAACGGCGGCCACGCCACGCAGGACCAGACCGATGCGACTGAAAATCTCGCACAAGACCGAATATATCTACGATCAGCCGGTGCCCTACTCGCTGCAGCGTCTTCGACTGACCCCGTTTTCCGACAAAAGCCAGCGTGTTCTGGATTGGTCGGTCAGCGTCGAGGGTGCCACCGTCGAATCCGCCTTCAACGATCAGTTCGCCAACCACACCGAGCTTGTCTCGGTGGAAGGTGATCGTCATGCCGTGACCATTCTCGCCACCGGCACGGTGGAAACGATGGACAATAACGGCGTCATCGGCCCTCACAACGGTTATGTGCCGCTGTGGCTTTACCTTCGCGATACGCCGCGCACCAAGGCTGGCAAGCTGGTGAAGGAACTGGCCCGCGGCATCTCCGGCGATGGCGAATTGGCCCGCATGCATGCGCTCATGGAAGCCATCCATGAAACCGTGACCTATGAGCCGGGCACGACCGACACCGAAACCACCGCTGAACAGGCGCTGGAAGCGAAAAACGGCGTCTGTCAGGATCACGCCCACATCTTCATTTCCGCCGCCCGCTTCATGGGCATTCCGGCGCGCTATGTCTCGGGCTATCTGTGGATGGAAGACCAGCCGCACCAGACCGCGACGCATGCCTGGGCAGAAGCCCATATTCCGGGCCTCGGCTGGGTCGGTTTCGACGCGGCCAACAAGATCTGCCCGGATGAGCGCTATGTGCGCGTGGCCCTTGGCCTGTGCTACCGCGATTGCGCCCCGGTTTCCGGCCTGCGCTTCGGCTCCGCGGCAGAAACGCTCTCCGTGACCCTCAGTGTCGAAGAGATGCAGAGCCAGAGCCAGTCGCAATCCTGATGCGAACAATGGGTCCGGGTGGCACGCCTCCCGGATCACCTCGCCTGTCGCCGGAAAGACCGCACAAGCCCGGCACAAGTCTTTGATGGTCCCCTCCTGTCGACGATCAATCGAGCGCACGCATTTGCCTGCGCGGGGGTGCCATGCTTTTCGGGCGTTCGGTGTTTCATTCCGTGGTGGAAAGGCTGGAGGCCGAGGCGAGAGAGGCTGGCCTTGACGAAGACCCGCGCCCGCTTTCGGCGCGCATCGCGGGCCTCAACGCCTCCTTTGCCGCCGCCACGGCAGAAACCGAGACGGCCCGCTTCTTTCGCTCCGAAAGCGCCTATCTCGATGCTCTGACCGACCGCGCCAGTTATGCGGAGGAACCACTGCCGCAGGAACCGTCCCCGCAACCGGCCCTGCCCCCGCCTCACCTGACGCGCCTCAGCGCCGAGGAGATCGCCGAGGATCTGGCCATCACGCCGGATATGACCGCTGCAGGATTGCAAGACCTTCGCCGCAGCTTCGCCCGCCAGAACCACCCGGACAGCGTGGCAGGCGAATGGCGTGCAGCGGCCACCACCCGCATGACCATCGCCAACCAGATGATCGACGCGGCGCTGCGCACCCGCCGCAGCCG
>Ga0209794_1000738_pt1 | contig 37074 bp, 32 predicted proteins | sample EBPBio232013_DNA_FD_185869 | JGI IMG/M metagenome (GOLD analysis project Ga0209794, IMG submission 185869) | Wastewater treatment Type I Accumulibacter community from EBPR Bioreactor in Madison, WI, USA - Reactor 1_5/23/2013_ DNA (SPAdes)... | ecosystem: Engineered > Bioreactor > EBPR >... | reverse complement strand
TCTCCAGCGCATTGGCTTCGGCTCCGCTGGATATGTAGGTGAAGGCAACCTTCGCGCCGGCTGCTGCGAAGGCCCGCGTTGCCGCTTCGCCGATGCCCGATGCGCCGCCGGTGACCAGCGCCACCTTGCCCGTGAAATCCATCATGCACACCTCGATGTTGTCCGCCCGCCCGCGTCCGGTCAGTTCAGCATGTCCGGCGAGATCAGGCTCGGCAGGAACAGCGTCACCTTCGGCCAGACGATGACCAGCGCCAGCACCATCAGGAGCGGGATCAGCATGATCACCGTGTCCTTGATGGCCGCGCGCATCCGTATCCCCGCCACCGCGCAGGCGATCATGAGGCAGAGCCCGTAGGGCGGCGTCACCAGCCCGAAGGCGAGCGAGACGATGCCGATCATGGCGAAATGAACCGGGTCCATCTCGACCGCGCGCGCCAGCGGCTGAAGGATTGGTCCGCAGATGATGATGGCGGGAATGGCGTCGAGGAAACAACCGACGACGAGGAACACGCCGGCGACGAAGAAGCCGGTGGCGATGAAGCCCATGTTCCAGGCCGAGACGCCGGCGAGGATCGCCTCGGGGATCTTGTAATAGGCGAGGAGCCAGCCGAAGCAGCTCGCCGTGCCGACGCAGAACAGGATGATGCCCGTCAGCTTGCCGGTATCGAGCAGCGCCGCATAGAGCCCTTTCGCGTCCATCTCGCGGTAGACGATGAACGACAGGACGCCCGCATAGAGCACGGCGATGGCGGCCGATTCCGTCGCCGTGAACCAGCCGAAGATCTTGCCGCCGATGATGATGCCCGGCGTCATCAGCGCCAGGAACGAATGGGCGCAGGCGCAGATGAAGGCCCGCCACGTCTCTCGCGGATAGGTCGGATAGCCGCGGCGGGTCGCATAGATATGCACGGTCGCCATCTGGGCGCCGGCAATGAGGATGCCGGGGATGATGCCTGCGAGAAACAGCGCTCCGATCGAGGTCGTCAGGATGCCGCCCCACACGATCATCAGGATGGAGGGCGGGATGATGACGGCGAGCACTGCGGAGACGGCGGTGATCGCGACCGAGAAACTGTCGTCGTAGCCCTCGCGCCGCTGGGCCTCGATGAAGATCTTCGACTGGCTCGCCGCGTCCGCCGTCGACGATCCCGAAATACCCGCGAAGAACAGCGACAGGACCACGTTGATCTGCGCGAGGCCGCCGGGCCAATGGCCGACCATCGTGCGCGAGAGTTTCAGCAGGCGCTCGGTGATGCCGCCGATATTCATCAGGTTGGCGGTGAGCAGGAAGAAAGGCACTGCCAGCAGGATGAAGGAATTGAAGGCGTTGAAGCTCTCCGACATCAGCGTCATCGTGTCGAGCCGCGGCTCGATGGCGAGGATCGGCAGGCAGGCAAGGCCGAGCGCGAAGGCCACCGGCACGCGCAGCGCGATCAGCGTGAAGAAGGCACCGAAAAGGACGAATGCCGCTTGTCCCGCGGTGAGGGCTGCGCCGGTCATATGTTGAGTGTCCCTGCGTCGATCTCGCTGAGATCCTGCTTCTTGGGCGGCGCCTTGCGGCCGAGAATGATCAGGACGTCGTCGAGCATCTGCTCGCCGAGGAAGATGATCCAGGTGACGCCCATCAGCGGCCAGGGCAGGTGGATCAGCCAGAGCGGCAATTCCGCGAGTTCGGAGATGCGCCACCAGGCGAACTCGACGAACTTGATGCCCGCGAAGACGAAGACGCAGGCGAGCACGAGGATGCCGATGCGCCCGGTCAGCCGCGCCACCGCCTCGAGCCGCGGCGACAGTTCGGGCATGACGTCGACCTCGAAATGGGTCGATTCCCGGACGCCGATCATGGCGCCGATCGAGATGGTCCAGACGAACAGGAAGCGGGCCATCTCCTCGGTCCAGATGTAGCTGGGGATGAGGGCCGTGTGCCGCGAGAAAATCTGCAGGCTCACCGGAACGAGCAGCACCGCGATGGATGCGACCACGAGATGGTTGAGGAGGGCGGCATAGGCCGCGGTGAAGCGCCGCCAGAGGCTGGGCGCCGGCTCGGGCGGCATGGGATCGCTCGATGTCATGATATGCCTTCAGGCCAGCAGACGCCACGAACCGCCGGTCGCGTCGCGCCTCTCAGAAAGAACACCCCGCCGCTGAGGTCCGGGCGGGGTGGGGGCTGCTGATCGGGATCAGGCGCTGTTGACTTGTCCGAAGACGCCTTCCGCGCCGATCTCCTTGGCGTAGGCCGCCATGACCGGATCGGTGAGCTTCTTCATCTGGTCGCGCTCGTCGAATGCGATGCGCTTCAGACGGCCGGCCTTTTCGAGGGCTTCGAGCTTCTGCCCGTCCTCGCTGGACTCCACCTGCCGGCCGTACTCGCCGCCCTCGACGCCCGCCTGGATGATCGCGTCCTGAAGGTCCTTCGGCAGCGTTCCGAAGGTCTTCATCGAGAAGCACAGCGGCCGGATCGATACGGCGTGCTGGGTGAGGACGAGATTGGGCGCGACCTCGTAGAACTTCATGGCCTCGACGCCGGCCGCCTCGTTCTCGCCGGCCTGGATGACGCCGTTCTGAATGGCGTTGTAGACCTCGTTATAGGCGATGACGGTCGGCGACATGCCGACGGCCGAGAAGGTTCGCGACCAGATCGGCGCGCCCTGGACACGCACCTTCAAGCCGCGCATTTCCGCGATGTTCTTGAACGGCTTGTTGGCGAAGATGTTGCGCGTGCCGCCGCCGGCATGGCCGATCAGGCGCACGCCCGCTCGCTTCTCCACCTCTTCCTCGATCGGCTTGAGCATGCCGGCCTTGACCACCTTGCCCATATGCTCGACGTCGCGGAACACAAAGGGGGCGTCGATGAACGGCGCCGAGCGGGCGAAGGTCGACATGTGCGCCGGCGAGACGATGGCATAATCCACCGCGCGGCCCTGGGCCATGTACTCGAAATACTGCTTCTCGAGCCCCAGCGAGGAGTTCTTGTGCAGGTTGAAGTTGATCGGCTTGCCGTAGAGCGCCTTCACGCGCTCCTCGAACCGCACCATGGCCTTGGTGAAGGCATGGTCGTCGTTGAACTGCGACGCGCCGTTCAGGGTGATCGGCGCCTGTGCCCGAAGAATGGACGGGCTTGCCACAAGGGCGGTCGCCGAGACCGCTCCGAGCCCGAAGAGAACTTGCCTGCGTTCCATGTGATTTCCTCCCTTGGCGATCGTTCCAATGCCCGTTCTGGCGCGGGTCGTTGCGGGAGTATGCAGAAATGCTTGGATCGATCCAACAGCAAAAGGGCATGCCGCGACGCAAAATTAAATGGATTAATGTTGCGATGCATGATGGCTGCTTGCCGCCATCGGTCGGCGCGTGAGAACGCATTGCGCCAATACTGCAGGAGCGGGAAGGCGCCCTTGCGGCACCGCGCCTTCCGTTGATCCCCAAGCGCTCGACTGCCGATGGCCGCCTCGTCACCCGGTCCGTCATTGCTCCGACACTATGACGCAGCCGCGCGATCTGGCCTGACCGGGCCGTCTGACCTAGCGTCCGGCGGTGCGGGTCTCGCGCAGGGCGCCCGCGCGGGCCGGCGCGGGCGTTCTCTCGGCTGGCTTCACTGTTCCTGCCGACCGGCGCGGCAAAGCAGCTCGCCGCTATTGACTGACCAATGTCTGGTAAAGAGATGAATGAAGTTGTGCGATTAAATATATTCAACAATTGCGCGCGACATTCGGATTCCGCTCGTTAGATTGCCGCCATGTTGAAGCCCATAGAGGATAGGGACGTTGACGCGGCCGCCGCTATTCTGTCGCGCGGCTTTCCTTCGCGTTCGGCCACGTTCTGGCAGTCGGGCCTGGAACGTCTGTCCAGATACCACAATACCATTTCGGCAACCCCGCTTGGTTATGTCATGTCGGTCAAGGGCACGCCCGCGGGCGTGATCCTGACCATGCGCAGCCAGAGGGCCGGCGAGGGTGGTCGGCCACGCACGGTCCTCAATCTGTCGAGCTGGTATGTCGACGAGCCGCACCGCTGGCTTGCGCCGCGCATGCTCCAGAAGGTTCTCGCGGAACCGGTGGATGTCTTCACCGATCTGACGCCGAGCGAACCGGTGCGCGAGATGATCGGCCGGCTCGGCTTCGTCCGGCGGCACGAGGGCGTGCTGATGGCCGCGCTCGCGCTGTCCGCGATGCAGTTCGGTGCTGCTGCGTCGGTTGGCGCGGCGGACGAGGCGGGCATGCGGGAGCTCGATCCGGGCGCCGCGCGGCTCCTTGCCGACCATCTGGAACTCGGCTGCATCGCGGCGTTGCTGCGGGTTGGCGGCAGCGTCCATCCGCTGGTCTTTTCCCCCACCCGCCGCAAGGGTCTGCCGTCCGCGCGGCTCGTCTATGCGCCCAGCCAGGCCGCGGTGCGCGATCATATTGGCGCGGTCGCCCGCTACCTTTTGGCGCAGGGGTTGTTGTTCGTCGAAATCCCCGCAAAGGCAGGAGAATCGGCCTTCGGCGCCTGGTTCACCGCCAGTCCGCCGCCGACTTTCACCCGCGGAGACCTGCCGCCGGACATGGTCGACCACGCCTATTCGGAATTTGTTTTCCTTCAGATCTGACAATGGTCCGAAGGGTCGAGGACTTTCGAGGGGATTCATGTTGGCCAGCGAGGCAGAGACGACGACGGGGGCGATTGCCGGCTTTCTGCGGGAGCGGTTTCCCGCTCTGGCGAACCGTGAACTGACCGCCGAGACGCCGCTGCTCGGCTCCGGCGCCATCGACTCGCTCGGCATTCTGGAGCTGATGACCTTCCTCGCCGACCGTTTCGGCATCGAGCTCACCGACGACGACTTCGATCCCGCCAATTTCGACACGATCGGGCATCTCGCGCGCTTCGTGGAGCGCGCCCGCGCGTGACCGGCGAGCTCTACCTCGTTCATCACCTCGTCGAACGCGCGGCTCCCGCCGGCGAGCGGATCGCCGTGGTCGATCGCGACCGGCAACTGACCTATGCCGGCCTCGGAGAGGCCGTACGGCAGGCAGCGGCGCGCATCCGCGCCGGCGGCATCGGGCGCGGCGACCGCGTCGCCATCTTCCTGCCGAAGAGCATCGAGGAATGTGTCGCCATCTTTGCGGCGAGCGCAGCGGGCGCGGTCTTCGTGCCGGTGAACGCGCTGCTCAAGCCCCAGCAGGTGCGCCACATCGTCGAGGATTGCGGCGCACGGCTGCTTCTCACCAATGCCGCGATGGCGGAGGGGCTGGGCGATGCGCTCGCCGGCCTCGCCGACCTTTCGGTCGTCGCCATGGACGGGGCTGAATGGCAGCGGCCCGCCGAGGAGCCGGCACCGGCCTCCACCGCCATCGGCGAGGACCTCGCCGCCATCCTCTACACTTCCGGCTCCACCGGCCGGCCCAAGGGCGTGATGCTGAGCCATCGCAACCTGATCGCCGGCACGCGCATCGTGCGCACCTATCTCGGCATCACCGCCGAGGACCGCATCCTCTCGCTCCTGCCGTTCAGCTTCGACTACGGCCTCAACCAGCTTTTGACCGCGGTCGAGCAGCGGGCGCGCATCGTCCTGCTGACGTTCCAGTTCGGCGATGAGATCGCGCGCGCGATAGCGCGCGAGGGCATCACCGGCATCGCCGGCGTTCCGACGATCTGGGCGATCCTGACGCGCGCGACGCCGTCGCTGTCGAAAACCGACCTGTCGACCTTGCGCTACATCACCAATTCCGGCGGCGCGGTGCCGTCCGAGACGGTGAAGCGCCTGCGCGAGAAGCTCCCCGCGACGCGCATCTTCCTGATGTACGGCCTGACCGAGGCGTTCCGCTCGACCTTCCTGCCGCCGGAGGAGATCGACCGCCGGCCGACCTCCATCGGCAAGGCGATCCCCGAATGCGAGATGCTGGTCGTGACCGCTGACGGTCGCCGCGCCGCGCCGCACGAGCCGGGCATCCTCGTCCATCGCGGACCGACCGTCTCGCTCGGCTACTGGAACCGGCCGGACGCCACCGCCGAGGTGTTGCGGCCCCACCCCTTCGTGCCGGCAACCGAGGGCGGCGAAACCGTCTGCTATTCCGGCGACCTCGTGACCATGGACGAGGACGGCTTCCTCTATTTCGTCGCCCGCAACGACGCGATGATCAAATCCTCCGGCCATCGCATCAGCCCGACCGAGGTCGAGGAATGCCTGATGGCGGTCGGCGGCTTCGCGCAGGTCGCGGTGATCGGCCTGCCCGACGCCTTCGCGGGACAGAAGGTCCATGCGGTCGGCGTCGCCAATGCGCCGGTCGATGCGCCGGCTGTTCTGCAGGCCGTCGCCGAGCGGCTGCCGCCCTACATGGTGCCGCGCGCCATCGAACTGGTGGAGCGCATGCCGGTCACTCCCAACGGCAAGGTCGACTATATCGGCCTGGTGCGCGAGCGGGCGGGCGATGGCCGCTGAACCCTCCCTGACCGACGGCATCATCGCCGCCCAGTTCGGCCGCGACGGCGACGACCTCCTGATCGGCGGCGTTCGCGCCGGCGATCTCGCCCGCGAGTTCGGCACGCCGCTCTACGCCTACGATGCCGGCCTGATCCGCCGCGCCTATCGCGGCCTTGCCGATGCGCTTTCCGGCTTCGCGCGCATCCACTATTCGATCAAGGCCAATCCGAACGTCGAGATTGTCCGCCTGCTGCTGGCGGAAGGCGCCGGCGTCGAGATCGCCTCGCTCGGCGAATACCGGGCGGCCCGTCAGGCCGGCGCCGATCCCGGAGACATCCTGTTCGCCGGCCCCGGCAAGCGCCGCCACGAGCTCGAGGAAGTCGTCCGTGACGGCATCGGCGAAATCCACCTGGAGTCCCTCGAGGAGATCGCCGCGCTGGATGCGGTCGCCGGGGCGGCGGCCAGGCGCGTCGCGGTCGCCATCCGCATCAATCCGGTGGCCGAGGTGCAGGGCGGCGCGATGCGGATGGGCGGCAAGCCCGCGCCCTTCGGTTTCGACGAGGAGGAGGCCGATGCGGTGGTCGATCGCATCTCCGCCTCGGCCCGTCTCGACCTGACCGGCGTCCATCTCTTTGCGGGAACCCAGATCCTCGACGCCGAGGTGCTGGCGACCCAGTGGCGCCACGGCCTCGATGTCGCCGGCCGCATTGCGCGCCGGCTCGGACGGCCGCTTCACACGGTCGACCTCGGCGGCGGCCTCGGCATTCCCTATTTCCAGGGCGACGGCGCGCTGGACCTCGCCGCCCTCAAGGCGGCCGTGCCCGCGCTGATCGCGGCCAAGGGTGCCGATCCGTTCCTGCGCGACGCCGCGGTGGTGGTCGAGCCGGGGCGCTACCTCGTCGGCCCGTCGGGCATCTACCTGTCCTCGGTCATCGCCGCGAAGGTCTCGCGCGGCCAGCGCTTCCTCGTGGTCGATGGCGGCATGCATCATCACCTCGCCGCCTCCGGCAATCTCGGGATGATCGTCAAGCGGGACTATCCTGTCGTCGCGGCCAACCGGATGGACGTCGCGGAAAGGCAGCCGGCCTCCGTCGTCGGGCCGCTCTGCACGCCCCTCGACACGCTGGCGCGAAAGGCCAGCCTGCCGCTGCTCTCGGCGGGCGACCTCGTCGCGATCCTGCAGTCGGGGGCCTATGGCGTCTCCGCCAGCCCGGTCGGCTTCCTCAGCCACGACCGGCCGGCGGAAGTGCTGGTGGACGGCGGCATCGCGCGCCGCATCGGCTGAAACGAATTGGGAATTTTATCCTTGACAGCGTAACGCTGGTCCGGTAGCTTTCAGGCATGTTCGATTGCTGCGCCCCGAGCGAAGCGCGGCATCGAAGCCCAGCCGAAAAGCCTCACACAGCGACGCCCTTGGCGCGCAGCGTCGCATCCACCCACGACCGGTCGATGGTGCCGTCGGCGATCTGCCGCATGGTCGCGTCCTCACGCGCCATCTGCTCGCGCGCCAGGCGGCAGATCGCGGCGACGTCCGCGCGGGGCAGGGCCAGCACTCCGTCGGCATCGCCGACGATGACATCGCCCGGCATCACCGTCTGGCCGCCGATCACGGCCGCCACGTTGATCTCGCCCGGCCCGTCCTTGTAGGGGCCGCGATGGTTGGCGCCGCGCGCGAAGACCGGCAGCGACGAGCGCGCTATGGCGTCGGAATCGCGGATGGCGCCGTCGATGACGAAGCCGGCGATGCCGCGCTTCAGCGCCAGCGTCAGCATGATCTCGCCGATGATGGCGTTGGACAGGTCGCCGCCGGCATCGACCACGATGACGTCGCCCGGACCCGACAGGTCGATGGCCTTGTGGACCATCAGATTGTCGCCGGGCCGGGTCTTGACCGTCACCGCGAAGCCGAGAAGCGGCGCGCCGTCGTGCATCGGCCGCAAGGCCGCGCCCGCGCCATAGACGCGGGCCATGTTGTCGCTCAGCAGCGGCGTCGGGATGCCACGGGCCGCGTCCAGCAGGGCCGGATCGTTGGCGTGGAGCTTGGGGCGAACCTGAAAGCCGAGCGACATGATGAAAGTCCGGCTAGCCGTTGAAGGACTCGATGGCGGGCAGATCGAGCGCGTCGAGCAGCGCCCGCTTGTCCTGCTCGTTGCCAGATCCCTCGATGATGATCAATGTGCGGCCGAGCAGCACCTGGATGTTGCCGTCGCGCGACAGGACCGCGGTCTTGCCCTTGACGCGGAAGACCCGGCCCATGGCGCCGAGCAGCTGGGCATTGGCGAAGAGCGGCGCCATCTGGGTGATCATCGGGGAGTTGGCCAGAACCTGCACGGTGACGTCGCGGTCGCCGTTCGTGTACCGGCGCTTGGCGATCAGCCCGCCGCCGAACATGGCCGCGGCGCTGGCGTCGGCCTCTGCCTCGTCGGCCGTCCAGCCGGTCGGCGGAGCGGGCAGGAAGCGCGACAGGCCGGATGCGCTGCGCTGCGCGATCAGCTGCGACGCCACGTCGAGGGCGGCCTTGGCGGCCGCCATGTCGTTGGCCTGGTAGGCGCGGCGCGCCTCCTCGATGGCATCCCTGATGTCGTCGGCGGCGGCGGGAGTAACGGCGAACACAGTGACCAGCGCGACGGCGCGCAACAGACGGGCAAGCATCATGGCGAAGAAATTCCTCATCGGCATGTTCCGGCCTGGGCCGGAATCGTCAATCGTCCCCGCCAAAGCCTATAGCCGCTTGCCGGCACGAAGGCACGCCCGGCGATCGATGCCGGCGGCGGTGCCGCTCGGGGCTATTCGCTGGCGAGGATCACGTTCCTGACGATGGGATAGACCTGGCCCTCCCACTTCTTGCCGGAGAACACGCCGTAATGGCCGACGCCCGCCTGCATGTGGTGGCGCTTGCGGAACGGCTTCAGCCGCGAGGCGAGGTCGTGAGCGACGACCGTCTGGCCGAGCGAGCAGATGTCGTCGCGCTCGCCTTCGACGGTCAGCAGGGCCGTGCGGGTGATGGCGGAGGGATCGACCGGCCGGCCCTTGTAGGTCAGCTCGCCCCTGGCCAGCAGCGCGCGCTGGAACACCTTGTCGATGGTCTCGAGATAGAACTCGGCGGTCAGGTCCAGAACCGCGAAATACTCGTCGTAGAAGGTCTTGATCGCCTCGGCCTTCTCGGTCTCGCCGCGGGCGATGTGGCCGTGCAGGTCGAGATGCGCCTTCACGTGCCGCTGCTGGTTCATCGACATGAAGGCGATGAGCTGGAGGAAGCCGGGATAGACGCGGCGGCCAGCGCCGGCATTGGGCAGCGGCACGGTCGAGATCAGGTTGGTCTCGAACCACTCGTAGGAATGGTTGAACGCGAGTTCGTTGACCTTGGTCGGGTTGACCCGGACATCCACCGGCCCGGCCATCAGGGTGAGGCTGCGCGGTGCGTGGTCGTCGCCGGCCTGCGCCATGACGGAAGCGGCGGCGAGAGCCTGCACGCAGGGCTGGCAGACCGCGACGACATGCGCCCCGGGGCCGAGTACGTGGAGGAAGTCGATGAGGTGCTCGACATATTCGTCGAAGCCGAAGCGCCCGGCGGTCCACGGAATGTCGCGGGCATTGTGCCAGTCGGTGATGTAGACGTCGTGGTCCTGCAGCAGCGTGCGGACGGTGTTGCGCAGGAGCGTGGCGAAATGGCCGGAGAGCGGCGCGACCAGCAGCACGCGCGGCTGCGTTGCCGCGATGTCCTTCCTGAAGTTGAGCAGCGTGCCGAAGGCGGTCGAGTGAACCGGGACTTCGGTGACCGCCACCTCGCGGTTGCCGACGACGACGCTGTCGATGCCATAGGCGGGCCGCGTATGGGTGAAGCCCATGCGCGAGACCAGTTCCCAGGTCGCGAGCGTCTCGCGGCCGAGCCGCCCGCCGGAAGCGGACAGCATGGGGCCATAGGCGGCCATCGCCATGCGTGCTGCATCGCGGAATGGCTCGAACAGCCGCATCTGCATGTCGAATGCGCCGTAGATCATGGGCCAGCCGGTTTGCAGGACGCCACATTGGCATCGATCAAAAAAAGCTAGTGCACTTTTTGCTGCGCTGCGAGAGTATTCTTTCCACAGAGTTGCCGCATCGATGTGGTTCGCTCTCCCGGGAGGTCGCTCATGGCCAAGGCAACGCTCACTTTGTCGAGCAAGAACTACTCGTCCTGGTCCCTGCGCGGCTGGCTGCTGTGCAAGATGAGCGGCATCGCCTTCGACGAAGTGCCGGTTTCTCTCGACGATCCCGGCCAGCGCGCCGAACTGCTGCTGCTGTCGCCGTCCTTCCTCGTGCCGGCGCTCACCGACGAGGGCGCCAAGATCTGGGACACCTGGGCGCTGGCGGAATATCTCAACGAGAAGTTCCCCAAGGCCGGCCTGTTTCCCGACGACCGCGCCGTGCGCGCGCATTGCCGCTCGGTCTCGGGCGAGATGCATTCCGGCTTCCACAACCTGCGCTCGGCCCTGCCGATGAACCTGAAGGCCCGCTATTCCGGGTTCAAGGTCTGGGCGGGCGCGCAGCCGGACATCGAGCGCATTCTGGCGATCTGGAGCGAATGCCTGAAGACCTATGGCGGGCCGTTCCTGTTCGGCGCGAAGCCGACGGTGGCCGACGCCATGTATGCGCCGGTCTGCATGCGCTTCTACACCTACGACGTGCCGATCGACGCCGCCGCCGCCGGCTATTGCCGCACGATCATGGACTGGGCGCCGATGAAGGAGTGGATCGGCGCGGCCAGGCACGAGCCCGAAGAGATCGATGAGCTCGACGTCGAGTTCTGAGCCGGGACCGGCGCGCGCCGCCCGCAGCTGGCCGCGCCGGCTGGCGCTGGCGTTCCTCGCCCTGTTCGTCCTGCCGATCGCCGTTGCATCGGCGGCCTACTGGATCGAGGGGCGCGCGCCCGACTGGTCGGCGACGGGCCGTGCCAGCGCGGGCCTCCTGCCGCCGCCCGAACTGCATCCGGCAGCATCCATCCACGTCTTCGCGGCGCGCACGGTGCGCTGGCGTGGCATCTTCGCGACCCACACATGGATCGTCGTGAAGGAGGCGGGAGCCGCCCGCTACGACCGTTTCGACTACACGGCCTGGGGCCGGCCGATCCGGGTCAACGGCTTTGCCGCCGATGCCCGCTGGTTCGGCGATGTGCCGGAGGTCGTGCTGTCGGTGACGGGCGAGGCGGCGGCCGAGGCCATTCCGCGCATCAGGGAGGCGATATCAGCCTATGCCTGGCGCAATGTCGGGGATTATCGCGCCTGGCCGGGGCCCAACTCCAACACCTTCGTCGCGGCGGCGCTGGCCGCCGCGCCCGAATTGCAGGCGCACCTGCCGGCAACGGCCATCGGCAAGGATTATCCGCATGACGGCCGCTGGCTGCGCGCGGCCATCGGCGGCCTCGGCTTCCACGCGACGCTCGGCGGCTATGCCGGCCTGACCGTCGGCTGGCACGAAGGCGTCGAGATCAACGTGCTCGGCGCCGTCCTCGGCATCGATGTCAGGCGGCCCGCGGTCAAGCTGCCGGCCATCGGCCGGCTCGGCATGGCGGACTGATCAAGGTTAGCGCGGCGGGCCCTTGCCGGGCTTGCGCTTGTGCTTGAAGCCGCCACGCTCGGCCTTGCCGCGCGGCGGGCCTTTCGGGCCGCGCCGGTAGTCGTCGTCCCGCGGCGGGCGGGCAGGGCCGTCGCCCCGGGGCTTGTGCGACTTGTGCGGCCCGCGCGGCTCCGGCCGCTCGTCGGCCGCGGCGATGAAGACATCGTCGGCATTGCCCTTGCGGGCGTTGACGAGGAAGTCCACGGCCTTGTTGGCGGCGATCTGGACCTCGGTGACGGTATCCTGAATGCGGATCTGGCCGATGTCCTGGCGGGTGATCCCGCCACGCCGGCAGAGCATGGGCAGGATCCACTTCGGATCGGCGCGGTTCTGCCGCCCGACATCGAGCCGGAACCAGGCCATGTCGCCGGCGATCTGCATGTCGCGGTCGGCGCGGGGGCCGCGCTCCTTGCCGACCGGGCGGATGCCGGGATCGGAGACCTCCTCCGGCTCGGGCAGGCGCGAGCGCAGCACGCGCGCGAGCGCGAAGGCGATGTCCTCGGGCGACTTGCGCTGCATCAGCGTTTCGGCGAGCACCCGGTCGTCGTCGGACGGCGCCTCGGTCAGCAGCGGATCGGCGAGGACCCGCTCGCGATCCAGCGCGCGGATGTCCTCGGCCGTTGGCGGAGCGGACCATTCGGCGACGATGCGAGCCTCGGCAAGCAGGCTCTCGGCGCGGCGGCGGCGCGAGGTCGGCACGATCAGGACGCTGACGCCCTTGCGGCCTGCGCGGCCGGTGCGGCCGCTGCGGTGTTGCATCACCTCGGCGTCGTGCGGCAGCTCGGCATGGATGACGAGGCCGAGGTTCGGCAGGTCGATGCCGCGCGCCGCGACATCGGTCGCGACGCAGATGCGCGCGCGCCCGTCGCGAAGGGATTGCAGCGCGAGATTGCGCTCGTGCTGGCCGAGTTCGCCCGACAGGAACACGGCGGAAAAGCCGCGTTCGACCAGCGTCGCCTGCAGGTGGCGGACGGAATTGCGCGTGTTGGCGAAGATGATCGCGCCCGGCGCGTCGATCAGCCTGAGCACGTTGACGACGGCGTGCTCGACCTCGTTCGGGAAGCAGCGGATGGCGCGGTATTCGATGTCGGCATGGCCTTCGCGGCCGCCCGTGACCGCGATCCTCAGCGCGTCGTGCTGGTAGCGCTTGGCGAGCGTGGCGATGCCCGCCGGCAGGGTGGCGGAGAACAGCAGCGTGCGCCGCGTCTCGGGCGTGGCGTTCAGGATGAACTCGAGATCCTCGCGGAAGCCGAGATCGAGCATCTCGTCGGCTTCGTCCAGCACCACCGCCCGCGCGTCGAAGGGATTGAGCACGTTGCGCTCGATATGGTCGCGCAGGCGGCCCGGCGTGCCGACGACGATATGCGCGCCTTCCTCCAGCATGCGCTTCTCGCGCCGCGGGTCCATGCCGCCGACGCAGGCGACGATGCGCGCGCCGGCCTCGGCATAGAGCCAGGCGAGTTCGCGCTGAACCTGCAGGGCGAGTTCGCGCGTCGGCGCCACGATGATCGCCAGCGGATCGGCGGCCGCTCCCAGCCCTCCGTCCTCGTCCAGCAGGGTCGCGCCCAGGCCGAGGCCATAAGCGACGGTCTTGCCCGAGCCGGTCTGCGCGGAGACCAGGAGATCGCGGTCGCCGGCATCGGCGTCCAGCACGGCGCGCTGCACCGGCGTCAGTTCGACATAGTTGCGGGCGGCGAGCGCCGCCGCGAGCAGGGGAGGGATCACGGGTTCGGCCAAGGTCGGCACATCCTGACGGGCGCTCGCACGGCGGCGCCAAAGGGGCTGGCAAAGAGCTGTGAATGCGTGGGAGCACGCCTCCTACAGCTTTCCGGCCGCCAAAGCCAATACGGATTGGCAGGTCAGGCCGTTTCCTAGCCGAGTTCCGTGATGATCCGCCGGAGCAGCGTCAGGAGTTCGGCCTTCTTGTCCGGGCCGACGATCCGGTCGAGCTCGCGGTCGTGCTCGATCGCGCGGCTCATCAGCTTGCGCTGCAGGGTGCTGCCCTTCTCGGTCAGATGGAGCGTATAGCTGCGCCGGTCGTTCACGGCCCGCTCCCGCAGCACGAGGCCGCGCTTGACGAGATCGTCGAGCGTTGAGGTCAAAGTCGACTTGTCGCGGCCGCTGGCCTTGCCGAGCGCCGTCTGGGTGAGGCCGGGGTTTTCCGCGATCAGCGTCATCACCGCGAAGCGCCGGGGCTTCAGGCCGGGATCGCCGACCCGCTGCGAGAAGGCGCGGAACGAGGCTTCCTGCGCCATGCGCAGGTGGAAGCCGATGAAATCGCTGAGCGGGCCGAGCCTTGCCGCGTCTTCCGAACGTTCGCGTCCCTCTGTGGCGGCGGCTGTCGAGGGACCGGGAAGTGAGGGCGTGTGGGTCATGGGCTCCTGGACCTGATCGGTCCGCATCGGGTCGGAATGTCGCATGGGGGGCGGTGGCCCGCAAGTTAGTCTTGACTCGAACAGTTGGATATCCAACTAATTGCCCGCGCAGTTCCTCAGGTGCCGTCCCCCGGTGTCCATGTACACAGCCTCGACCGCGTTTCTCGAAGCCCTGACCGCCTCCGGCGTCGAGTATCTGTTTTCCAATTTCGGCAGCGACCATCCCGGCCTCGTCGAGGCGCTGGCCGAGGCGAAGGTCTCCGGCCGCAAGGTGCCGAAGGTCATCACCTGCCCGAACGAGATGGTCGCGCTGACCGCCGCGCAGGGCTACGCGCAGGTGACGGGACGCGCGCAGGCTGTCGTTGTCCATGTCGAATGCGGCACGCAGTCTCTGGCCGGCGCGGTCCACAACGTGTCCAAGGGCCGCGTGCCCGTGCTGATCTTCGCGGGTTCCTCGCCCTACACGCAGTTCGGCGAACTGAAGGGCAGCCGCAACGAGTTCATCCAGTGGATTCAGGACGTCCACGACCAGCGCGGCCTGGTGCGCGGCTACATGCGCTACGACGCCGAGCTGCGCACCGGCCGCAACATCAAGCAGATGACCTGGCGGGCCATGCAGTTCGCCCATTCGGACCCCAAGGGTCCCGTCTATCTGATGGGCGCGCGCGAGGTCATGGAAGAGGAGGTCCCGCGCGTCGAGCAGGATGTCGCGGACTGGGCGCCGATCGCGCCGGCCGCCCTGCCGCCGGAGGCCGTCCACGCGCTGCTTTCCGATCTCGCCGGCGCGCATCGCCCGCTGATCGTCACGTCCTATCTCGGGCGCAACACCCGCGCGGTGGCGGAGCTGCAGCGCCTTACCGGGCCGCTCGGCATCGGCGTGCTGGAAAGCGTGCCGAACGCCGTGAACCTGCCGCACGACGACCCGATGTATCAGGGCTGCCAGTGGAACGAGCCGCGCCAGAACCCGCGCCTCGCCGAGGCGGATGTGGTCGTGGTCATCGATTCCGACGTGCCGTGGATACCCTCGATCTCACGTCCGCGCTCCGACGCGAAGATCTGGCACATCGACGTCGATCCCCTGAAGCAGGACATGCCGCTCTGGTCTATTCCCGCGCGCCGCGTATTCCGCGCCCATGCCGAGACGGCGCTGGCCCAGCTCAATGCCGGGCTCGACCGCGTGCCGCTGGACCGGGCCCGGATCGAGGAGCGCCGCGCCCATTTCGCCGCCCGCCATGCCGAGCGGAAGGCGGCTGTCGCCGCGGCCGAGGCGAAACCCTCCGGCGACGTGCTGACGGCCGAATATGTCACGGCCTGCGTGCGCGCCCATGTCGACAGCGACACCATCGTCCTCAACGAGGGCATCACCAACTATCCCGTGGTGGTCAACCACATCGCGCCGACGCGCGCAGGCCAGATGCTGAATTCCGGCGGCGGCAATCTCGGCTGGACCGGCGGCGCCGCCATCGGCGCCAAGCTCGCCGAGCCGGGAAAGACGGTGATCGCGCTCACCGGTGACGGCTCCTACATGTTCTCCCAGCCCTCGACCGTTCACTGGATGGCGCGGCAGTACCGCACGCCGTTCCTGCAGGTCGTGTTCAACAACCGGGGCTGGCGCGCCCCGCGCTATTCGACGCTCGCCGTGCACCCGTCCGGCCATGCCAGCCGCTCCGACGATATCGGCGTCGCCTTCGATCCGCCTCCCGATTATTCCGAAATCGCCCATGCCGCTGGCGGGGCCTATGCTCGCAAGGTCCGGCACCCGGACGAGGTCGAGGAGGCCGTCGCCGCCGCCATGCACGCGGTGAAGATTGAAGGCCGGGCGGCTGTTCTCGACGTCTGGCTGCCCCATTTGATGGACGGATAGGCGCAGCGCGCAAGGCATGATCCCCCCGATCGGCGGCACCGAACGACCGCTGACGGAAAAGACGAGGAGGAAACGATGGACGAGACGAAGCGCCTTGACAGGCGTCGCGTGATGGCCGGAGCCGCGGGTGCCGCGGCGCTTCTGGCGAGCCCCGGACTGGTGCGGGCGCAGGCGTGGCCGAACCGCAATATCCGCATCGTCGTGGCCTTCCCGCCGGGCGGGGCCGCCGACATCGTGACGCGCCACCTGACCGAGCGCCTGACCAGGGAATGGGGACAGGCCGTCATCGTCGAGAACCGCGGCGGGGCCGGCGGCAATCTCGCCTCCGCCGAGGTCGCCCGCACCGATCCGGACGGCCATACGCTGCTGATCACCTCCAGCGCGGTGGCGGTGAACCACCTGCTCTATGCGCGCATGCCGCTCGACACCTACAAGGATCTGGCGCCGGTCGGCATGGGCATCACCGTGCCGAACGTCATGGTGGTGCCGGCGAACTCGCCCGACAAATCCGCAGCCGATCTGCTGGCGCGCGCCAAGGCCAATCCCGGCAAGCTCACCTTCGGTTCGGCCGGCATCGGCTCGTCGATCCACATGGCGGGCGAACTGTTCAAATATCTCGCCAAGGTCGACATGGTCCACGCGCCCTATCGCGGCGCGGGCCCGGCCATGAACGACCTGATCGGCGGCCGCCTCGACGTGATGTTCGACACGCTGACGGTGTCGGCCTCGCAGATCCGCGGCGGCACCATCCGCCCGCTCGGCGTCTCGACCAAGGACCCGCTGCCGGCGCTGCCGGGCGTGCCGACCATCTCGTCCATCGTTCCCGGCTACGAGATGCAGTCGTGGTTCGCCTTCTTCACGGCGGCCAAGACGCCGCCGGAGATCGTCGACCGCCTGTCGGCAGGGCTCAAGGCGGCGCTGCACGATCCCGCCGTGGTCGCGCGCCTCGCCGAGATCGGCACCAATCCGGTCGGCTCGACGCCGCAGGAACTCGCCGAGGCCATGCAGGCGGAACTGCGCCTGTGGGAGCCGGTGATCAAGGCGGCGGATATCCGCATCAGTCAGTAGCAGCGCGTGCCGAGGGCAAGGAAGCCGCAGAAGCCTCCGCCTCAACGAATGAAAACGGGAAATCAGAGGGACCTGAGGAGGCAGACATGACGACACGACTGACACCCAGCCGCCGCGCCGTGGTCGGCGGCATCGCCGCGACGACGCTGGCCGCACCCTATGTCCGCGCGCAGGCGGGCGCGGTGAAGATCGGCTTCTCGATCTCCAAGACCGGCCCGAATGCCGGCGGCGCCAACGTGACCACGCTGCCGAACTACCAGCTCTGGCTGAAGGAGACCAACGATGCCGGCGGCCTCAAGCTGCCCGGCGGCCAGCGCCGCATGGTCGAGTTCGTCGAATATGACGACCGCTCGCAGTCGGAAGAGGCGGTCCGCAACATCGAGCGCCTCGTCAACCAGGACAAGGTGGACCTGCTGTTCCCGCCATGGGGCACGGCGATGAACCTCGCGGTCGCGCCCTCGTTCAACCGCGGCGGCTTCCCGCATCTCGCCTCGACCTTCTTCGTCGAGCGGCAGCCGGAGCTGGTCCAGCGGTGGAACAACATGTTCCTGTTCCTCGACCGCCCCTCGACCGCGATCACGGCGCTGACCGACCTGCTCGCGACGCTCAAGGACAAGGGCCTCGGCAACACGGTGGCGCTCGCCTCGGTGCAGGACCAGTTCGGCCTCGAACTCGTCAGCGCCGCGCGGGCCGGCATCGCCAAGGCCGGCTTCCAGGTGGTCATGGACCGGCAGTACCCGCCGGGCACGCAGGACCTCGCCCCGATCATCTCGGAGGCGGTGCGCCTGAAGCCCGACATGTTCCTCGCCTTCTCCTATCCGCCGGACACGCTGGCGCTGACCGAGCAGGCGCGTATCGGCGGGCTCAACCCGAAAGTGTTCTACACCGCCGTCGGCACGGCCTTCCCGCTCTACAAGCAGCGCTTCGGCGCCAATGCCGAGGGCGTCATGGGGATCGGCGGCGTCGACGTGACCAACCCGAAGATCCGCGACTACATCGCGCGCCACAACCGCATCGTCGGCCGCGAGCCGGACCGCTGGGCCTCGACCACGACCTATTCGACGCTGGAAGTGCTCTCGCAGGCGATCGAGCGGGTCGGCCTCGACAAGGCGGCGATCATCAAGGACATCGGCGCGAATTCGTTCGAGACCATCCTCGGCACGATCAAGTTCGACAAGAACCAGCGCGTCGACCAGTGGTGGGTGGGACAGTGGCAGCAGGGTGAGTTCGTGGCGCTGGCGCCGACCAAGGTCGGCGGCACCAAGGCCCCGGTCTTCCCGAAGCCGGCCTGGCCGACGGCCTGAGCCTTCCTGTGAAAAGAAGCCCGCCGCCCACGGGCGGCGGGCCCCCGGAGACGGTTCTGAATGTTCCTCGTCGACGTCATCCTGTCGGGCCTGATCCTCGGAGGCATCTACGCGCTGGTCGCCATGGGGCTGTCGCTCCAGTACGGCGTCGCGCGGATCATGAACCTTGCCTATGGCGAGTTCACCATTGCCGGCTCCTTCGCCGCCTACCTGCTGTTCTCCGCCAGCGGGCTGAGCCCGATCCTCGCGCTGGCGGTCGCCATGCCGCTGTCCTTCGCGCTCAACTGGTTCATCTACCGCCTTCTGATGACGCCGCTGGTGCGCCGGGCCAAATCGCCGGGCGCGCTGGAGGTCGATTCCATCCTCGCGACCTTCGGCCTGCTCTTCGTGGTGCAGGGCATCATGCTGGTGGTCTTCGGCGGCTCCTACGTTTCCTATTCCTACCTCGCCGTGCCCGTTGACATCATCGGCTCGACGGTGGCGCTGAACCGGCTGCTCGCCGCCGGCATCGCGGTCGCCATCGCGCTCGGCCTGACGCTGTTCCTGATGCGCACGCGCATCGGCACGGCGGTGCGCGCCGTCTCGGTCAATCCCGCCGCCGCGCCGCTGGTCGGCATCGACACGACCACCTATGCGGCCTTCGCCTTCGCGCTCGGCGGAGCGCTGGTGGCGGGCTCCGGCGTGCTGGTCTCGATGTTCCTGACCTTCAACGCCGCCATGGGCGTGGTCTTCACCATGAAGGCGCTGATCGTGGTGATCATGGGCGGCGTCGGCAACATTTTCGGCGCGCTGGTGGCGGGTCTCATCCTCGGGCTCGCCGAGGCGCTCACCGCCGCCTTCCTCGACAGCGGCCTGACGCTCGCCGTCAATTTCGCCCTGTTCCTCGGCATCCTGCTGGTCAAGCCCACCGGCCTGTTCGGAAAGGCCGCCAGATGATCGCAAGGAACTGGACCCTCAAGGACTGGGCATTTCCGCTCGTCGTGCTTGGCGGAGCCGCGCTGCTCGCGCCGCTGCCGGCCGTTGCCGGCTCCTACTGGATGGCGCTGCTCGTCAACATCCTGATGTATTCCGTGCTGGCCACGGCCTGGGCGCTGTTCTCCGGGCCGACGCATTATGTGTCGCTGGCGACCGCCGCCTTTTTCGGGCTTGGCGCCTACACCATGGCCTTCCTCGGCGAGAAGTTGCCGCTACCGCTGGTCTATCCCGCCGCGGCGCTGATCGGCGCGGTGGTCGCGACCGTCGTCGGCCTGTCGACGTTGAGGCTCTCCGGCGTCTATTTCGTCATCTTCACGTTCGGCCTCGCCGAACTCGTCCGCCAGCTCGTCACCTGGGGCGAGGCGAAGTTCGGCGGCACGGTCGGCCGCTTCGTCTTCATCGACGTGAACCAGCAGGGCATTTTCTGGATGCTGCTGGGCCTGCTCGCCCTCGTCTTGCTCGTCGGCTACGCCATCCAGCGTTCGCGGCTCGGCTGGGCGCTGCGGGCCATCGGCGAGGACGAGACGGTGGCGCGCCATTCCGGCATCGACACCACCGTCTCCAAGGTCGCGGTCTTCGTGGTGTCGGCGACCTTCATGACCGTCGTCGGCGCGGTCATGGCGCCGCGCTGGACCTATATCGACCCCTCCATCGCCTTCAACCCGATCATCTCCTTCCAGGTGCTGATCATGGCGCTGCTCGGCGGCGCGGCGCGGCTCTACGGGCCGATCCTCGGCGTGGTGCCGCTGGCCATCCTGTTCGAGATCCTGCAGGCGAACTTCCCCAATTCCTTCTCGATCCTCTTGGGGCTGACCTTCCTCGTCATCGTCTATTTCGTGCCGAACGGCGTGGTCGGGCTGATCGACCAGGGCCGCGACAAGATTGCCCGGGCGGTCGGCCGCCGCCCGCATCCGGCGGAGTGAGGCGATGCAGCCGCTCATCGAACTCCACGGCGTCTCCAAGAGCTTCGGCGGCCTGAAGGCCGTCGCCGGCCTGACCGCCTCCATCCCGCGCGGCGAGGTGGTCGGCCTCGTCGGCCCGAACGGCTCGGGCAAGACCACCGCGCTCAACCTGATCACCGGCAACCTGACCGCCGATTCCGGCGCCATCGTCTTCGACGGCCGCAACATCGAGCGGCAGGGTGCGCACCGCATCGCCCGCGCCGGCATCGCCCGCACCTTCCAACTCGTCCGCGTCATGCCGACCATGACGCTCGCCGAGAACGTCGCCATCGGCGCGATGTTCGGGGCGCAGCCCTGCTCGCCCGCCGAGGCGCAGGAGCGGGCGCTGCCGCTGCTCGCCCGCGTCGGCCTGGCCGCGCGTGCCGACCAGCGCGCCGCCAGCCTCACCTATATCGACCAGAAGCGGCTGGAACTGGCCCGCGCGCTCGCCGCTCATCCGCAGCTCCTGCTGCTCGACGAATGGCTCGCCGGCCTCAATCCGACCGAGCTCAAGGACGGCATCGCGCTGATCGCCTCGCTCGCCCGCGACGGACTGACCATCGTCATGGTCGAGCATGTGATGGACGCCATCCGCGCGCTCTGCTCCCGTTGCATCGTGATGAATGCCGGGACCAAGATCGCCGAGGGGACGCCGGCCGAGGCGCTGGCCGACCCTGATGTCGTCAAGGCCTATCTCGGAGACGACGATGCTTGAGGTCGCCCGCCTCTCCGTATCCTACGGCCCGCACCGCGCGGTGGACGACGTGGCGCTCTCCGTCGCGGCCGGCGAGACCGTCGCCATTCTCGGCGCCAACGGCGCGGGCAAGACCACGCTCCTCAAGGCCATTGCCGGGCTGATGCCGGCGGGCCAAGGCGCTTCGATCACCTTCGAGGGCGTGGCCGTCCGCGCCGCCGACCCGCACCGCATCGTCGAGCAGGGCATCGCGCTGGTGCCGGAAGGCCGCGGCATATTCGGCGACCTGACGGTGCACGAAAACCTGATGCTCGGAGCCTTCCCGAAGCGCGCCCGCGCCCACGAGGCGGCGACGCTGGACGACGTGCTCCACCTCTTCCCGCGCCTTGCCGAGCGCATGTCGCAGGCGGTGCGCACCATGTCCGGCGGCGAGCAGCAGATGGTCGCCATCGGCCGGGCGCTGATGTCGCGGCCGAACCTCCTGATGCTGGACGAGCCCTCGCTCGGCCTCTCGCCCGTCATGACCGGCGAATTGTTCCGTGGCCTTGCCGAGATCAAGGCGCGCGGCATGGCGATCCTGATCGTCGAGCAGAATGCCAGGAAGTGCCTGAAGCTGGCCGACCGGGCCTATCTGATCGCCAACGGCCGCATCGTCGGGGAGGGCAGGGCCGCCGACCTTGCCGACGATCCGCAGGTCGCAGCGGCCTATCTCGGCGGCGCGCCGCCGGCCAATGACGACGCGGCGCCGGCCGTCGCCCCGCCGCCGATCTTCTCGCCGCCGCTCGTTTCGTCTTCCCCTTGGCCCGCGACCGGCGATGCGCCGCCGCCCGTTTCCGTTTCCAGCTCGGCCGTTCCTTCAGGCTCAACCCCTGCGGCCGCTCCCCTCACCGCGTATCCGGAGAGTTCCATGAAACACGTCAACCTGATGATCGATGCCCGCGAGACGGGCGCCGCCGACGGCCGCACCTTCGACCGCATCGACCCCATGACCGGCCAGGTCGCGACCCGCGCCGCCGCCGCGACCGTCGCCGATGCCGTCGCCGCCGTCGATGCGGCGGCGAGCGCCTTCCCGGCATGGTCGGCCCTCGGGCCGAGCGAGCGCCGCGCGAAGCTGAACGCCGCCGCCGACCTGATGCAGCAGCGCGCCGAGGATTTCGTCGCGGCGATGATGACCGAGACCGGCGCGACCAGGGGCTGGGCGATGTTCAACATCGGTATCGCCACCGGCATGCTGCGCGAGGCCGGCGCCATGACCACGCAGATCACCGGCGACGTCATCCCGACCGACAAGCCGAACAATCTCGCGCTCGCCGTGCGCCAGCCGGTCGGCGTCATTCTCGGCATCGCGCCGTGGAACGCGCCGGTCATTCTCGGCGTGCGCGCCATCGCCATGCCGCTCGCCTGCGGCAATACGGTGGTGTTCAAGGCCTCCGAACAGTGCCCGGCGACGCACCAGCTCATCGGCCAGGTGATGCGCGATGCGGGCTTGCCCGCAGGCGTCGTCAACGTCGTGACCAATGCGCCGGCCGACGCCGCCAAGGTGGTCGAGACGCTGATCGCCCACAAGGCGGTGAAGCGCGTCAATTTCACCGGCTCCACCCATGTCGGCCGCATCATCGCGGAGACGGCCGCGCGCTACCTCAAACCCGCGCTGCTGGAGCTCGGCGGCAAGGCGCCGCTGGTCATCCTCGACGATGCCGATCTCGACGAGGCCGTGAAGGCGGCGGCCTTCGGTGCCTTCATGAACCAGGGCCAGATCTGCATGTCGACCGAGCGCATCGTGGTCGATGCCAAGGTGGCCGACGCCTTCGTGGAGAAATTCGCGGCCAAGGCAAAATCGCTGCCTTTCGGCGATCCGCGTTCCGGCAATGTCGTGCTGGGGTCGATGGTCTCGGCCGAGGCGGCGAAGCGCGTGAAGACGCTGATCGACGATGCGAAGGACAGGGGCGCGTCGCTCGCCTCCGGCGGCTCGCTGGAGGGTACGGTCATGCCCGCGACCATCCTCGACAAGGTGACGCCGGCCATGCGCATCTACGGCGAGGAGAGCTTCGGGCCGGTGGTGACGGTGGTGCGCGTGAATGGCGACGAGGAGGCCATCCGTGTCGCCAACGACACTGAATACGGCCTGTCGGCGGCGGTCTTCTCGCGCGATATCGGCCGCGCGCTGGGCGTCGCCAAGCGCATCGAGAGCGGCATCTGCCACATCAATGCGCCGACCGTGCACGACGAGCCGCAGATGCCCTTCGGCGGCGTCAAGGCGTCGGGCTATGGCCGGTTCGGCGGCAAGGCCGGCATCGACGCCTTCACCGAGCTGCGCTGGATCACCATCCAGACCGGCCCGCGCCCCTATCCGTTCTGATTTCGTCTCTGATCCCCCAAACGTCATGCCCGGTCTCGTGCCGGGCATCCACGCCTTGAACGCGACGCCTGAAGGAAATCGTGGATGGCCGGGACAAGCCCGGCCATGACGAACAGGGCAGAGGCCTTGCCGATTTCGACAGTCGCCATTACCGGCATCCTCCGGAGACCCGCATGACCGAAGACATCATCGAACGCCTCGCCATCCGCGATCTCGTGGAGAACTGGGCGCTCTGGCGCGACGCCGGCGACTGGGATCGCTTCCTCACCTGCTGGCACCCGGACGGACGGATGAACGCCACCTGGTACCAGGGTCCGGCGGCGGATTTCATCCGCGCCAGCAAGGAAGGGTGGGCGAAGGGCGTGTCGATCCTGCATTTCCTCGGCGGCACGACGATCGACCGCGCGGGCAACCGCGCCATCGCCCAGACCAAGATGACCATCTCGCAGCGCGGGCCGGTCGACGGGGTGATCTGCGACGTCGTCTGCACCGGCCGCTTCTACGACTTCATCGAGAAGCGCGACGGACGCTGGGGCGTCTTCATGCGCCAGCCGATCTACGAGAAGGACCGGCTGGACCCGGTCCTGCCCGATGCGAAGCTGTCGCTGGACCCGGACCTGCTCGCGCAGTTCCCGGAGGGCTACCGGCACCTCGCCTATATCCAGACCAAGATCGGCTACACCGTGAAGCGCGACATGCCCGGCCTGCGCGGACCCGAGGTCGAGGCGCTCTATCGCCGTGGCAAGGTCTGGCTGGACGGCGGCCCGGCGGAGTGAGAGGGAGCCCGGTCGGCCGCCTTGCACGACCCAAGTGCGTCCTTCGAGGCTCGGGCTTTGCCCTCGCACCTCAGGATGAGGGGGTTGTGGATTGCACTGCGGTTGAATGAAGCTCAACCGTCGCGCATCGTTGCCCCTGCTGCCAAACTCCACCTCCTCATCCTGAAGTGCGAGCCCGTAGCGAGATGCGAACGCATCTCGTGTTCGCGAGATGCTATGGCGAGCCTCGAAAGACGCACTCGGCCGATGCAGGGCCATGCGGCGGTCGCGCCTTGCATCGCATCTCAGCCTCGCCTCACATCACCGTGAGGCCGTTTCCTGTAACCTCTTGCGGTCGCCGCGCGTATGGCATGACATCAGGCCACCGAGGGGCGTTGCATGCTGCCGTGGAACGACCGGGCGGGGAAACTCTCCGCCCTCAAGCTTATCGTCTTTCTGGGCGTGCTCGCGCCCGGGCTGTGGATCGCCGTGCAGGCGGCGACCGGCACGCTCGGCTCCAAGCCCATCACATCGGCCATCCACCAGTCCGGCGACTGGGCGGTGCGCTTCCTGCTGCTGTCGCTTCTGGTGACGCCGCTGCGTCATGTCGCGGACTGGCCGAAGCTGATCGCCGTGCGCCGCATGGTGGGCGTCGCGGCCGCCGCCTATGCCGCGTTCCATCTCGCCTTCTACGTGGTCGAACAGGCCTTCAACCTGCAGAAGGTCGCGAGCGAGATTGTCCTGCGCTTCTACCTGACCATCGGCTTCGTCGGCCTTCTCGGCCTGATCGCGCTCGCCGCGACATCGACCGACGCGATGATCCGGCGCCTCGGCAGCGCAAGGTGGAACCGGCTGCACCTCCTGACCTATCCCATCGCGTTCATCGCCATCTGGCACTTCTTCCTGCAGACCAAGCTCGACGTGTCGGAGCCGGTGCTGATGCTCGGCTTCTTCGTCTGGCTCATGGGGTTCAGGCTGATGCGCCGGTACGGATTCGCGGTCGGTCCGTTGCAACTGACGGCGCTCGCCATCATATCCGCCGTCGCCACGGCGCTTCTCGAAGCGCTGTGGTACGCGACCATGACCGGCGTCATGGCCTCGCGCATCCTCTACGCCAATCTCGATGTCGCCTTCGGCATCAGGCCGGCCCTGTGGGTCGGACTTGCTGGCCTCGCTCTCGTCGCGGTCAATCTCGTCCGCATGTGGGGACGGAGCCGCGAGCGCTCCGGGGCGCCGCGCGGCCGCCGCGCGGCCGTTGCGGCGGCTGAGTGAGGGCGCGATGACGACGCTGTCGAGACTGGCCGCCCTGCTTGGATTGAAGGGAGACGATACGATGACCGCTGCCGCCGAGAAGACCTTCCCGGTCACGAAGACGGACGAGGAATGGCGCCGCATCCTGAGTCCCGAGCAGTACCAGGTGCTGCGCGGCCACGGCACCGAGCGGCCGGGAAGCTGCGCGCTCAACTACGAGAAGCGCGCCGGCACGTTTTCCTGCGCGGGCTGCGGGCAGGAGCTGTTCATCTCGGGCAAGAAGTTCGAGAGCGGCACGGGCTGGCCGAGCTTCGACCAGCCGGTGCCGGGTTCGGTCGAGGAGACCGTCGACCGGTCCTGGGGCATGGTGCGCACCGAGGTCCACTGCGCCAATTGCGGCGGCCATCTCGGCCACGTCTTCCCGGACGGACCGCCGCCGACGGGCCTGCGCTACTGCATCAACGGCGTGGCGCTGGACTTCAAGCCGGCCTGATCCGGCCCCGGCCTGATCCGGCCCCGCCCGATCGAAAAGCGCCGTTAACATGCCGCCCCCATACTGGTTCCGACCGGGACCAGTTGAGGAAGCCCACGATGACCGTCCAGCCGCAGGCGATGGAATTGGGGCGGGAGCAATTGCTCGTCGACGTCGCCAAGGTGGTGACGACGGCGGGCCTGACCCTCGGCTCGGTCATGCTGACGGCCTTCGGCTTCATCGAGCGCGCCGTCGGCATCGAGCGGCTGGCGACAGACCGGCGCTTTGCGCTCGCGGCGCTCCTGCCCGGCGCGGCGGCGCTCGCCTTCCTTGCCAGCGCGCGGGCGCTCGGTTCCGCCTACGACGCCAGCGTGCCGCCGCGGCCTGTCTCGATGCTGAGACGGGCGGCGCTGCGCTTCACCGATCTCAACGGCGCCTTCGGCCTGATCGCCATCGTCATGTCGACGCTCGTGGCCGTCGGCACGATCCTGGCGGTCGGGCTGTTCTTCGACCTGAAACTGCCCGGCACCAGCGCGCTGGTTGGCGCCGCCGCCTTCACCGTGGCGCTGACCGGCATGCTGACCCGCTCGACACCGGCCCGCCGCAGCGTCGATCTCCTGCTTGCCGGCACCATCATCGCGGTCATGCTCGGCGACCTCGCGATGGGCTACTGGCACGGGGGAACGGCGATCTGAGGCGCCGCGACGACCAGCCTAGAGAACCTCGCCCTTCGCATCGATGAGATGCATGTGGTTGAGGTTGGCGGCGAGCTTCAGCGGCTCGCCATCGGCCGCTCCCGCCTCCGGGCTCACGCGCCCGCACATGGTCTCGCCGGACAGGGTGAAATAGACCAGCGTCTCGTTGCCCATCGGCTCGATCACGTCGAGCCTGATGTCGAAGGGCACGATGTTGGCGCCCGATGCGGACTGCGCGTCCGTGATGTGCTCGGGGCGCACCCCCAGCACCAGCCCGGACTGGCCGACATGCGCCTTGTAGCGCTCGGTGCGCGCCGCCGGCACCGGCATGGCGATCGTGTCGGACAGCCGCATGGTCAGTCCGCCGGATGCCTGTTCCAGCTGCACGGGAATGAAGTTCATCGCCGGCGAGCCGATGAAGCCGGCGACGAAGCGCGTCCTCGGATGGTGGTAGAGCTCGTTCGGCGGGCCGATCTGCTCGATGCGGCCATGGTTCATCACCACCACGCGGTCCGCCAGCGTCATGGCCTCCACCTGGTCGTGGGTGACATAGACCGTGGTGGTCCGCACCTTCAGGTGCACCTTCTTGATCTCGGTGCGCATCTGCACGCGCAGCTTGGCGTCGAGGTTCGACAGCGGCTCGTCGAACAGGAAGACCTTGGGGTTGCGGACGATGGCGCGGCCCATGGCGACGCGCTGGCGCTGGCCGCCGGAGAGCGCCTTGGGCTTGCGGTCGAGCAGTTCCCTGATGTCGAGGATGCGCGCGGCCTCATCGACCCGCGCCTTGATCTCGGCCTTGGGGTAGCGCTTCAGGCGCAGGCCGAAGCTCATATTCTCTGCCACCGTCATATGCGGATAGAGCGCGTAGTTCTGGAACACCATGGCGATGTCCCGGTCCTTCGGCGGCACGTCGTTGACGACATCGCCGTCGATGGCGATGTCGCCGTCGGAAATGTCCTCGAGCCCCGCGATCATGCGCAGCGTCGTCGACTTGCCGCAGCCGGACGGGCCGACCAGCACCACGAATTCCTCGTCGGCAATGTCGAGATTGATGCCGCGAACGGCTTCCACATCGCCGTAGCGCTTGACGATGTTCCTCAGAGTGACGCCTGCCATTGTCGAATGTCTCCCGTCAGCCCTTGGTCGCGCCGGCTGTCAGGCCTGCGATGTAGTAGTCCATGAGGAAGGCGTAGATGATCAGGGGGGGGAGCGCGCCGAGCAGCGCCCCGGTCATGATCTGGCCCCAGGCGAAGACGTCGCCGCGGATCAGCGTGGTGATGATCCCCACCGGCAGCACCAGCTGGTCCACGGACGTGGTGAAGGCCAGCGGATAGAGGAACTGCGCCCAGCTCACCGTGAAGGCGAAGATGGTGGCGGCGATGATCCCCGGCAGCGCCACGGGCACGAAGATGCGGGTCAGGGTCTGGAACCAGCTGGCCCCGTCGATGATCGCTGCTTCGTCCAGTTCCTTCGGGATGGAGGCGAAATAGCCGATCATGATCCAGGTGCAGAAGGGCACGGTCAGCGTCGGATAGACGACGAGCAGCACCCACCAGCGATTGAGCAGCTGGATGCCGGTGATCTCGTGGAACACCGCGAACATCTTGAACATCGGGATGAACAGCAGCGTGTCGGGCACGAGATAGGTCAGGAACACGCCGGTCGCGAGCGTCGCCGAGCCCCAGAACCGCATCCGCGACAGCGCGAAGGCGGCGGGGATCGAGATCAGCATGGTGATGGTCACCACGAAGACCGAGACGATGACCGAGTTCTTGAAGAAGGTCAGGTATTCCGGCTTGGTCAGCAGCTCGGCATAGTTCGACAGCGTCGGGTTGTAGACCCACCATGGATTGGTCGCTGCCGAAATCTCCGCGCTGGTCTTCAGCGAGGTGATGAACATGTAGATCGGCGGCAGCAGGAAGAACGCCGCGAAGATGACCAGGAAGAAGTAGGACCAGCGCAGTGCCCAGGCGCGGTCGCGGCTCATCGAGCCATACTGGACCTTGCGGGTCGGGGCGCTCTTGTCGGATGCCATGGCGGCCGCGGTCATGCCTCGTTCCCCCGCTGATTGATGTCGCGCAGGATGAACACGGCGGCGACCGCCAGGATCGGCACCATGAACAGCGACACCGAGGCGCCGAGCGGAATGTCGCCCCCCTCGATGCCGAGCCGGAACGCCCAGGTCGCGAACAGATGCGTCTGGTCGAGCGGTCCGCCGGCCGTCAGCACGCGGACAATGTCGAAATTGGCGAAGGTGACGATGGTCGAGAACAGCGCGGTGATGGCGATGATGTTCCGCATCATCGGCAGCGTCACGTACCAGATGCGCTGCCACCAGTTGGCGCCGTCGATCTCCGCCGCCTCGTAGAGCTGGTCGGGCACCGATTTCAGCGCCGCCAGATACATGATCATGAAGAACGGCGCGCCGACCCAGATGTTGACCAGGATGACCGAGAACCGCGCCCAGCTGGCATCGCCTGTCCAGGGAATACGGCCGAAGCCCATGCCGGAGAGAATGTAGTTGAAGGCGCTGTAGGAGGGGTCGAACAGCCAGAGCCAGGCAAGCGTCGACATGGCCGGCGGGATGACCCACGGGATCAGCAGCATGCCGCGCCATTTGCGCTGGCCCTTCGCCGGGATGTTGTGGACGAAGTGGGCGATGATGAAGCCGAAGATCGCCTTGAAGATCACCGCCGTGATCGCGAACAGGCACGACTGGTAGACGACCATCCAGAAGGTTTCGCGGGTGAACAGGAACTGCATGTTGCCGAAGGGGATGCGCGTGCAGATCGCATCCGGAAGCCACGAGCAATTGCGCATCCAGGCGATGCTGGTCATCGATTTCCGCAGCATCGACAGATAGATGGCGTAGAACGCCGGGTAGATGACGAGGCCGAAGATCAGCAGGATCAGCGGCAGCGCCATCAGGAAGGCGATGGTCGACTTGCGCTGGAAGAAGCGTCGGATCGCGCCTGGCCTGGCGGTGGCCCGCCGCACGGGGGAACTGGACGTCAGGACTGCATCTGCCATCGGTTTGCGTCGCCTCGAATGCTGGTCGTCCCGGTGGATCGGCTGACGTTTCGACGCGGCGGCGCATGAGGGCGCGCCGCCGGGCGATGATGGAGGGGCGCCTTGTCGCGCCCCTCGCCGGATATCGGATGCCGGCGCGGATCAGCCGCGCAGGAAGCCTTCGACCTCGCTCTCGGCCCAGGCGAGCGTCCGCTCCATGGGCTCGCCCCGGAGGTGGCGGACGATCATCTTGGTGAGCGTCGCCTGGGTATAGATCTGCTGGGCGATCTTGGGCGGGGCCGGGGCGGCCGCGATCGACAGCGTCTGGTGGTTGTGCGGGTTGGGATAGTGGTAGAGCGTGCCCTTCGGCGGCCCTTCCTCGGCCCAGGTCGGAAGCGTGGTCAGCTTCTCGAACGAGGGAATGTCGTAGCCCGCCGAGGCGGCCACGAACTTCGCCACCGCATCCGGCTGCGACATGGCGACCAGCAGGCTCTTGGCGGCCGACTTGTTGGTCGAGAACGACCAGATGTTCCAGAAATAGGGCAGGAACGGCGCGTAGCGGCCGCGCGGGCCGATCGGCATGCCGTGCGTCCAGCACTGGGCCGCGATCTGCGGCGCGTCGCGCTTGGCGACCGCCCAGGCGCTCGGCGGGTTCATGATCAGCGCGCCACGGCCGGACACGAGCCAGCGGTTGTTCGAGCCGTCGTCCCAGGCCGGCGCGTCGGCCGGGTAGAACCTGGCGACCTTGACGCAGTAGTCCAGCGCCTGGCGAACGGCGTCGGTCTTCACCGTCAGTTCGCCCTTGGCATCCACCAGGGCTGCACCGAAGGACTGGAAGAAGGCGCCGGCGGTGTCCACCGAGTCGGTGGTCTCGCCGAGGCCCACGCCAAAGGCGACATTGGCCTTGCTGCAGGCCTCCGCGGCCTTCAGATAGGCTTCCATGTTCCAGCCATCCGCCTTGGGGGCGGCGCCGGCCGGATACATCGCCTGCACGTCGATGCCGGCATGCTGCTTCATCAGGTCGATGCGCGAGCAGGGGCCCTTGATCTGCGAGCCGATGGTGGCGGGAACGCCGAGCCACTTGTCGCCGGCCTTGTTGAGATATTCCACCGTGCCGTTCACCGCGCCGTTCTGGGCGATGAGCTGGGTCATCACGTCATTGCACGGCTCGAGCAGGTCGGCCTGCGCGTGGGGCCACCAGGTCGGCATCGCCAGCATGTCGTGGCCGGATTTCGCCTGAGCCTCGGCGGCGATCGTCAGCAGGTTCTTGTTTCCCTGCGAGGGGATGTAATCGATCGTCAGTTCGACCCGTTCCTTGGCGGCCCAGGCCTGCGCGACATCGGTGGACGCCTTGTTGGCGCCGGGCACCCAGTGGTCCCAGAGGCCGATCGACAGTTTGCCGGCGGCATGGGCGCCGCGGACGAAGGGGGCAGACAAGGCCGTCGACGCCAGGGCCGAGGCCGCAATGAAGCGCCGACGAGTCAGATGATGCTTAGGCATTCCCAAATCCTCCCGCGTGGCATGAGCGGCCGTTTTGCCGCGCACGATGACGCCGTGCCGCTTCTTCTGCGAAATTCGCAAACCTCGTCCGCGCTGGCGTCGGAGGTGGGTGCCGGCTGGGGCGCTCGGGTCAGTAAACGACAAAAATCGATTTAGTCCTAGATGCGGATACTCACGAAGTCAGAGAAATCGTTGTGCTGCGCACAATGTTGGCGTGTCTGTCTGATACAAACATCTTTTGCGGCGCAATATTCGGGAACGTTCCCTATGGGAACGGGAATTGGCGGCCATTTCACGGAAAATGGCCCGGGCCGGAGTCCCGGCCCGCGCGCCATGGTGCGGAGCAGCGAAAATAATCTCGCGCCGGGCAGGTCCGCCGCGTCGCGCCGCCAGCCGCGCGGCCGCTTCGTCATCACGGAAATATTCCAGTCAGGTCATCGACATGATGTCCATTTTCTGTTCAGACTTGTTCAAGGGTTGATGTCCGGCGCGAGCCGGCTTGCCCTGTCGACTGGCAATTGCAGCGCATGCGCGCAACAGGTCCTTGTCGCGCATGTTCGACCGTGACGCCCGCCGACGGGATGTTCGGCACGGGAGGACGTGAGTGCAGGCTACAGACATTTCCGACCCGAATTACTTCCACAAGGTCGTCGACTGCCAGTGGGCCTGCCCGGCCCATACTCCGGTCCCCGAATACATTCGACGGATCGCCGCGGGCGACTACACCGGCGCCTACCTGATCAACTGGAAGTCCAACGTCTTCCCCGGGATCCTCGGGCGCACCTGCGATCGCCCCTGCGAACCGGCCTGCCGGCGCGGCCGCGTGGAGGAGGAGCCGGTCGCGATCTGCCGCCTCAAGCGGGTGGCGGCCGACTACAAGAACGGCGTCGCGGCCTACATGCCGAAGCCGCCGGAGACGAAGAACGGCAAGCGCATCGCCTGCATCGGCGCGGGACCGGCATCGCTCACCGTCGCGCGCGACCTCTCGCCGCTCGGCTACGACGTCGTGGTCTTCGACGGCGAGGCCAAGGCGGGCGGCTTCATGCGCTCGCAGATTCCGAAATTCCGCCTGCCCGACAGCGTCATCGACGAGGAGGTCGGCTTCGCGCTCTCGGCCGGGGCGGTGTTCCACGCCAGCCGCCGCATCGACAGCATGAAGGCGCTGCTGGACGAGGGCTACGATGCCGTCTTCGTCGGCACCGGCGCGCCGCGCGGCCGCGACCTCGACCTGCCCGGCCGGAAGGAGGCCGCCGCCAACATCCATATCGGCATCGACTGGCTTTCGTCGGTCGCTTTCGGCCATGTCGAGGCCATCGGCCGGCGCGTCATCGTGCTCGGCGGCGGCAACACCGCCATGGACTGCTGCCGCTCCTCGCGCCGGCTCGGCGGCGAAGAGGTGAAGGTCATCGTCCGCTCCGGCTTCGACGAGATGAAGGCATCGCCCTGGGAGAAGGAGGACGCGATGCACGAGGGCATCCCGATCCTCAACTTCATGGTGCCGAAGACCTTCGAGCACGAGAACGGCCGCCTCACCGGCATGACCTTCGAGAAGGTCCGGGCCGAATACGACGACAAGGGCCGCCGCAGGCTGGTGCCGACCGGCGAGGCCGACGAGTTCGTCGCCTGCGACGACGTGCTGGTCGCGGTCGGCCAGGAGAACGCCTTCCCCTGGATCGAGGCCGATGCCGGCATCGCCTTCGACAAGTGGGGCATGCCGGTGGTCGACGAGAAGACCTTCCAGTCCAGCCGTTCCAACGTCTTCTTCGGCGGCGATGCCGCCTTCGGGCCGAAGAACATCATCTGGGCCGTCGCCCACGGCCATGACGCCGCCGTCTCCATCGACGCCTTCTGCCGCGGCGCCGATGTCGCGGACCGCCCGCCGCCGCTGATGAACCTGATCAGCCAGAAGATGGGCATCCACGAATGGTCCTACGACAATGCCATTGCCGTGGACGAGCGGTTCAAGGTGCCGACCCTCGCCAACGACGTCGCGCTGAAGGACATCCGCAAGGAGGTCGAACTCGGCTTCGACCTGAAGCTCGGCTATGCCGAGGCGCAGCGCTGCCTGAACTGCGACGCCCAGACCGTGTTCGAGGCCAAGCTCTGCATCGAGTGCGACGCCTGCGTCGACATCTGCCCGATGGACTGCATCACCTTCACCGAGGACGGCGATGAGGCGGACCTGCGCCAGCGCCTGAGCGCGCCGGCGGAGAACCTCGAGCAGGCCATCTATATCGGCAACGGCCTCAAGACCGGCCGGATCATGGCCAAGGACGAGGATGTCTGCCTGCATTGCGGGCTGTGCGCCGAGCGCTGTCCGACGGGTGCCTGGGACATGCAGAAATCACTGATCGAAATGACACATGCGGGGCATGCATGCCGATCGAGAGCGTGAATGATTTCGTGATCCGCTTCGCCAATGTGAACGGATCGGGTTCCGCCAGCGCCAACCTCCTGTTCGCCCGCTCGGTGATGCGGATGGGCGTGCCCATCGCGCCGCGCAACATCTTCCCCTCGAACATCCAGGGATTGCCGACCTGGTACGAGGTGCGCGTCACCGAGGCCGGCCATCTCGGCGCGCGCGGCGGCCTCGACATGATGGTCGCGATGAACCCGCAGACCTGGGACAAGGACATCGCCTCCATCGATCCCGGCGGCTATCTGTTCTACGATTCCTCGCGGCCGATCCCGCCGTCGAAGTTCCGGGACGACATCGTCGTGCTCGGCATGCCGCTGACCGACATCGTCAACCGCACCTACACCGATCCGCGCCAGCGGCAATTGTTCAAGAACATCATCTATGTGGGCGCGCTCGCCGCCCTGCTCGACATCGCCATCGAGGAGGTCGAGAAGCTGATCGGCGAGCAGTTCAAGGGCAAGGACAAGCTGATCGCGCCGAACCTCAAGGCGCTGCATATCGGCTACGACTATGCCCGCGACCATTTCGCCTGCCCGATCGGGCTGCGCGTCAGGCGCGCCGACAAGATCGGCGACCGCATCTTCGTCGAGGGCAATGCGGCGGCCGGGCTCGGCGCGGTCTATGGCGGGGCCACCGTCTGCGCCTGGTATCCGATCACGCCGTCGACCTCGCTCGCCGAGGCCTTCGAGACCTACTGCAAGCGCCTGCGCGTCGATCCCGAAACGGCCGAGAAGCGCTACGCCATCGTGCAGGCCGAGGACGAACTCGCCTCCATCGGCATGGTGGTCGGCGCCGCCTGGAACGGCGCCCGCGCCTTCACGGCCACGTCCGGCCCCGGCATCTCGCTGATGCAGGAGTTTCTTGGTCTCGCCTATTTCGCGGAGATCCCGGCGGTGCTCTTCGACGTCCAGCGCGGCGGGCCTTCCACGGGCATGCCGACGCGCACGCAGCAATCGGACCTGCTGATCGCAGCCTATGCAGCGCACGGCGACACCAAGCACGTCCTGCTGTTCCCGCGCGATCCCGGCGAGGCCTTCGAGTTCGGCGCGCTGTCCTTCGACCTCGCCGACCGGTTGCAGACGCCGATCTTCGTCATGCTCGATCTCGACATCGGCATGAACCAGCACCTCTGCCCGCCCTTCCAATGGGACGATGCCCGCGCGCTCGACCGCGGCAAGGTGATGACCTACGAGGAACTGGAATCCGGCCGCGATTTCGGCCGCTACCTCGATGTCGACGGCGACGGCATCCCGTTCCGCACTTATCCCGGCACCCACCCGACGCGCGGCTCCTTCTTCACGCGCGGCTCCACGCGCGACCGCTATGCCCGCTACACCGAGGAGGGCGCGCCTTACGTCGACAACATGGAGCGGCTGCTGCGCAAGTTCGACACGGCGAAGACGCTCGTGCCGCCGGCGATCCTCGCCAGGGCCGCCAAGCCGACGCGGCTCGGCGTCATCCACTACGGCTCGACCGGACCGTCCATGGACGAGGCGCTGCAGATTCTCTCGGCGCGCGGTGTCCATGTCGACGCGCTGCGCGTCCGCGGCTTCCCCTTCGGCCCGGAAGTGACCGACTTCATCGCCGGCCACGACCTCGTCTTCGTCGTCGAGCAGAACCGCGACGCGCAGATGCGGACGCTGCTCATGGTCGAATGCGGCATCGACCCGGCCCAGCTGGTGCCGGTGCTGCATTTCGACGGCACGCCGATCACCGCCCGCTTCATCGCCAAGGCCATCGCCGAGAAGGCGACCAGCATCCGTCCGCCCCAGCAGCGCGAGGTTCTCTCGTGACCTATCTTGCCAAGCCGAAGTTCCGCCACCCCGACATCGAGATCAACGAGCTCGGCTTCTCGCACCGCGACTACGAGGGCTCGATCTCGACGCTCTGCGCCGGCTGCGGCCACGACTCGATCTCGTCCGCCATCATGCGGGCCTGTTTCGAGCTGTCGCTGCCGCCGCACCGCATCGCCAAGCTGTCCGGCATCGGCTGCTCGTCCAAGACGCCGACCTATTTCCTCGGCCAGAGCCACGGCTTCAACTCGGTCCATGGCCGCATGCCCTCGGTGCTGACCGGTGCGAACCTCGCCAACCGCGAGCTGATCTATCTCGGCGTGTCCGGCGACGGCGACAGCGCCTCCATCGGCTTCGGCCAGTTCGCCCATGCCATCCGGCGCGCGGTGAACATGCTCTACATCGTCGAGAACAATGGCGTTTACGGCCTGACCAAGGGCCAGTTTTCGGCGACCTCCGACAAGGGCTCCAAGAGCAAGAAGGGCATCGACAACCCGGATTCGCCCATCGACCTCGTGTCCATCGCGATGCAGCTCGGCGCGACCTTCGTCGCCCGCTCGTTCTCGGGCGACAAGGACCAGCTTGTGCCGCTGATCAAGGCCGGCCTCGAACATCAGGGCGCGGCCTTCATCGACGTCATCTCGCCCTGCATCGCCTTCAACAACCACCAGGGCTCGACCAAGAGCTTCGACTATGTGCGCGCCCACAATGCCGAGCTGAACACGCTCGACTTCATCACCTCGCAGGCGCCCATCGGCGTCGACTACCCGGAAGGCGCCGCGCAGGACGTGCGCCTGCACGATGGCTCGACCATCCGCCTGCGCAAGCTCTCCGCCGACTACGACGTCCATGATCGCGGCGCGGCCATGGATCACATCTACCGGCTCGGCCGGAGCGGCGAGATCGCGACCGGCCTGATCTTCATCGACGACGAGCCGAGCGACATGCATGCGCGGCTCGGCACGGCGAAGAAGCCGCTCAACGCGCTCGCCGACCGGGACATCGTGCCGGGCTCGGCGGCGCTGGCGAAGATCAATGCGGGCCTGCGCTGAATGGACGTATCGGCGGTCCTCAAGACCTTCTGCGACGCGGTGGCGCGCCGCGACGGCAAGACGCTGGCGAGCCTGTTCGCCGAGGACGGCGTCTATCACGACATCTTCTACGGCGCTTTCGAGGGCCGCGCCCGGATCGCCGAGCTGATTGACGACTGGTTCTACCGGACCGCCGAGGATTTCCGCTGGGACATGCACGAGCCGGTCACCGACGGCCGCATCCTCTATGTCCGCTACACCTTCTCCTACCGGTCGAAACTGCCGGAGGCGAAGGGCGGCCGCGCCATGTTCGAGGGCGTCGCCATCATGCGCCTGAAGGGCGGGCTGATCGCCGAGTACCACGAGGTCGCGAACACCGCGCCGGCCTTCGTCGATCTCGGCTTCGTGCCGGAGCGCATCGCCAAGATCGTCGGGCGGCAGGGCGCTGAACTGAAGGCGCGGCCGGAGATGAAGCGCCATCTGGCCTAGGGTGTTTCAGACGGAGTGGGTGGCATGGCTGCCCGTGCTATCCATCGGCCATGGCCGATGACGTTCCGCCCGGCAATTACCTGCTCTATGA
>Ga0209794_1000737_pt1 | contig 37367 bp, 42 predicted proteins | sample EBPBio232013_DNA_FD_185869 | JGI IMG/M metagenome (GOLD analysis project Ga0209794, IMG submission 185869) | Wastewater treatment Type I Accumulibacter community from EBPR Bioreactor in Madison, WI, USA - Reactor 1_5/23/2013_ DNA (SPAdes)... | ecosystem: Engineered > Bioreactor > EBPR >... | reverse complement strand
AAGGTCTGGGAAGGCCTGCTGATTTCGCTGACTGCCTTCCTAGGCGGCTTCCTGGCCGCCTACGTGCACGTCTTCCACTTCGGCGCGGCGGTGTTTACGCCGGTGCTCAAGGGCTGGTCGGTGCTCTATCCGAAATTCGCGCTGGTCCCGGCGGTCGACGGTCTGCAGGTGGCGACGCTGTTCTTCTTCACGGTGTTTCCGTACACGGCGGCGATTTTGGTGCCGATCTGGCGGGCGGCGATCACCGACCCCGACGCGGTGATGCGATGATCGAACTGACCAACATCCGCAAGGCCTTCAACCAGGGCCGCAGCAACGAGTACTGGGCGCTGCACGGCATCGACCTCAGCATCGAGGCCGGCAAGGTGACCGCCTTCCGCGGTCCGAGCGGCTCCGGCAAGACCACGCTGCTGACCATCGTCGGCTGCCTGAGCCGGCCGACCAGCGGCCGCGTACGTTTCAAGGGCGAGGACATCTCGGCCTTGCCCGAGCGCTTTCTGACCGATATCCGCCGCCAGAGCTTCGGCTTCGTCTTCCAGCAGTTCAACCTGATCAAGGGCCTGTCGGCACTGGAAAACGTGATCCTGCCGGCCTTTCCCAGCGGTCGGCCACGCGCCGAGCTGGTCGCCCGGGCCGACGAGTTGTTTGCGCGCCTGCAATTGGCGCACCGTGCGCAGGCCAAGGTGGAATGGCTGTCCGGCGGCGAGCAGCAGCGTGTCGCCATCGCCCGGGCGCTGATCAACGATCCCGAGGTGATCATCGCCGACGAGCCGACCGCCAATCTCGATACTGCGCTGTCGATGGAGTTCATGGCCATCCTCGAAGGCTTCACCGCCGCCGGCAAGACCGTGCTGCTGACCAGCCACGACCCGCTGGTGGTCGAGTCGAGCGCCGTCCATCGCGTTGTCGGCATGCGCGACGGCCGGCTGATCGGCGACTGATGCTGTTCCAGCCGGCGATCATCGCGCTGTTGCTGGCGGCCGGCCTGGCCGTGCTGATGCTGCTGCTGGCGACGCCCTTCGCGCTGCAGGTGATCCGCCGCTGGGACATGAGCAGCGGTTCGGAATTCCAGCTGATACTGGAGCGCCGCACCTACCTGTTCTCGACGCTGGTCTCCTTTGTCCTCGTCGTCCAGCTCGGCGCCTTGCTGCTCTTCGTGTTCAACGCCGACCGCCTGGCGGCGATGTTTGTCGGCGCCATGTGCGCGGTCGGTACCTTGAACGTCAACGAATGGGGTTTCCCGGCGCTGATCGCGCAGATGATCGTTTTCTTCCTGGCCGCCGCCTGGCTGGCGATCAACCATGTCGACACGCAGGCGCGCGACTACCCGCTGGTGCGCATCAAGTACGGCCTGCTGATCGTCCTGCTGCCGTTCCTGGCCGTTTCGTTGTGGCTGCAGTTCCGCTATTTCTCGGGGCTCAAGGCGAACGTCATCACCTCCTGCTGCGGCAGCATGTTCTCGACCGAAGCCGAATCGATTGCCGGCGATCTGTCGGCGCTACCGCCGCTGCCGGCAATCTGGCTGTTCTACACGACGATGGCGCTGACGACGTTGCTCGCCTTGTGGCACTGGCGTCGCCACGGGGCAATCAGCGGCGGGCTTCTGGCGCTGCTCAGCGCGGCCGGATTCATCGTGGCCATGACCGGTGTGTTGTCCTTCGTCTCGCTCTACATCTACGAGCATCCGCATCACCATTGCCCCTTCTGCATCCTCAAGCCCGAGTACGACTATCGCGGCTACGCGCTCTACCTGCCGCTGTTCGCGGCGACGGCGGCGGGGCTGGGCGCCGGCGCCATCCAGCCGTTCGCCCGGGTGGCCAGCCTGCGCGCCATCGTGCCCCGGGTTTCCGCCCGCCTGGCGATATTGACCGCAGCCGGCTTCCTGCTCTTTACTGTCGTTGCCACCGGCTTCGTGCTGGCGTCCAACCTGATCCTGATCGAGCACTGACATGCGTTTCCTGCCTTTTGTCCTGGTCTGCCTGCTTGCCGCCTGCGGTGGCGATGCGCCGACCGCCCAGATCAACGTCGGCAGCCCGGCGCCGGCTTTCCGGACGGTCGATGCCGGCGGCAAGCCGGCCGATTTCCCCGCGTCCTTCGCCGGCAAACCCCTGGTCATCCGTTTCTGGGCCGACTGGTGCAAGTACTGCGAGGGCGAGATGAAGGCCATCGAGCAGGTCTATCGGCGCCAGCAAGCCAGTGGCTTGACCATACTCGCGGTCAACGCCGGGCAGGACGCAAAAACGGTCAATGCCTTCATGCACAAGATCGGCGTCAGCTACCCGGCGCTGCTTGACGAATCGTCGGCGATTGCCCGCAGCTACGGCGTCGTCGGCCTGCCGACCACCTTCTTCGTTGATGGCAGCGGCGTCATCCGCGGCAAGATCGTCGGCGAGGCCGACGAGGCGACCTTCGAGCGCCACGCCCTGGCGCTACTCAAATGAGCGACCAAGGCCAGTGCGACCTGTGCGGGCTCGACGTCGGCGCCCGGCCTTTCCTGCTGGAAACGCCCGAGCGCCAGTACCGCTTCTGCTGCGAGGGCTGCCGCGGCATCTACGAGATGCTGCATGACATCCGGCAGACGCCGGTTCAGAATCTGGATGAAGACAAGAAAGATCGCTGAAAGGACAGAACCATGATTACCGATGAAATGCTGAAGAACATGCCGCACATGATGATGAACGGCGCCAGCCAGGTCATGAAAAAGCCGCTGAGCAGCGGCGCGATGATGGCCGGAGCCGGCTTCGCAGCCGGCAAGGGGCTGCTCGGCGGGGCGCTGCTGCGCAATCCGCTGACCCTGCTCGCGGTCGGCGCGGCTGGTGGGGTGATCGCCGGCTTCCTGTTGTTCAAGTACCAGAAGGAAATTGTCGACGGGCTGTCGAAAGCCAGCGGCATGGGCCGCGATTTCGCGCTGCAGCAGAAGGAAAACCTCGCCGACCTGATGGCCGAGGCCGAAGAGAAGATCGAAGGCGTCAGGCCGCCAGCCGCCGCCGACAACCCGCCGGCTGCCTGAGGGAGGGCACATGGCGCATACCGACGAACTGGCGCGGCGTATCGCCGTGCTTTACCGCGGCCCGGGTTTCCTGCGACTGGGGCTGCCCGACGAATTGTGCCGGCCCGAAGTCGCCCTGGCCATCACGCGCAGCCTCCCGGCCACGCCTGGCATCAACGCGGCCACGGTCGACCCAGACGGGCGACGCGTTTCCATCCGTTTCGAGCCGTCGACGGTCAGCGCCGGCCAGGTGGCGCGGGCGCTGTTCGCCTTGCTGGCCGGGTTGCCGGCGGCCGGTGAGTCAGCTACCGAGCCCCCGCCCAGCCTGGCCAACGGACTGCAGCCCGTGCTTGACCGCGTCAAGGCCTTGCTGACGCCGGCCACGCCCCCGGCCGAGGGTTCGCTGCAGGCGCGCATCCAGCCGCTGGTCGACAGTGCGCTGACCGAGAAGGCCATCGTCAATTTCTTCAACGACATCGTCGCCTTCTATCTGATCAAGACGCACTGGGAGCTGATCACCAAGCGCTGGCTGCAGAACCCGGTCGCCAATAGCAACGCCTGGCTGACGGTGTTCTACCTAGTCTTCCTGCTGGTCCGTTACCGCAAGAGCCAATGAAGCATTTCCGCATCGCCCATCGTCTGGTCCGGCGCATTCGCGTCATTGCCCCGTCGCTGATCGGCGAGCAGGAGCGTTGCTACATCCTGGAAATCCTGCTGCGCAAGCATCCGGCGGTGCGTGAGGTCGGCGTGGTGGCGGAGATCGGTTCGCTGACCGTGCGCTACGACCCCGCCGCGCTGCCGGAAGCGCGGCTGCTGGCGACGCTCGACGCCATTCTCGGCAACCTGCTGGCGGCACCGAAAGTGGAAACGCCGCCGGCGCCGGTCGACGGTCCGGTCAGCGAATGTTCGCTGGCGGTCGAAGGAATGAGTTGCGCCTCCTGTGCGCTGCTGATCGAGATGAAACTGAAGCGCGACCCGCGCGTGCGCTCGGCGGTGGTCAACTTCGCTGCGGCGACGCTGACCGTGCATGGCGTGATCGACCGCGATGGGATCAGCGACGTGGTTCGCCGCCTGGGTTACGAGGCCCGGCCGATGGACACGCTGGCCCAGCGTCGTCTGCTGGTCGAGCGCGAGAAGGCGCGCGTCGTGGAAGCCAGAAAGCGCTTCGTCCAGTCGGCGCTGATGACCGTGCCGGTGATGGTTTCCGGGATGCTGATGCACCGCTCGCCGGCCTTGCGGGTGATGGAGTTCGCGCTGTCGAGCGCGATCCTGTTCGGCAGCAGCAACAGCATCTTCCGCAAGGCCTGGGCGCTGGCCCGGCAGGGCGAGGCGAACATGGACACGCTGATCGCCATCGGCTCCGGCGCCGCCTGGGCCTACAGCATTCCCGGCGTGTTCAAAATGCATCACCACGTCTATTTCGAGTCGGCCGCCGGCATCTGCACCTTCGTCCTGCTCGGTCGTTACATGGAAGAGCGGGCCAAGGGCAAGGCCGGCGAGGCGATCCGCAAGCTGATCGAACTGCAGCCGGAAACCGCGCTGCGCGTCGAGGCCGATGGCAGCGAACGCGAAGTGCCGATCGACGACGTGCAGATCGGCGACCTCCTGCGCGTGCGCGCCGGCGACAAGGTGCCGACCGACGGCCGGATCGTCGCCGGCCATTCCAGCATCGACGAGGCGATGATCACCGGCGAATCGCTGCCGGTGGCCAAGGGCGAGGGCGACGCGGTGATTGGCGGCTGCCTCAACGGCAACGGCAGCTTCACCTTGCGCGTCAGCGCCATCGGTGGCGACACGGTGCTGGCCGGCATCGTCAAGCTGGTCGATCAGGCCCAGGGCAGCAAGCTGCCGGTACAAAAACTGGCCGACCGCATTTCGGCGCGCTTCGTACCGGCGGTAGGCGGCATCGCCGGGCTGACCTTCGCCGGCTGGGCATTGGCCGGGGCGCCGGTATCGGCGGCGCTGGCGCATTCGGTTGCCGTGCTGCTGATCGCTTGTCCCTGCGCCCTTGGCCTGGCGACGCCGACGGCGATCATGGTCGGCACCGGCCAGGCGGCCAAACGCGGGATTTTCATCCGTCATGGCGAAGCCCTGGAAACCGCCGCCAAGCTGACTACCGTGGTCTTCGACAAGACCGGGACAATCACCGAAGGCAAGCCGGTGGTGACCGATTCCTTCATCCTGGCCGAGCTTGACGAGGCCTATCTGCTCAGTCTGGTCCACGCCGCCGAGGCCGGATCGGGGCATTTCCTGGCGCGGGCGCTGACCGACTGGTGCCGCCCGCGCCTGACCAGCAACTTGCCGGTTGAGGACTTTCTGGTCTGCCCCGGGCAGGGCCTGACCGCATCGGTTGGCGGGCGCGCTGTCGTCATCGGCAACGCCGGCCTGCTCGACGCCGAGGGTATCGTCCCGGAAATGCTGGCTGAGCTCGCCGAGCACTGGGCGGCACAGGGCAAGACGCCGGTCTTCGTCGCGGTCGACGGCAAGGCGGTGGCCATTTTTGCGATTGCCGACCAGGCACGTGCCGGTGCCCACGAAGCGATCGCCCAACTCCACCAGCTCGGGCTGAAAACCGTGATGGCGACCGGCGACGTTGACGCGGTGGCGCATCACGTCGCCCGCCAGGTCGGCATCGAACGGGTGGTCGCCCGCGCCACGCCGGCCGGCAAGCTGGCGGTCATCCGCGAACTGCAGGCGGCCGGCGAGCGGGTCGGCATGATCGGCGACGGCATCAACGACGCCCCGGCGCTGGCCGCCGCCGACGTCGGTTTCGCCATCGGTGGCGGTGCCGACATCGCCGTCGAATCGGCCGACGTCACCCTGGTCGGCGGCGACATCGCCCGCGTCGCCGCCGGCATCGACCTGTCGCGGCGCTCGATGGCGATCATCCGCCAGAACCTGTTCTGGGCGCTCGGCTACAACGTCGTCGCCATCCCGGTCGCCGCTGCCGGCCGCCTCAACCCGATGATCGCGGCAGCGGCAATGGCGATGAGCTCGGTCTCGGTGGTGGCCAATTCGCTGAGGTTGCAGAAGGATTGATGGATCACAGCCAGCATCAGGCAATCGGCGAACTTTCCTACTGGCTGGCCTTCATGACCGGCCTGCTCGGCAGCGGGCATTGCCTGGGCATGTGCGGCGGGCTGGTTTCGGCCTTTTTCATGCGTCTTGGTGCCAAGGGTGTCTGGCCCTACCTGGCCTACCATGGGGCACGCGTCGGCATCTACGCCATTGTCGGCATGATTGCCGCCGCCGTCGGCGCGGTGCTGGTGGCGACCGGTCAGTTCGGCAAGTTCCAGGGCATCCTGCAGATCGTGGCTGGCGTCGTCGTCATCCTGCTCGGTCTCGATCTGCTCGGCGTCTCGCCCTGGCGCAACAGCCTCGGTTTTGCGCCGGTCGCCTGGTTGCGCCGGCAGTTCGGCCAGGCTGCCCAGCGCGGTCCGGTGCTCGGCGCGATGATTGGCGGCGCGATCAACGGCCTGATGCCGTGCTCGATGACCATGGCGATGGCGGTCAAGGCGACCACAGCGCCGAGCGTCGTCGAGGGCGGCTTGTTGTTGCTGGCATTTGGCGCCGGCACGCTGCCATCGATGCTCTCCGCGTCCTTCCTGTTCGGCCGCCTGGGGCCGCGTCTGCGCGGCTGGCTGCTCAAGGGGGCGGCGCTGTTCGTGATTGCGCTGGGGATTTCGACCTTGTGGCAAGGCCTGAGCTACTACGCGGTGATGCATCGCTTGCTGGGTTGAGTGCGACAATTTGCCGCAGTTGGGCTCAATCGATCGGCGCTAATATCCCCCGATACCAATTCGATCCAGGGAGAAACCGCATGAATCGCCGTGACCTACTGAAGATTTCCGCACTGGCCGGTGTTGCCGCTGCAGTCAGCAATAGCGCAAGCGCGGAAGCCTGCACTACCGACGGGACGCCGAACCAGTTCATTCCCAAGAAGTCACCCGACGCCAATCCGCTGGCCGGCGACATCGACAAGTACCCGAAATGCCCCTATTGCGGCATGGATCGCAAGGAGCACAACAAGACCCGGATGCTGGTCCAGTACGCCGACGACCTGGCCGACGGTGTCTGTTCGATCCATTGTCTGGCGCTGAGCTTGAGCCTGAACATCGATCGCGAGCCGAAGAACATCTGGGGGCCGGATTTTGCTGCCGAACAGGAACCGCGTCCGCTGCTGCCGGTCGATCGGCTGATCTATCTGATCGGGGCTGACCTGAAGCACGCGATGACCAAGAAGAGCAAGCATTCCTTCGCTTCCGCCGAGGTTGCCAAGAGCTTCCAGGCCAAGCACGGCGGCAACCTGGGCAACTTCAACGACGCGCTGCGCGAATCCTATCTCGGCATGTCGGAAGACGTGGCGCAGATCCGCAAGAACCGCGAGGAGCGCCGCAAGCGCGCCATGCAGAAGCAGCAGGGCTGATGCAGCGGCGTCATTTTGTTGTGGCCGGCCTCGCGTTCTGCGTGCTGCCGGCCTTTGCACAAGGGGCTGTGGTCCCCAAGCCGGGCCTGAAAGACCTCTGCCCGGTGTGCGGCATGATCGTCTCCAAGTACCCGAACTGGATCGCGGTCGTCGTCTGGAAGGACGGTCACGCGCATTTCTTCGACGGTGCCAAGGACATGTTCAAGTTCTTGTTCAACCTGCAGAAGTACGCGCCGGGGCACAAGCGGGAAGAGATTACCGGCATCCACGTCACCGACTTCTACAACCTGGAACGGGGCAACGCGCGCACTGCCTGGTTCGTTACCGGTTCGGACGTGCTCGGGCCGATGGGCCACGAGTTCGTGCCGCTGGCGACGCGTGAGGACGCCGACGACTTCATCAAGGAACACAAGGGGCGGCGCCTCCTGAGTTTCGATCAGGTCACGCCGGCCATGCCGGAGGCCCTGGACGCCGGCAGGTTCTGAGCTTCAGCCGGCGTTGTCGAGCGCCGCCAGCAGCATGTCGAGGAAAGCCCTGGTCTTGGCCGGCATCAGCCGCCTGCCGGGAAATACCGCCCAGGCGGTATGGCCGGGCAGCGACCAGGCCGGCAGCACGCGACGCAACAAGCCCTGGCGCAGCCAGGGCGCGGCAAAATAATCCGGTACGGCGGTAATGCCGGCACCGGCACGGGCCAGGTGGATCAGCAATTCCGGCGAGTTGCCCAGGGTCCGCACCCGGGGCGCTCCCTGCCAGGACTGTTTCTGCTCGGGATGGCGCAGTTCCCAGGTGGCCGCTTCCCCCGGGCGGGTGAGCAGGCACAGGGCATCATGGTTCAGCAATTCGTCGGGGTGCGCTGGATCGCCGCGTTCGGCCAGGTACTGCGGTGCGGCATACAAACCCCAGGAAAAATCGGCCAGCTTGCGCGCCGCCAGCGACGCGTCGTCGGGCAGGCTGCCCATGCGGATGGCGAGGTCGAAGTTCTCGCCCAACAGGTCGACGCGGCGCGGCGACAGGTCGAGTTCCAGCGATACCGCCGGGTGCAGCGCGACGAAAGCGGCCAGCATGTCGGTCAGCAGCAGGGTGGCGAAATCGTTCGGCATCGACACCCGCAGCCGGCCGCTCGGCCGGGCCTGGCGGAATTCGCTCAGGGCGCGCACGGCATCGACTTCGGCGGCGACCTGGCGGGCGTGCTCAAGCAGCAGATGCCCGTAGTCGGTCAGGCTCAGCCGCCGGGTGGTGCGCACGATCAGGCGCTCGCCGAGGCGCTCCTCAAGCAGCGAAACACGGCGCGACACGGTCGATTTCGGCAGACCGAGCTGTTCGGCGGCGCGGCTGAAGCTTGCGGTGCCGGCAACGCGGGCGAAGATCAGCAGGTCATTGGCGTCAAATTGTTCCATATGCGGAACAATGTTATCCATTTGCCCAGCTTAATCAATATCCAGCGTACAAATACAATGGCCTCACCCTGACCCCAACGGAGAAAACACCATGAACATCCTGCAGATCAACGCCAGCATCCGTGCCGCCGATGCCAATTCCACCCGTGTCGCAGCTCAGGTGGTTGCTCGCCTGCAAGCCGCCGATCCGGCCGCCACGCTCAAGGTCCTCGATCTTGGCGCCAACCCGCCGGCCGTGCTCGACGGTGCGGCGCTCGGCGCCTTGTTCACTCCGGCCGATCAACGCTCCGCCGAGCAGGCCGCCCGCGTCGCCAGCGATGACGCCCTGATTGCCCAGGTACAGGCAGCTGACGTGCTGGTGCTTGGCGTGCCGATGTACAACTTCACCATTCCCGTGCAGCTGAAGAGCTGGTTCGACGCCATCGCCCGCAACGGCGTTACCTTCCGCTACACCGCCAATGGTCCGGAAGGCCTGCTCAAGGGCAAGACGGCTTACGTTGCGCTGGCGCGCGGCGGACGTTACCGTGATACCGCGCTGGACAGCCAGGTACCGCTGATCAGGACTTTCCTTGGCTTCCTCGGCATCACCGAGGTTCATTTCATTTACGCCGAGGGCCTGAACATGGGTCCGGAAGCTGCCGCCCAGGGCTTTGCCGAGGCGGAGGCTGAAATCGCCCGACTCTTTTCATGAGGTGAAACCATGAACGCGCACACCAATTCAAGCCAAACCGTCCGGCACAGCCGCGGGGTCGAGCAGGTAGTGGTCGGCACGGCCACCTCTGACGGCGCCGGTGTCCGCCTGACCCGCCTGCTGACGCAGAACCTGCAGCGCCGCCTCGATCCCTTCCTGATGCTCGACGCTTTCGGCAGCGATAACCCGGACGACTACATCGCCGGTTTTCCCGACCATCCGCACCGCGGCTTCGAGACCGTCACCTACATGATCGCCGGTCGCATGCGCCACCGCGACAGCGCCGGCCACGAAGGCCTGCTGGAAAACGGCGGCGTGCAGTGGATGACCGCCGGTCACGGCGTCATCCATTCCGAGATTCCCGAACAGGAAGCCGGGCGCATGGAAGGTTTCCAGCTCTGGCTCAACCTGCCGGGCAAGGACAAGCTGTGCCCGCCCTGGTACCGCGATTTTGCGGCCGATCAACTGCCGCGTTACCGCCTGCCCGACGGCGTTGCCGTGACCGTCATTGCCGGCGAAAGCATGGGTGTGACCGGTGCCGTGACGCGAGCGGGGACGCAGCCGCTTTATCTCGACATCCACCTGCCGGCGGGCAAGCGCTTCGAGCACCTGCTGCCGGCCGGGCACAACGCTTTCGTCGTGGTTTATCGCGGGGCGGTCGAGGTCGCCGGTCAGCGCATCAGTGACCGCCAGCTGGCCATACTCGACAACGATGCGGCGGCCGACGGTGTTCATGTCAGCGCATTGGAAGACAGCCGCCTGCTGCTGGTTGCCGGTCAGCCGCTCAACGAGCCCATCGCCCAGTACGGTCCCTTCGTCATGAACAGCGAACAGGAAATCTACCAGGCGATCAACGACTACCGCAGCGGCCGGCTGGGCAAACTGCAGGCGGCCTGATCATAGTAAGATAGCTGTATATAAATACAGTTATCTTGCCTTGGATACCCCTCAGCAAAAAGACCCTGCGCTCCCCGAATACGCCGAGCTGCACTGCCTATCCAACTTCAGCTTCCTGCGCGGTGCCTCGCACCCGGAGGAGCTGGCGGCGCAGGCGGTGGCGCAGGGCTATGCGGCGCTGGCGCTGACCGACGAGTGCTCGCTGGCCGGCGTCGTGCGCGTGCATCAGGCGTTCCGGGCCCAAGGCGGGGCGACGCGTCTTATCATCGGCAGCGAGATACGTACGGTCGACGGCCTGAAACTGGTCTTTCTGGCGCAGAACCGGGAGGGTTACGGCAACCTGTCGGCGCTGATCACGCTCGCCCGGCGGCGGGCGGAGAAGGGCGCCTACACCTTGCAGCGTCACGACCTGAACGCCATCTCGCCGAATGGCGCCTTGCCCGACTGCCTGGTGCTGTGGGTGCCCGAGGCGACGCCGTCGGTCGCCGACGGGCGCTGGCTGGCCGAACGTTTTCCCGGGCGTTGCTGGATCGCCGTCGAACTGCACGCCGGCCCGGACGATGTGGCGAAGCTCGCGGAACTGCAGGCGCTCGGCGCCGCCTGCGGCCTGCCGCTGGTGGCGGCGGGCGACGTGCACATGCACGTGCGGGCGCGCCGGCCGGTGCAGGACGTGCTGACCGCGCTGCGCCTGAAGACCTCGGTGTTCGACGCCGGCCACGCGCTGTTCCCGAACGGCGAGCGCCACCTGCGCTCGCGTCTGCGGCTGGCGCGGCTCTATCCGCCCGAACTGCTGGCCGAGACGCTGCGCATCGCGGAAAAATGCACGTTTTCGCTCGACGAGCTGCGCTACGAATATCCGGAGGAAATCGTCCCCGCCGGCCACACGCCGACCTCCTGGCTGCGCCACGAAACCGAGGCCGGGCTGCGCCGGCGCTATCCGGCGGGCGTGCCGGACGCGGTGCGCGAGCGCATCGAGCACGAATTGCGGCTGATCGCCGAACTCAACTACGAAGCCTATTTCCTGACCGTCTACGACATCGTCTGCTTCGCCCGCGGCGCCGGCATCCTCTGCCAGGGGCGCGGCTCGGCGGCGAACTCGACGGTGTGTTTCGCGCTCGGTGTCACCGAGGTCGATCCGGCGCGCTCGGCGATGCTGTTCGAGCGCTTCGTCTCGAAGGAACGGGGCGAGCCGCCCGACATCGACGTCGATTTCGAGCACGAGCGGCGCGCCGAGGTCATCGCCTACATCTACGAAAAATACGGCCGCGAGCGCACGGCGCTGGCCGCCGCCGTCATCACCTACCGGACCAAGGGCGCACTGCGCGACGCCGGCCGGGCGCTCGGCTTCGACATCGCCCGCATCGACGCGCTGACCGCCTCGCTCGCCTGGTGGGACAAACGCGAGCAAATGCCGGAGCGCTTCGCCGAGCAGGGGCTGGACCCGGCTTCGCCGCGCGTCGAGAAATGGCTGTGGCTGGCCGAGCAGCTGCGCGGCTTTCCCCGCCACCTGACCCAGCACGTCGGCGGCTTCGTCATGTCGCGCGGGCCGCTGGCGCGGCTGGTGCCGGTCGAGAACACGGCGATGGCCGAGCGCACGGTGATACAGTGGGACAAGGACGACCTCGACGCGGTCGGCCTGATGAAGGTCGACGTGCTGGCGCTCGGCATGCTGTCGGCGCTGCGCCGGATGCTGGCGATGATCGGGCCGCTGGCATTGAACGAAATCCCCGAAGGCGACAAGGCGACCTACGACATGCTCTGCCGCGCTGACAGCATGGGTGTCTTCCAGGTCGAGTCGCGGGCGCAGATGAGCATGCTGCCGCGCCTCAAGCCGCGCAACTACTACGATCTGGTGATCGAGGTTTCGCTGGTGCGCCCCGGGCCGATTCAGGGCGACATGGTTCATCCCTACCTGAAGCGGCGCCAGGGCAAGGAGGATATCGAGCGCATCACGCCGGCGATCGACGCGGTGCTGGCGCGCACCTGCGGCGTGCCGATCTTTCAGGAACAGGTGATGCAACTGGCCATCGTCGCCGCCGGCTTCACGCCCGGCGAGGCCGACGAGCTGCGGCGGGCAATGGCGGCCTGGCGGCGCAAGGGCAATCTCGCCCGCTATCAGGACAAGCTGCGCGCCGGCATGGCGCGCAACGGCGTGCCGGCGGCATTCGTCGAGCGCATCGTCGCCCAGATCCAGGGCTTCGGCGAATACGGCTTTCCCGAATCGCACGCCGCCAGCTTCGCGCTGCTGGTCTATGCCTCGGCCTGGGTCAAGCGTCATCATCCGGCGGCCTTCCTCTGCGGCCTGCTCAACAGCCAGCCGATGGGTTTCTATTCGCCGGCTATGTTGATCCAGGATGCACGGCGCCACGGGGTCAGCGTGCTGCCGGCCGATGTCACGGCCAGCGACTGGGATAGCCGGATCGACGAGGGCGGTGCGGTGCGCCTCGGCCTGCGCGAGATCAAGGGGCTGAGCCGGGAAGCGGCCGTGCGGATCGCCGACGCGCGGCGGCGGGCGGCGTTTGCCGACGTCGCCGAACTCAGCGCCCGTTGCCGCCTCGGCCGGCGCGAGCTGGATCTGCTGGCGGCCGGCGACGCGCTTTCCCGCCTCGCCGGCCATCGCCGGCAGGCCGCCTGGCAGGTCGCCGACAGCGGCCGGCGGGCGATCCAGGGTGACCTCTTCGCCGGCCTGCCGGCACCGGAAGCGGCGGTCAAGCTGGCGGCGCCGACGCTGGCCGACAACCTGGTCGCCGATTACCGCCAGCTCGGCCACAGTCTGCGCCCGCACCCGCTGACCCTGCTGCGCGAACATCTGGCGGCGCGGCGCTTCCTCAGCGCCGGCGAACTGGCGCAACGCGGCGACCGCGCGCTGGTCCGCGTTGCCGGCATCGTCACCGGCCGCCAGCGGCCGGGCACGGCGACCGGCATCGTCTTCGTCACGCTTGAAGACGAAACCGGCTGGACCAACGTCGTCGTCAAGCCGGCGCTGGTCGAGAAGCAGCGGCGCGAACTGCTCGCCGCCCCCTTGCTCGGTGTCTACGGGCAACTGCAATGCGCCGACGGCGTCGTGCATCTGGTTGCCCAGCGCCTGGTCGACCTGTCGGCCTGGCTGGGGCGGTTGGAAACGCGCAGCCGGGATTTCCACTGAGCCGGCGCCGCCGTTTTCCCGGTTATGATGCTGGGCACAGGGGAGGGGAAACGCAATGCGTCTTGAGGCTTGTCTACTCGCCGCGCTGCTCGGGGCGCCGGCACTATCCGCCGCCGCCGACGGGCCGTGGCTGCGCTGCCGGCTGGAACAGTCGAACACCGTCCACGTCCTCGACTACGGGCCGGCCGCCGACATCTACAGGGTGCCGGCGACCAACATCAACGACAATTTCCACTTCAAGGCCGTCGTCGCCGCTGCCGACGGCGTTGCCGAGTACGTCAAGATCTACGTCTATTACCAGCGCCGCGGCCAGCCCATCCTGTTGCAGCAGGCCACCTACCGCGCGCCGACGGCCGACAGCCGTTCGCTGACCGGCGAACAGCGCCTGTATTCACCCATCCTCGGGCGCGAACTGCAGTACGACTGCGCCCTGACGAGTGTCCGCCCATGAGATCGCTACTCCTGCTCGCCGCCTTCCTGCTGCCGCTTCCGGTGTGGGCCGATGCCGGCACCGTCTCGGTCGCCTTCGTCGGCGACGTGATGCTCGACGACACGCCGGGCAAGGTGATCCGCCAGGGGCGCGACCCGCTGGCGCCATTCGCCGCCATTCTCGCTAGCGCCGACCTGCGCATCGCCAACCTCGAATGCGTCGTTGCCCGCGGCGGCAAGGCGGAAGCCGACAAGCCCTATACCTTCCGCGCACCGCCGCGCGTGCTGAAGCTGGTGAAGCGCCATTTCGACGCCGTCGGCCTGGCCAACAACCATTCCGGCGATTTCGGCCCGGCCGCCTTCGGCGAGATGCTCGGCCACCTCGACAAGGCCGGTCTCGGCTACTTCGGCGGCGGGCGCACGCTGGCCGACGCCCACCGGCCGCTGATCGTCGAGCGCAAGGGGCTGCGCATTGCGCTCCTCGGCTACAACGAATTCTTCCCGCGCAGCTTCGAGGCCGGCCACAACCAGCCGGGCATCGCCTGGAGCGAGGACGAGCAGGTGCTGCTCGACATCCGCCAGGCGCGCCAGCGCGACCGCGCCGATCTGGTGATTCCGGTGATGCACTGGGGCTGGGAGCACGAAACGCGGGCCAGCGAGCGGCAGAAAGCGCTGGCGCGGCGGATGATCGACGCCGGTGCCGACGCCGTCGTCGGCGGCCATCCGCACGTCACCCAGGAAATCGAGATCTACCGCGGCAAGCCGGTGATCTACAGTCTCGGCAATTTCGTCTTCGACGGTTTCGACGACCCGCTCAACAACACCGGCTGGCTGCTGCGCCTGGAACTCGACAAGGCCGGCGTCGTCAGTTCGCGCATCGTCGTCGCCAAGATCGACCGCGAAGGCACGCCGCACCCGGCGCCGCAGGCGGCCAGCGCCTGCTGGGAACGCGGCCAGGCGGCGCCGGTGGATTGCCGGGAGCGCTGATAGCACGATGGCGGGAACTCTCGGCGATTCGTTCGGCCAGACACTGAGGTGGGGGCGCAACCTGCAGTAATCTGAAGCACGCGCAGGACACAACCGACTCACCACGGGAGTGCTCACGATGCTCGATGCCGTTGCAAATTCTCTGGCCGGCATGGCCTGGCCGCTGGCCCTGTTGCTGGCCTGGCTGGCCGGCGAGGCTGCCAGCCGCTGGCTGTCGCTACCGCGCGTCTGTGCTTATGGACTGGCCGGTTTCGCGCTGGCCAGCGGCCAGCTCGGCCTGTTGCCAGCGCCCGCCGGAACGCCGGTGGCGCTGGTGGCGGATTTCGCCATTGCGCTGGTGCTGTTCGAACTGGGGCAGCGCATCAACCTGAACTGGCTGCGCCACAACCGCTGGCTGGCGGTGACCAGCCTGGTCGAGGCTTTCGGCACTTTTGTCGCCGTTCTGCTGGTCGCCCGCGCCCTCGGTCTGGCGCCGCTGCCGGCCCTGTTGCTGGCGGCGCTGGCGATGTCCTCGTCGCCGGTGGCGGCGCTGCGGGTGGCCAACGAACTGCGCTGTTCCGGCCAGGTCACCGAGCGCATGCTGCATCTGTCGGCCTTCAATTGCGTTTTCGCGGTGCTGGTTTTCAAGGCGATTGCCGGCTACTGGGTGCTGACCAGCGCCGGCGGCCTGTTTCCGGCCTTGTGGAGCAGTCTGGTGGTGATCGGCGTGTCGGCCGGCATCGGGGCGATGTTCGGCGTCGCCGTGCCGACCCTGTTGCGCTGGCAACAGCGCGGCGGCGGCAACGCGACGGTGATCTTCGCCATCGCCACCTTGCTGCTGGTCAGCCTGACGCATGCGCTGCAGTTCTCGGCGCTGCTGGCGGCACTGGTTTTCGGGCTGGTGGTGCGCTATCGGCGCATCGTCTTTTCAGGCGCCGACCGCGGTTTCGGCACCCTGGGCGGCTTGCTGACCATCCTGCTCTTCGTCTTTGCCTCGGCCACCTTGTCCTGGCCACAGGTGGCGCAGGGCGCCGGGCTGGCGCTGGCGGTTCTGGCCGTGCGCACGCTGTGCAAGGTCGGCGCCTGCGCGGCCTTCGCCGGCCTGTCCGGGATCGGCTGGCGCAAGGGGGCGCTGACCGGGCTGGCGCTGACGCCGATGTCGGTCTTCGCCATCCTGCTGCTCGAACAGACGCGTCATCTCGGCATCGACGTTTTCAGCCAGGTCGCCGGTCTGGGCCTGCTGGTGCTGGTGCTCGAACTGCTCGGCCCGGTGGCGACGCAGCGGGCGCTGATCCTGGCCGGCGAAGCCGGGCGCGAGGAGGGCAGAAATGGCGCTTGAGGCATTCAAGGCGGGCGACGCGTTGACCATGGGCGTCGAACTGGAACTGCAACTGGTCGATCTCACCGATTTCGACCTGACCCCGGCGGCGGCCGACATGCTCTTCCTGCTCGGCAAGAAGCCATTCCCGGGCGATGTGAAGCCGGAAATCACCGAGAGCATGATTGAGATTTCGACCGACGTGCACACCGATTACGGCGCCTTGCTCGGCCAGCTCGGACAGATGCGCAACGCCCTGGTCGAGGCCGGCGACCGCCTCAACGTCGGCATCTGCGGCGGTGGTACGCATCCTTTCCAGCGCTGGTCGGAGCAGCGCATCTTCGACAAGCCGCGCTTCCAGGAGCTGTCCGTGCTGTATGGCTACCTGGCCAAGCAGTTCACCGTCTTCGGCCAGCATGTGCACATCGGTTGCGCCAGCGCCGACGAGGGGCTTTACCTCCTGCACGCGCTCAACCGCTACTTGCCGCATTTCATCGCCCTGTCGGCGTCGTCGCCTTTCCTGCAGGGGGTCGATACCTTGTTCGATTCGGCGCGGCTGAACTCGGTGTTTGCTTTCCCCTTGTCCGGGCGGGCGCCTTTCCTGCTGCGCTGGGAAGATTTTGCCGACGACTATTTCGCCAAGATGGAAAGCACCGGCGTGGTCAAGAGCATGAAGGATTTCTACTGGGACATTCGCCCCAAGCCCGAGTACGGAACCATCGAACTGCGCGTCTGCGACACGCCGCTCAGTGTCGAGCGGGCGGCGGCCCTGGCTGCCTACCTGCAGGCCCTGTGCCGGATGCTGCGCGAGCAGGGCGAGCCGGTCAGCGAAGACGATTACCTGGTCTACAACTACAACCGTTTCCAGGCCTGCCGTTTCGGCCTCGACGCAACGCTGGTGCATCCGCGCCGGCATCAGACGCTGGCCTTGCGCGACGACGTGCTGGCAACTTTGGCGCAACTGGCGCCGCACGCCGCTGCACTGGGCAGCAGCGGCGCGCTCGAAGTGCTGCGCCGGGTAGCCGGCAAGGGCAACCATGCCGGCGATTTGCGCCGCTGGCAGAGCGAATCGGGCGGGTTGCGCGGCATGGTCGACGCTGCGGTGCGTACTTTCCGGGGAGATGAACCATGATCTTTCGTCGTCGTCCCATCCATATCGGCCTGTCGGCGCGAATCCATCATCCGCAGCCGGACGGCCGCGGCATCCACACGCGGACCTTGCAGGTGCTGGAGCAGTCGATTGCCCAATGGGTGCAGTCGCGCGACGTGCTGGTGCTGATGGTGCCGTCGGTCCTGCAGGACGGCATCCTGATGCGCAGCAACATCCGTCTGCGCGACTACGCCGAGTATCTCGATGGACTGATCCTGCAGGGCGGTGCCGACGTCAGCCCGCTGGCCTACGGCGAAACGCCCTTGCAGCCGGCGTGGGCTGGCGATCCGGTGCGCGACGCCTATGAGCTGGAACTGCTGCACGAGTTCATGGAGGCGGGCAAACCGGTGCTCGGCATCTGTCGCGGCATGCAGTTGATCAACGTCGCCCTCGGCGGTTCGCTGTACCAGGATCTGCCGACCCAGTGTCCGTCGGATATTGCCCACGAGCACGAGGATTATGACCGTCACGCGCATCCGGTACGGTTCACGCCCGAGGGTCACTTTGCCCGCTGGTTCGGCGGCAGCGAAGGCGGGCAGGTGATCTCCATCCACCACCAGGCGATACATCGACCCGGCAACAACGTGCTGATTGAAGCCGAAGCCGAAGACGGGATCATCGAGGCGATCCGCTGGAAAGGGCGCAGCTTTGTTTGCGGCGTGCAGTGGCACCCGGAATTTCATCACCATGGCGACGGTGGTCTGCTCGATTGCGCGCCTTTGCTCGATGCATTTCTCGACGCGGCGCGGCGCTAGAGTGCGTCACAAATGGCATGGCTGCCAGATGAGCCTGTCAATTTTGACAAGGCTGGGCCCGTTCAGGGATTTTCTCCGCCCCACTGGATCGCCGAAAACCCCCTGCTGATGCGGGATTGCGTCACACCGGAAGATTTTCCCGTTGCCGATTTGATCTGGCGCAATTATTGCGTCCGCATGGTGGCTGATTCAGCACTTTCAAAAAATTCGAGGGAGAACGTTCATGGCCTGGAATCTGCTCTTAACTTCCGACATCGGTTTGCTCAGTCTTTTCACGATTCTTTTCATCCTGGTGATGGGTGTCTACATTGGGCGCTACGCATCGAAGCAGATCGCCAAGGAAAACAGCGCTTCCAACGGTACGCCGCATCCGGGCGCTCGCTGAGCAACGAAATAGCAAGCCGATTCGCCGGCCCCGGGGCCGGCGAAATTCGTTTACGGCGCCGATTCGTGCTCGGTAGCGTGCGGAAATCGATGGGTCGGCGTCGCCATGTCGGCGCAACCCGCTTCCGGAAAGGCGGCGCCGGCTGTCATCCGTAGCGGAATGACGCCGGCCCAGACCGGGATGGCAAGGTCGTCGGCGTCGTCTTCAACCCCCCAGTTACGAATTTTCGCCGCTGCTTCGTCGAGGCTCAGACGCAGCACTGCCGTCCCGGCGACTTCGGCTGAGCTGGCCGGGCGCACTAGCGCCGAGCGGCCCGGGCTGACGTGCTCGACAAAGGCGGCGAGCACGCGTTTCTTCTCTTCCGGGTCATCGACCGCGACGAAGCGACCGTAGATGACTACCGAGCGGAAATTCATCGAATGGTGAAAGGCCGAGCGGGCCAGCACCAGGCCGTCGAGATGGGCGATGCAGACCGAGCAGTCGCTGCCGCTCAGGGTCCGGGTCAGCCGCGAGTTGCTGGCGCCGTGGATGTACAGATGATTGCCGACGCGCCAGCAGGCGGTCGGTAGGCAATGCACGCTGTCCCCTTCGTTGAAGGCTATCTGGCAGATCAGCGCTGCATCGACGATGGCGGCGACGGTGGCGAAATCGTAATGGCCGCGCTGCGGTTTGCGGCGGATTTGCGTCCGCGGACTGGGGGCGGTGGCTGGCATCGGTATCTCCTGAAAAAGTCCGGTCAGCATAGCCAGCCTGTGGCACCATCGATGGAGCCAAGAAACCACTCAATGATGGAGCCAGATGGCGCTCGATCTCTTCCTCGAAGAACTGCGTCGGCCTGCCGCCGGTGAGGCACGCCAGCAGCGGCTGTACCGCCTGCTCAAGCAGGCGATCGTTGACGGTCGCCTCGGCGCCGGCCTGCGTCTGCCGGCCAGCCGTCGTCTGGCGGTCGACGCGGGCATGGCGCGCAACTGCGTGCTGCACGCTTACCAGCAACTGCTTGCCGAAGGTTTCCTCGTCGCCGACCGCGGCGGCACCCGGGTGGCCAGGCTGCCAGCCGCGCCGACGCTGACGCCGTCCGCACCGGTGGCCGGTATCCTGTCGCGGCGGGCGGCGGCGCTATCGGCGAGCAGCCGCGGCGAGCCGACACTGCCGTTCGCGCCCGGCGTCCCCGACCTTAACGCCTTTCCCTGGCCGCTCTGGTCGCGTCTGCTGCAGGAGGCCTGGCGTGCGGTCGGCGCCCGTCATCTGACTTACGCCGAAGTCGGCGGCGAGCCGGCGCTGCGTCAGGCCGTCGCCAGTTTCCTTGGCGCCCGCCGGGGCGTTGCCTGCACGGCGGCGCAAGTCTTCATCCTGCCCGGTGCCCAGGCCGCGCTCGACGCCTGCGCCCGCCTGCTGGCCGATCCCGGCGACCTTGCCTGGGTCGAGGAGCCGGGCTATCCGGTCGCCCGCAATACGCTGCTCGCCGCCGGGCTGACGGTGCAGCCGGTGCCGGTGGATGGGCAGGGCATGGTGGTGCCGGATGCGCTGTGGCGGGAACGGCCGCCGCGCCTGCTGCACCTGACGCCGTCGCACCAGTACCCGGGCGGCAGCGTGCTGGCGCTCGAACGGCGGCTGGCTTTCCTGGCCCGCCTGGTGCCCGGAGAGCACTGGCTGATCGAGGACGACTACGACAGCGAGTTCAGCCACGCCCGGCCGCTGCCGGCGATCCAGGGGCTGCGCCCGGAAGCGCCGGTGGTCTATCTCGGGACTTTCAGCAAGCTGCTCTATCCCGGCCTGCGCATCGCCTACCTGGTGCTGCCGCGCTGGGCTGTCGACAGTTTCGGGCAGGCGCTCGGCGAACTGCATCGCGGCGGCCAGGCGGTCGAACAGCGGGCGCTGGCGCGTTTTCTCGACAGCGGCCACCTGACCCGCCATCTGCGGGCGATGGCGCCGATCTACCTGGAGCGCCAGCAGGTTTTGCGGGCGGCGCTGGCACAGCATTTTCCCGGCGCCCGCATCGCCGGCGGCGACGCCGGCCTGCATCTGGTGCTGCATTTGCCGGGGCGGGCGCCGGATGTGGCGATTGTCGCCGCGGCTGCCGGGCAGGGCGTCGCGGCGCGCGCGCTCAGTCGCTACAGCGCCAATGGGCCGGGCGACAACGGCCTGGTCCTCGGCTACGGCATGGCGGCGGCGGCGATCATTCCCGAACTGGTACGCCGTCTTGCTATCGCCGCCGCTCAGACGGAAATGGCATGAGGCTTGCAACGCAAGCTGCAACTTCATTGCCCGAGAGTCTTGCGCCATGTTCGTTCAAGCCGCCAACCCGTGGTCCAGCGCCATTTCCCCGGTTTCTTCCTCGTTCCGCAACCCCTTGCCGATGGCAAGCAGCATCCCGGTGCCGGCAAATGCTGCCGGCACGGTAAGCATTTCGCAGGCGGCGCGCGAGCGCCTGGCGGCTGAGAGCACGCCGGCGCGTACGGCGACGTTCGACACCGATCAGGGCGCGGTCGACATCGATATCGAGGCCTATTTCCAGCCGCCCCCCGGCGGTTTCACCGAACTGCCGCCGTTGATGCTGCCGTCGCCGGCCAACATTCAGGCGCTGAACGACTACGTGGCGCAGGAAATGCCGGGCTTCCTCAGCGCCAACGGCATTCCGCAAGCGCCGGCGAGCATCAGCTACGACCGCAACGGTGAACTCCAGTTGCCGGCGGATTATCCCTATGCCGAGCAATTCAAGGCGGCGCTCGAAAAGGAGCAGGTACTGGCGCGCAGCATGCAAAGCGCGGTTGCCTTGACTTCGCATCATGTCGAGATGCAGAAGGTCCTGCCATTCCATGAGGAATACGCCGCTGCCGCCTCGTCGGCCGAAGCTGCCGCCGTGGTTGCCAAGTACGCCTGGGTGTTCGCCGACAATCGGCCGTCGGCGCAGATCGCGCTGCACTTCTCCAGGGACGGCCGGGAGGTCAGCCTGACTGCCGACGGCGAGTCGGTCTCCTGGCCGACCGCCTGAGCGCTGGCGGGCTGAATCCGGGTGCGTGGAGCTTGCCTGGTCAACGCCGAAAATTCCTGGTCGGGCGGCTGATAAATAGCTGACAAATTCAGTCGAGTATTCTAGAATTCACTCCCTTTCAATAGGGAGATAGCACCCCATGTTCCGGCACTTGCGTGAGGATATCCGCGCGGTCTTCGACCGCGATCCGGCAGCCCGCTCGTTCTGGGAGGTGCTCACCTGTTACCCGGGCATCCATGCGCTGATCCTGCACCGCATCGCCCACTGGCTGTGGGGCCACCGGCTGCGCTGGCTGGCGCGCTTTACCGCGCACCTGGCGCGCTTCTTCACCGGCATCGAGATCCATCCGGGGGCCACCATCGGGCGTCGTTTCTTCATCGACCACGGCATGGGTGTCGTCATCGGTGAGACAGCCGAGATTCGCGACGATGTCACCCTGTACCACGGCGTCACCCTGGGCGGGACTTCGTGGAGCAAGGGCAAGCGCCATCCGACGCTGGAGAGCGGTGTCGTGGTCGGGGCTGGCGCCAAGGTACTGGGACCGATCGTCATCGGCGCCGGCGCCAAGGTCGGCTCGAACGCCGTGGTCACCAAGCCGCTGCCGGCCGGGGCGACTGCCGTCGGCAATCCGGCGCGGATTCTTGATCCGCAGAGCCGCGAGCGCGAACAGCAGGCCGAAAAACTCGGCTTCTCCGCCTACGCTGTCGGCCGCGACCAGGACGACCCGCTGGCCAAGGCCATCCACGGTCTGCTCGACCACGCGGCGGAGACCGATCGTCGTCTGGCTTCTCTGCTCAAGGAGCTTGAAGCGCAGGGCGTGAAATGCGACCAGGAAGTGCAGCCGGCCGATCATTTCGATCCGAAATACCTGAGCAAAATAGTTGACTGATTTTGTCTGGTTTATGTATAGTTGACCGTAACACTTGGTTATTGATCGGGAGACCGGAATGCGTTTGACCACCAAAGGACGTTTTGCAGTAACAGCAATGATGGACCTTGCCTTGCGCGGCGAGGACGGGCCGGTGGCCCTGGCCGGTGTCGCCGAGCGGCAGAGTATTTCGTTGTCGTATCTTGAGCAGCTGTTCGGTAAGCTGCGCCGCTACAAGCTGGTCGATTCCGTGCGTGGCCCGGGCGGCGGTTACCGGATTTCCCGACCGCTGGAACGGGTCAGCGTGGCGGACATCATCCGTGCCGTCGACGAACATCTGGATGCCACCCAGTGCGGCGGCGAGGAAAACTGTCAGGCGGAACATCGCTGCATGACCCATGACCTGTGGTCCACGCTCAACACCAAGATGTTCGAGTATCTGGCATCGGTGACCCTGGCCGATCTGGTGAACCGCGAAAAGGCCAAGGCAGCAGCGCGTGGTGAAGCGGTGATTGCCGGGCCACTGGGGCCGCACCCGCGGCGCACGCTGCGCGAAAAATCGGCAGTCGCTGCCTGATCGACCATGTTTCAGCCGGTCTATCTCGACCACAACGCCACCACGCCGCTCGATCCGGCGGTGCGCTCGGCCATGCTGCCCTGGCTTGACGGCCTGTGCGGCAATGCGTCGAGTCGGCACGAGTACGGTCGGCGGGCCAGGCAGGCAGTCGACGAGGCGCGGCAGAAAGTCGCATCGGCACTCGGTGCGCACCCGACCGAAGTTGTTTTCACTAGCGGCGGTAGCGAGGCCAACAACCTGTTCATCAAGGGGGCGGCGGCTGTGCTCAAGCCCGGTCTGATCGCCGTCAGCGCCATCGAGCACCCCTGCGTGCTCAAGCCGGCGATGCAGTTGCAGGGTCGGGGATGGTCGGTGCGCGAAATCGCCGTCGATGCTGCCGGCCGGATTGATGTCGCGGCTTACGCCGAACTGCTCGCTGCCCGTCCGGCGCTGATTTCGGTGATGCTGGCCAACAACGAGACCGGCGTGATCCAGGATGTCGCAGCCCTGGCCGCGGCCGCCCGGGCCAGCGGCGCCTGGTTCCACAGCGATGCCGTGCAGGCGCTGGGCAAGCTGCCGGTGGATTTCCGGCTGCTCAATGCGGCCGGCGTGCACGCGCTGACCGTGTCGGCGCACAAGATCAACGGGCCGAAGGGCGCGGCGGCGCTGGTGCTCGACAAGCGGGTCGAGTTACAGGCGCAGGTTGCCGGTGGCGGCCACGAGCGCGGCCTGCGTTCGGGGACGGAAAATGTTCCGGCCATCGTCGGTTTTGGCGTGGCGGCGGAACTTGCCGCGCAGCGTGTTGCCGAACGGCGGCAACGGATGCCGGGCTTGAAAAACCTCCTGGAGCAAGGCTTGACGGCAATCGGGGCACGGATTTTCGGGCTTGGGGCAGAACGCCTGGATAACACCAGCTATTTCGCCTTTCCCGATATCGACGGCGAGACCCTGGTCGGCAAGCTCGACCGCGAGGGTTTCGCGGTGGCCAGCGGCGCCGCATGTTCGAGCGCCAATCCCGAGCCATCGCATGTGTTGCGGGCAATGGGCGTGGCTCCTGAAGTCGCCCGCGGTGCAGTACGTGTCAGCCTCGGTGCCGGCAACAATGAAGCCGACATCGAACATTTCATCAAGGCCTTGCAGGCCACGGTCGGACGCCTGCAGGGACTGACGGCAGTTGCCGTTTGAACAACCCGACGACCTAGCGAGAATGACGATGAAACTTCCCATTTACCTGGATTACTCGGCAACCACTCCGGTCGACCCGCGTGTCGCCGAAAAGATGATTCCGTACCTGTGCGAGCATTTCGGTAATCCCGCGTCGCGTTCGCACAGTTTCGGCTGGGTCGCCGACGCGGCGGTCGAGGAAGCGCGCGAGCAGGTCGCTGCATTGGTCGGTGCCGATCCCAAGGAAATCGTGTGGACCTCCGGTGCCACCGAATCCAACAATCTGGCGATCAAGGGCGCGGCCAATTTCTACGCCGGCACCAAGGGCAAGCACATCATCACCGTCAAGACCGAGCACAAGGCCGTGCTCGACACCGTGCGCGAAATGGAGCGCCAGGGCTTCGAGGCGACCTATCTCGATGTCAAGGAAAACGGCTTGCTCGACCTGGAAGCGTTCAAGGCGGCGATCCGCCCGGATACCGTGCTCGCTTCAGTGATGTTCGTCAATAACGAAGTCGGCGTCATTCAGCCGATTGCCGAGTTGGGCGAAATCTGCCGCGAGAAAGGTGTGATCTTCCATGTCGATGCCGCCCAGGCGACCGGCAAGGTGGACATCGATCTGTCCAGGCTCAAGGTCGACCTGATGAGCTTCTCCGCGCACAAGACCTATGGTCCGAAGGGTATCGGCGCCCTGTATGTGCGTCGCAAGCCACGCATCCGCCTGGAGGCGCAGATGCACGGCGGCGGTCACGAGCGCGGTTTCCGCTCGGGCACGCTGGCCACGCACCAGATCGTCGGCATGGGCGAAGCCTTCCGGATTGCGCGTGAGGAAATGGCGGAAGAAAACAAACGAATCAACTATTTGCGCGATAAACTTCTGAAAGGACTTCAAGATATTGAAGCGACTTTCATCAATGGTGATCTGAATCACCGCATTCCGCACAACCTGAACATCAGCTTTGCCTATGTCGAGGGCGAATCGATGATCATGGCGATCAAGGATCTGGCGGTGTCGTCCGGTTCGGCCTGCACCTCGGCCAGCCTGGAACCTTCCTACGTGCTGCGTGCGCTCGGTCGCGACGACGAACTGGCGCACAGTTCGATCCGTTTCAGCATCGGCCGGTTCACGACTGAAGAGGAAGTAGACTATGCAATCAAGCTGTTGCACGCCAAAGTTGGCAAGCTACGTGATCTTTCGCCGCTGTGGGAAATGTACAAGGACGGCATCGATCTGAGCACGGTTCAGTGGGCTGCACACTAACAGGGAATCAAGGAGAAACAACATGAGCTATAGCGTAAAAGTCATTGATCATTATGAGAATCCGCGCAACGTCGGTTCCTTTGGTAAGGAAGACGATGGCGTCGGCACCGGCATGGTCGGCGCGCCGGCCTGCGGCGACGTGATGAAGCTGCAGATCAAGGTCAACAAGTCCGGTGTGATCGAGGATGCCAAGTTCAAGACCTATGGTTGCGGCTCGGCCATTGCCTCGTCGTCGCTGGTGACCGAATGGGTCAAGGGCAAGACCGTCGATCAGGCGCTCGAAATCAAGAACACCGAAATCGCCGAAGAACTGGCCCTGCCGCCGGTTAAAATCCACTGCTCGATCCTGGCCGAGGACGCCATCAAGGCGGCCGTCGCGGATTACAAGAAAAAGCACGGAGAATAAGCATGGGCGTTACCCTGACCGACTCGGCGGCAAAGCATGTCGCCAATTTCCTGCAGAAGCGGGGCAAGGGCGTCGGCCTGCGCCTTGGCGTTCGCACCTCCGGCTGTTCGGGGATGGCCTACAAGCTGGAATTCGTCGATGACATCAACGAGGACGACCAGGTGTTCGAAACCGGCGGGGTCAAGGTCGTGGTCGATGCCCGGAGCTTGCCCTACCTTGAAGGCATGGAACTGGACTACGCCCGCGAAGGCCTGAACGAAGGGTTCAAGTTCAATAACCCCAACGTCAAGGATCAATGCGGTTGCGGCGAATCCTTTAATGTCTGAGGCTCGGCGGGGCGGCGTTGAGCCCCGCTTGCCGTACTGACGTACTGTCTGCGCGGGGCTCGCCTTGCTCCGCCTTCGCTTTGCTGTTTGTCGCATCCTGATGCGCTGCCAATTCGAGGTTTGTCTTTGGACCTGACCGCTGATTTCTTCTCCTTGTTCGGCTTGCCGAAAACTTTCCGGCTGAATCTGTCCGAGCTCGATTCGCGTTACCGCGACGTGCAGGCGCAGGTGCATCCGGATCGTTTCGCCAATGCCAGCGAGGCCGAGCGGCGTTTGTCGATGCAGTGGGCGACGCGGGCCAACGAGGCTTACCTGACGCTGAAGAAGCCGCTGGAGCGGGCCAAATACCTGCTCGAACTGGCGGGTCATGACCTGCAGGCGGAAAACAACACCGCGATGCCGGCCGATTTCCTGATGGAACAGATGGAATGGCGCGAAGCGGTGATGGAGGCGCGTGCCGGCGGCGATCACCACGAACTGGAACGCCTCTATCAGCGCCTGCGTGGCGACATGGACGGGCGTTACGGCGAAGTCGGGCAGTTGCTCGACGAGGCCGGCGACCACGCCCTGGCCACCGACCGCGTACGCCGCCTGATGTTCCTGGAAAAACTGCTTTACGAAATCGATGACGCACTGGCGTCGCTGGAAGAATAAGAACATGGCCCTGTTTCAAATCGCCGAACCCGGTGAATCCGCTGCCCCCCACGAACACAAGCTGGCAATCGGCATCGATCTGGGGACTACCAATTCGCTGGTTGCCACCGTGCGCAGCGGCATCGCCATCTGCCTGAGCGACGACAACGGGCGCAGCCTGTTGCCCTCCGTGGTTCATTACAACGCCGACGGCAGTACCGAAGTCGGCCACGAAGCCCAGCGCAACCAGGCGCTCGACCCACGCAACACGGTTGTTTCGGTCAAGCGTTTCATGGGCCGGGGCAGGCAGGACATCGCCCATGTCGAATCGATGCCCTACGACTTCGTCGAAGCGCCGGGCATGGTCAGGCTGCGCACGCAGGCCGGCATCAAGAGCCCGGTCGAGATCTCCGCCGAAATCCTGAAAACCCTGAAAGACCGCGCCGAAGCGGCGCTCGGTGGCGAACTGGTCGGCGCCGTGATCACCGTACCGGCCTATTTCGACGACGCTCAGCGCCAGGCCACCAAGGATGCGGCGCGCCTGGCCGGTCTCAACGTGCTGCGCCTGTTGAACGAACCGACCGCGGCCGCCATCGCCTACGGCCTGGATAATGGCGCCGAAGGCGTTTATGCGGTTTATGACCTGGGCGGCGGCACTTTCGACATCTCCATCCTGAAACTGACCAAGGGCGTCTTCGAGGTCATGGCCACCGGCGGCGATTCGGCGCTGGGCGGCGACGATTTCGACCACCGCATCTTCTGCTGGGCGATCGAGACCGGCAAGCTGCAACCGCTGTCGGCGCAGGATGCGCGGCTGCTCATGATGCGCTGCCGCGAAGCCAAGGAGTTCCTGAGCAAGAACCCGGAAGCGCCGATCACCGCACGCCTGTCCACCGGCGAGATGGTCGATCTCAAGCTCGATGTCGCGACCTTTGCCGAAATCACCCGGACCCTGGTCTCGAAGACCCTGCAGCCGGTGAAGAAGGCCTTGCGCGACGCCGGTTTGCGCCCCGACGAAATCAAGGGCGTGGTCATGGTCGGCGGCGCCACGCGGATGCCGCAGATCCAGAAGGCGGTCGGCGATTTCTTCCGCCAGGAACCGCTCACCAATCTCGATCCGGACAAGGTTGTCGCCCTCGGCGCGGCGACCCAGGCCAACCTGCTCGCCGGCAACAAGACCGGCAAGGACGACTGGCTGCTGCTCGACGTCATCCCGCTCTCGCTCGGCCTGGAAACCATGGGCGGACTGACCGAAAAGGTCATTCCGCGCAACTCGACGATTCCGACCGCGCGCGCCCAGGAATTCACCACCTTCAAGGACGGCCAGACGGCGATGGCGATCCACGTCGTCCAGGGCGAGCGCGAGATGGTCGCCGATTGCCGCTCGCTGGCCCGCTTCGAACTGCGCGGCATCCCGCCCATGGTGGCCGGTGCGGCGCGCATCCGCGTCACCTTCCAGGTCGACGCCGACGGCCTGCTGTCGGTCACCGCCCGCGAGCAGACGACCGGTATCGAATCGAGCATCACCGTGAAGCCGTCCTATGGCCTGTCCGACGACGAAATCGCCGGCATGCTGCAGGATTCGCTGGCCCACGCCAAGGACGACGCGATGGCCCGCGCCCTGCGCGAGGCGCAGGTCGAAGCCGAACGCATGATCGAGGCGACCGAAGCCGCGCTGGCCGAGGATGCCCACCTGCTTAACGAGGCGGAAGCGGCCAGGATCCGCAGTGCGATCGCCAAGTTGCAGGAAGCGGCGGCCGGCGACAATCGCCGCATCATCAACATCGCTATGGACGATCTCGGTTTCGAGACCCAGGAATTCGCCCATCGCCGCATGGACCAGAGCATCAAGAAAGTGCTGTCCGGCCGCAAGGTCGACGACATCCGCGTAGGAGAGGAAGAATGACTCAAATCATCGTGTTGCCGCACCTCGAACTGTGCCCGGACGGTGCAGTGATCGAGGCCGAGCCGGGCAGGTCGATCTGCGAGAACCTGCTCGCCAACGAGATCGAACTCGATCACGCCTGCGAAATGTCCTGCGCCTGTACCACCTGTCACGTCATCGTGCGCGAAGGTTTCGACTCGCTGGCCGAGGCCAGCGAAACCGAGGAGGACCTGCTCGACAAGGCCTGGGGCCTGGAGCCGAATTCCCGCCTTGGCTGCCAGGCGCTGGTTGGCGACACGCCGCTGGTGGTCGAGATTCCCAAGTACAGCATCAACATGGCGAAGGAAGGGCACCGCAAATGAAGTGGACCGACATCAACGACATCGCCATCGAGCTGGCCGATTCCCGCCCGGATACCGACCCGCTCAAGGTGAACTTCGTCGATTTGCGCGCCTGGGTGATGGCCTTGCCAGACTTCGACGACGATCCCAACCGCTGCGGCGAGAAGATCCTCGAAGCCATCCAGCAGGCCTGGATCGACGAAGTCGCCTGATCACCCCTCGACCGGCGCCGCCACCCCGGCGCTGCGCAGCTGCTCGCGCATGCTGCTGGTCGACAGCAGCACCAGCATCGGCTGGGCGCTGCCCGGTGCCGTCTTGACGACTGAGGCCAGTACCGAAGCGATGCCAACGTAGATATTCGACAGATCGTCGATATCGCTTTCAGCCACTTCCATGATTTCGCCCAGGCGGTCTACCAGGATGCCGAAACGCCCGCCGTCATCGCCGTTCACCACCACCACCTGCTGACTGATCGAGCGGTTTTCTTCCGGTAGCGGCAGCCCGAGCGCTGCGTGCAGGTTGTAGATCGGCAGGCTGCGGTTATGGTGGATCATTGCCCCGTAAACCTGTTTCGGCGCATTGGCCAGGGTCGTGGCGCCGGTCAGTTCGACCGCTTCGACCACCGACGAAACCGGCAGGCCCAGCCAATGGGCGCCAAGGTGGAAGGTGGCAATCTCGCGCATCGCTTGTTCGCCGGCATTGGCCGCATGGCGCATGGTCACCTCGGCGGCCGGCGTGCTGAGGCTGGCCTGGTCGTCATAGGCGCCCAGGGGAATGAAGACCAAGGCCGTCACCTCGTTGCGATAAGCGTCGTCCTTGCCCTTGAACTCGCGGTACCCGGCTGACGGACTGGCGCCAACCGCCATCACCTGGCCGTCCAGTTCGATCAGGCGGGAACAGCCACTGGCGTCTGGTTTCAACAGTTCCGGCGTCAGCAGCAGTTGCTGGCCCGGGCGGTATGGCCCGCCACTGGCGGCAATCACCCGGGCTTCGCCATCGACGAACAAGGCAAAACTACCGTCGACTGCCGTGCCGGAAGCCTCACGCGGCAAGGCGTCGTTGAGCATGGCGGCGAATTGCGGTGCGCTGTCGAAGACGATGGCAATGCCGCCGACCACCCGGTAATCGTCAGGTGAACGCACTGCCGACAGGTAGATGTAGGTTGGCCGGTCGGCATAAAGCGCGGTTTCACTGAACTGCGATACGGCGTAGGACTGGCTGTCGCGCAGATCCAGGCATTCGCGCACCCAGAGGGCATCCAGTGTTTGCCCGACAAGTGCCGCGTGCTCGGGGTTGGAAACAGCCTGAACCTGGCCGGCGGTATCGAACAGCAGGATGTTGTCGTAGACGGTGTACAAGCTGTTGATGTAGCTGATGACCTGCTCCAGGCCGACACGGCGCGTCTTCGCGTTGCCATCGGCAAGCAAGGCACGGATGGTCGAGTCGAGTGCCCACCAGCGGCAATCGTTGGCGCGTTCGTAGAGGTTGCGGTCCATGATGTCGATCGCCAGTGCCGCGAAGAAACGGCTGTCGGCGAGCAGGGCGGAAAGCACGGTCGACTGGAGATTGCCGATTGAGCGTGAGAAGACCTCGCGCATGCTCATGCCGACCCGGCTGATTTCGCGCAACAGGATCTTCGAGAATGCACTATTGACCGCCGCCGAAACGCTGGCCTGGCGCACCGTCCCATTCCATACGGCACGGCTGAGGTCGCGCTGGATCGCTTCGGCCTTCTGGGGAATTGCTCGCAGCTGTTCGGAAAACGCCCGGCCACCGGCGATCACCGAGGCGAGCAGGGCGGGTTCGGAAATATCGAGCGGATCGTCGTCATGAACGTCGAAAGCTTGCGCCACCGGCATCATCACCAGGCCGCGCCAACCCGGGCCGGCATAACCCTGGTAGCCACGCGTATCGCTGGCAAAGGCGAGGTAGCTGCGGCCGGCAAAACGAAGGCGTTCCAGGTTGCCCGGTTCCACCTGCAGTTCGGCACCGATCGGTACCTGCCAGGGATCGCTGCTGGAAATGACCTGATTGCGGTCGTCGAGCAGGACCATCACGCCGGGGTCGTCGGGCATCGTCAAGCCGCGGAAGATGCGCTGCATTTCGTCGGCGAAACGGAAACAGAGCGCGAGCACACCGAGCGTGTCGCCGCGCTCGGATTTGACCCGGAAGGCGTAAATCAGCGAGCGAGCCTGCTCAGGGAAGAGTTCGGAATGGGCGTAGGCCTCCACGTAGGGCGCCGAGGTGCCGACCGACTGACGGACCCAAGGGTCACGGACGGCAGTGATCCGCTCATCCGGATTCAGGCGCGCCAGGATGCGGCCGTCCGGGTCAGTCAGGACAATATCCTCGTAAACCGAGTACTTGCGCACGTATTCGCGGAAACGTGCCTGCAATCCGGCCGGGTTGCCCGGGTTGGCGGCAAACTGGCGGACGACGGCGTCGGTGCTCAGGAAACCGATATCGGCGGTACGCTCGAACAGGTTGCGCACCAGGATGTCGATCACCACCTGCGAACGCGCCTTCATTTCCTGCTCGCGCTTGGCCAGCGTCTGCTCGGCAAGGTTGTTGAGCAGTTCGCCGGTCAGGCTGGCGAAAGCCTCGCGCGTTTGGCCGATTTCCGCCGTCGTCCCCGATAGCTGACCGAGCAGGTTGAGGTTGTCCCAGACCGCCTGCAGCGACTGCAGCATTTCCCGGTATTCCTCGATCAGCGGCATGTGCGGCAGCAACTGGCGCACGCCATCCTTGACCTCGATTCCCTTGTACTTCGCCACATCAACCTCCCGCTGATTCCTGAAACAGATCACTCGAAGCAAGCGACATGCCCGTCTGCCGGGCCCACCAGGCGGTGGTTTCCGGCGTTTTTCGGCACAGGAACGGGGAATCATACTGGATCAGCACTAGCGTGGTGCGCAGCAATTTGGGCGGGCGTGGGACAATGGCACCCCATGAAGCCCGTCGAATCCTCCGCCTTATCCACCGCTAGCGACCTGCCGCGGCTCGGCCGCTTCCTGCGCGACCTTGGCCGGGCGCTGCACGTCAGCGGCGCGCCGGCGCAGGAGCTGGAACGCCGACTGAACGAAACAGGTCGCCAGCTCGGCGTGACGGTCGAGGGCTTCGCCGTGCTCACCTTCCTGGCGCTGACCCTGGTCGATACCGACGGCCAGCGGCGGGTCGAGTTGCTGCGCCTGCCGCCCTACGACTACAACATGGCCCGCCTCATCGAACTGGAAGCGCTGTGCGCCGAAATCGACGGCTGCGAGCGGCTGGCCGAGTACGAACAGCGGCTGGCGGCGACCATGGCGTTGCCGGTGCCGTGGTCCGGGATTGCCTTCATTGCCCTCGGTTTCCTGCTTTCCGCCAGCGTCGCGCTGCTGTTGCGCGGCGGCTGGATGGAAATGCTGTGCGGCGGCGCAGTCGGTGCCGCCTTCGTCGGCGGGGTGCTGGCCTGCGCGCGTTTTCCCCGGCTCGGCCCGGCCGTGCCGGTCATCCTGTGCACGCTGGCGGCGTTGCTGGCGCAGGCGCTGGCCTGGTTTTTCCCGCAGCAGAATCCTTTCGTCTCGGCGGTCGCCGGCGTCGTCTTCATGTTGCCCGGTTTCATGCTCACCGTCGCCATGTCGGAATTGGCGACGCAGAACTACCTGGCCGGCAGCGGCCGCCTGACCGGCGCCTTCCTGCAGCTCTTCCTGATGGGAGCCGGGCTGGCGATCGGCACGCAGATCGCCCAGACGCTCTACCCGGTGGCGGCACAGGGCGTGGTCACGCCGTTACCGGCGTGGGCCATCTGGCCGGCGGTGGCGGTACTGGGTATCTCGCTGCTGGCGGTGTTGCAGGCGCCGTGGTCGGCGGTGCTGGTCTCGGCCGGCGGCTGCCTGCTGGCCTGGGCGGCGTATTCGCTGGCCGGCGCGGCGCTGGGCTATGTCGTCGGCGCCTCCTGCGGCGCTTTCGCGCTCGGCGTCGGCGGCCACCTCTACCACGCGCTGAGCGGGCGGCCGTCGCTGCTCGTGCAGAGCCCCGGGCTGATCACGCTGGTGCCGGGGAGCATGGGTTTTCGCGGCGTGCACGCGCTGCTGGCGCAGGACAGCGCGGCCGGCATTTCCCTGATCACCGAAATGCTGCTCACCGGCGCCGTGCTGGCGGTCGGCCTGCTGCTCGCCGACAACCTGGCGCCGCCGCTGTTGCAGCGCAAGAGCGGGGTCAGCGCTCGAACAGGTTGAGCAGCGCGTCCAGCCCGCCGAAATTGATCGCCACGTCGGCCTTGGCGCGGGTTGCCGGCTTGGCGTGGAAAGCTACCGAGAGGCCGGACTCGGCCATCATCAGCAGGTCGTTGGCGCCGTCGCCGACGGCGATCACCTGATCGCGGCGCAGCCCCAGCTCGTCGCGCAGGCGGCCGAGATGGTAGGCCTTGGCAGCGGCATCGACGATGTCGCCGACGACCCGGCCGGTCAGCTTGCCGCCGGCAATCTCCAGCTCGTTCGAGGTGGCGAAGTCGAAACCCAGTTCGATGCGCAGCCGCTCGGTGAAGTAGGTGAAGCCGCCGGACAGGATCGCGGTGCGCAGGCCGGCGTTCTGCACGCCTTCGAGCAGTTCGCGGGCGCCGTCGGAAAGCAGCAGGCGCTCGCCGAAGACGCGCGCCAGCACGCGGGCGTCGAGCCCGGCCATCAGCGCCAGCCGGCGGCGCAGGCTCTCGCGGTAATCGATCTCGCCGCGCATCGCCGCTTCGGTGACTTCCGACACCTCGCGCTTCTTGCCGGCGAAATCGGCCAGTTCGTCGATGCACTCGATGGTGATCAGCGTCGAATCCATGTCGAAGCAGATCAGGCCGAAATCGGACAGCTTGCGCCCGGCTTCGACGAAAGCCCAGTCTAGCCTTTCCGCTTCGATCAGCGGAATCAGCGCATCGAACTCGGCCGTCCGCCGCGCCTCGCGCAGGCGCACCACCTGCGGCGGCAGCGGTTCGGCAGCCGCGGCGCCGGTGGCGCTCAGGATGCGGTCAAGCAGGAAAGTGGGCAGCGCGCCGCCCTGGATGATCAGGTTCATGGAGGGTGTTTGGGAAGTCATCGTTGCAGTAGCTTTTGGTGAATTCTGGAGGGTTTTTGCCGGCAGTCCAGAATGGCAACCACCGTAATGGAGTTGGTCGCCATCTCGTAGTAAATGGCATAGGGAAAACGCTTTGCCAGGGTACGGTGAAAGCGCCCGTCCGGTTTGGGATGAATGCCGCCGTAGAGCACGAGGGCGTCGATATCGGAAAACAGGCTGTCGAGAAAATAGGTACCGACGCCGGGCGCTTGTCGCTCGTAAAAGGCATGCCCGTCGAGCAGGTCGCGTTCAGCAGAACGCGTCAGACGAATTTCCACTTACCTTTCGCCAACCAGATTGCGGATTCTTTGCTTCGCTTCTTCCAGCGTCGATGAAGCTTCCTCGTCCCGGTCCAGCAAAGCGCCGCGCACGGCAAGAACTTCACGATGCCAGTCGGGCACGGCAGCGGTCGCGGCATCTTCGGAATCCAGACTTTCCCAGAGGGTTTCCATCAGGCGGATTCTCTCGGCAACAGGCATGGCGGCGAGTTCGATATGGGTCATTTGAGGGCTCCTGGTGCTGTCAGGTCGCCATCGGTTCGTAAAGCGAGCGAAAGGGCCGGCGCTGACGTGAATTTCGCATTGCCGACCATGATCGTTCAGGCGCAAAGTTGTTGCAACAGCGCCATGCCCTCTGGCCAGTCGCCGAGATTGCTGCTGGCGTTGATGTGACCAGCGGCGCCGACCTCGACCAGACGACTGCCCCACGCCGCAGCGCAAGCCGCCGCGTGCTCGGACGAACCGTAGGGATCGTTGCTGCTGGACACGACGATGCTGGGAAAGGAAAAAGGTTGCATGGGCAGCGGCGAGAAACCGCTTGCCTCGACCGGAAAAGCCGCGCCGTCGGGATCGGGCACCGCCACCAGCAAGGCCGCCCGGATCGGCGCATGCGCCCGCGCCGCCCAGTGCGCCACGGCCAGGCAGGCCAGGCTGTGGGCGACCACGACCACCGACGGCCCCAGGCGCTGCACCGTGCTTTCCAGCGCCGAGGTCCATTCGGCACAGACCGGATTGTCCCAGTCACGCTGCACGATGCGCACGAAATCCGGGTTGCCGCGCTCCCAGCGCGATTGCCAGTGTTCCGGGCCGGAATTGCCGATGCCAGGGAAGATGAGGAGGGTGGGCATGGGGATCAAGGGGTGTTGGGGGAAAAGTGCTTTGAAATTGGTTTGACAGTCGTTGATGATGCTTGCAGACTAGGCAGATGACTAGTTTTGGTGAGGTTGCTATGCATACATGGCCAGTTCAGGATGCGAAAGCGCGCTTCAGCGAGTTTCTGGATGCCTGCCTGCAGGAAGGCCCCCAGATGGTAACGCGAAGAGGCGCCGAAACGGCAGTGCTGGTGCCAGTCCAGGAATGGCGGCGTCTACAGACGGCGGCACGTCCCTCCCTGAAACAATTGCTGCTCTCCGAGCAGGCTCGTGTTGACCTGATCGTCCCGGCGCGCGGGCTGGCAAAGCGCCGCACTGTCGAGCAAATGCCGTGACGGCCATCTACCTGCTGGATACGAACGTGGTTTCCGAGCTGCGCAGGCCGCGCCCGCATGGCGGCGTGCTTGCCTGGCTGGAATCGCTGGACGACGCCCAGCTCTACCTGTCCGCCGTGACGCTGGGCGAGATACAGGCCGGCATCGAGATAACGCGGGAACAAGACCTGGACAAGGCCAAGGAAATCGAGGCATGGCTGGAACTGGTGGCGGGGGCCTATAACGTCCTGCCGATGGATGCAGTGGTTTTCAGGGCCTGGGCGAAATTGATGCACGGCAAGTCCGATACGCTTTACGAAGACGCGATGATCGCCGCGACGGCGAAAGTACACGGGCTGACGGTGGCGACAAGAAACGTGGTGGATTTCAATGTCTTTGGCGTTGAGGTGTTCAACCCCTTTGCTTAGTTGTTGCTTCGACGTTACTGCCGATGATCCAGCCAGTAAGCCAGCCCCTGCGCGTTCAGTTCGAGGTCGGTCGCCAGGACGTCGAGGATTTCGGCTTCGGGCAAGGTGCAGCCGTGCGTTCGCAGGTCGGCGAGCAGCGCGTCGGTGATGCCCCGCTTGATCTGCGCGTGCCGCTCGTCGCCAGCATTGGCATTGGCTTCGGCAATCGCCACGTGGCTGTCGAGGCGCTGGCGCAAGGCCGCGGCCTGCGTCGCCACATCGTGCACCTGGGCGTAGTGGGTCAGGTACATCGCCGTCGGGGAATAGCTCATCAGGCGGTCGATCGAGGCATGCATTTCGACGGGGTCGAACTGCGTTGGCGAGGTCGTCGGCAGGATGAACTGGCGGCCGTCGACGTCGAATTCGCGGTACGACAGGCCGAACATGTCGCCGGTGAAAATGCCGCCGCTCTTGCGGTCGACGACGCAGATGTGATGCTTGGCGTGGCCCGGCGTATCGATGCAGAGCAATTCCCGGCCGCCGAGTTGCAAGCTGAGTCCTTCGTGGGCGTCGATGATCCGTTCGGCGGCGATCGGCAGGATTTCGCCATAGACCTGGTCGACATAGTCCTGGCCATAGACGGCGGTGACGCCGGCGACCAGCTTGGACGGCTCGGCCATGTGGCGGGAACCGCGCGGATGCACCACCAGCCTGGCGTTCGGCAGTTCGCGCATGAGCGTGCCGGCGCCGCCGGCGTGGTCGAGGTGGATGTGGGTCAGGATGATGTAATCGACAGCGTCGCGGCCCAGCCCAAGTTTTTCGAGCGCCGCCAGGACGTTGGGCAGCGAATCGTTGCTCCCGGTATCGATCAGGGCGACCCGCCCGTCGTCGACCAGCAGGTGTATCGCCGCCAGGATCGGCCGCACATAGCCCGCATCGAAAGCGTAAATGCCGTTCTTGTAATCGCGCCAGTCAAACATGGGTTCTCCTCGTTGGCTTTTTTAGTATTTGGGGGCCCCGATTATACTGGCGGGCCTTCGAATTTCCGCGCCCACTCCGATGACGCATTTCCCCGCCGACGACGGCGAAAACATCCATCTCCATGTCTCCGGCGAAGGTTCGCCGCTGATCCTGCTGCACGGCTGGACGTCGAGCCATCAGGAATGGACGCCGTTCCTCGCTTCGCTCGCCGCCCGGCACCGGGTCTATCGCTGGGACGCCCGCGGTCACGGCGGGCATGCGCTGTCCCATCCCGGTTCGGCGACGGTCGAGCGAATGGCCCGCGACCTGAAGAACCTGATCGACCGCTACAAGATCGCCAACGCGACGGCGGTCGGCCATTCGATGGGCGCCCTGACGCTGTGGCAATACCTGCGCGACCACGGCACGCACGGTCTGGGCAAGCTGTGCCTGATCGACCAATCGCCCAGGCTGCTC
>Ga0209794_1000734_pt1 | contig 37459 bp, 30 predicted proteins | sample EBPBio232013_DNA_FD_185869 | JGI IMG/M metagenome (GOLD analysis project Ga0209794, IMG submission 185869) | Wastewater treatment Type I Accumulibacter community from EBPR Bioreactor in Madison, WI, USA - Reactor 1_5/23/2013_ DNA (SPAdes)... | ecosystem: Engineered > Bioreactor > EBPR >... | reverse complement strand
ATTTTTATCGCCAGTCATAAAATCTATGGCATCAACAATTTTCCGTCTTGGACTATCTTTCATCATAAAGTAACATCTCCTTTGCGAAGTCGGCATATGCAATTCCTGCTTTTGAAGTAGGTGAGTACTCTGCAATACTTTTGCTGTAATAGATGGCTTCGCCCACCTTAACCGTCATAGGAATATGTGTCTCAAATATATTTACAACGCCATCATAGGCTTCACTCATTTGATCAGACAAGATCTTTGAAAGGTTGGTTCTTGAATCGCACATCGTGAGTAAAATGCCTTTTATAGACAGCCTAGAGTTAATTCTCTTTTGAATTTTTTTTGTAGTCTTCAGGAAATCTTGTAACCCCATCATGGCAAGTAATTGAGGATTTACGGTGATGATTACACTATCCGCTGCACTGAGTGCATTAATGGTCAAAGAGCCAAGTGAAGGCGACGTATCAATTATGATATAATCGTAATCCCCTTTCAAGGGTTCGAGGATTTCGTATAAAATACGTTCGCTTCCCATTTCAAGACGCAAATTGGCGTCTACTACAGATAAATAGATACTTGAGGGAATTAAGTCAATGCCATTACTCGACACGATATACTGTGATTTAGTCGGCACAACCTCTTCATTCATTTTTGCAATCATGAGATGTGCTATGTTTGTTTCGATCAGATTAGGTTCATCGATACCAAAGCAAGTTGTCAAATTGGCTTGGGCATCAAAGTCAATCATCAAGACTTTTTTCCCAAGCTTCATCAAAGAATATCCTAGATTAAGAGTTGTTGTCGTTTTGGCTACGCCGCCCTTTTGATTTGCTATTGCGATAATCTCTGCCATTTTCAGTCCTCCTTAATTAACATAGAAAAAGGGACACTCATTTTATAAGCATCCCTAAATATCTTGACTATATTATTCATTTTCATCTATAAATTGCTTTGTGTACCCTACGTCCAGGTATACACCAGCTGAAACGCTCATTCGACTCACAAGATGTTTTTCTCTTGATAAATCGGGTTTCACTTCAAAGGTCCAAAACTTGACAAAGTGTGTAAATTCAACGATTTCTACATAGATTTCTTTTGTAGCTTTACAATACTCTCAACGTGTATTCCAAAATACCACAGACCTCCAGACAGCTACATCAATATAACGGTAGCCTTCGGTAATGGCGATGGAATGATTCCATTGGATAACCTTGGCGCTTTTAGCAACAGGCTTCCTCTTACTAATATAGCCTCAAAAGCAGAGGTATACAAGCCAAAACCCAAAACAACTTACAATATGATTAAGGACTATGTCCTAAATAAATATAGCTTCAATGTGCATACCGCATACATTGCTGAAGTCAAACGCAGTTTAGGACTTCCTATGCTCGATGCACCTAATGCAGTCGAAACACTAAAAAGCCCTCGAAAGCACCCCACTCCTATTCAAGTCGTTGCTATTAAAGAAGCGCTTAGTCATTTTGAAGTCATTTAGACCTGAAATCGCCTTTTGCATTTTGCAAAGGGCTATTTCTGTTTGTACAAATAAGATAGTTTCAATCTTTTAACGCTAATCTCAAAGGAGGAACAAAAGTGAATGCTAATGTAATCGCCATCACCAATCAAAAAGGCGGTGTCGGGAAAACAACCACATGTGTCAATTTAGGTATAGGGCTAGCACTTGAAGGTAAAAAAGTCCTGCTGATAGACACTGATCCGCAAGGCAGTTTATCTATAAGCCTTGGACATCCGCAACCTGACAAACTCCCTATCACCCTCGCTACTATCATGAGCAATTTACTGACGGACAAGCCCATTGATTGTAAAGACGGCATCTTAACTCATGCTGAAGGTGTGGATTTACTCCCTGCCAACATTGAGCTTTCCGGCATGGAAGTATCTCTCGTCAATGCCATGAGCCGTGAAACCGTCTTAAAGCAATATATCGACACTTTAAGAAAGCAATATGACTATGTGCTTTTAGACTGTATGCCTTCCCTTGGAATGCTGACCGTTAATGCCCTTGCTGCGGCAGACAGTGTGATTATTCCTGTGCAGGCTCAATATCTGCCTGTTAAGGGATTGGAACAGCTCTTGCAGACTATTCATAAGGTTCGCAAACAGATTAATCCCAAGTTGAAGATAGATGGTGTTCTGCTGACGATGGTAGACAACCGTACCAATTTTGCCAAGGACATCGGCTCCTTGCTCCGTGAAACTTACGGGGGCAGTATGAAGGTTTTTTCGGCAGAAATTCCCCATTCTGTGCGAGCTGCTGAAACCAGTGCTGAGGGCAAGAGCATATTTGCCCATGACCCAAAGGGTAAAGTTGCTGAAAGCTATAAGGATTTGACGAAGGAGGTGTTGAAAATTGAAAAGCTCCGCCAAAAAAATAAGTCTGATATCGGTAGATGATTTGTTTTCTACTGAAGAAAGCCGTGTCGATGATCATAGAGAAAAGATTGTTGATATACCCCTAACAGAACTCCATCCCTTCAAAGATCATCCCTTTAAGGTGATTGATAATGATGCAATGTTCGATACTGCTGAAAGCATTAAACAGTATGGTGTGCTTGTGCCTGCCATTGCAAGACCTAGAGAAGATGGTGGCTATGAACTTGTATCAGGACATCGACGCAAAAGAGCTTGTGAGCTGGCTTCGCTTGAAACCATGCCGGTTATTATCCGTAACCTTGACGACGATGCTGCCACTATCATTATGGTTGACAGCAATTTGCAGCGAGAAAATATACTGCCTAGCGAACGTGCTTTTGCTTTCAAACTGAAATTGGAAGCGATTAAACGACAAGGTTCTAGGACTGATTTAACTTCTACGCAAGTTGCACAGAAGTTATCTGCCGAAAAAGTCGGTGAAAGTGCAGGAATAAGCAAAGACCAAGTACGTCGCTATATCCGCTTAACCGAGCTGGTCCCCGAACTCCTTTCAATGGTGGATGAAAAGAAAATTGCCTTTAATCCTGCCGTGGAACTGTCCTATCTGAAATCAGATGAACAACTCCTTTTGATTGATGCAATGGATACAGAACAGGCTACACCTTCTCTTTCACAGGCTCAACGACTTAAAAAATTCAGTGCAGAAGGCAACTGCACCCTTGAGGCGATGTGTGCCATTATGAGCGAGGAAAAGAAAGGTGAACCCGATAAAGTTACACTGACTGGCGATAAAATCAAGAAGTACTTCCCTAAGAACTACACCCCACAACAAATGGAGGCTACGATTATCAAGCTCCTTGAAGGGTGGCACAAAAAGCGTACACAAGATCAAGAGCGATAGAAAATCCGTTGTAAAAGGAGGTGATACAAATGGCAGTTTTCAGAGTAGAAAAGACAAAGGATTACACCGTGATGGCAAATCATCATTTGCGAAATATTGCGCTTTCCCTCAAGGCAAAAGGACTGCTCTCCCTCATGCTTTCTCTGCCGGAAAACTGGGATTACACCACTAAGGGACTTTCCTGCATTTGCAAAGATGGTATTGATAGCATCAACGCCACCATCAAAGAGCTTGAAGAACATGGGTATGTTGTCCGAAGAAGAACACGAAATGAAAAAGGGCAACTCACCAGCATAGAATACACAATCCTTGAGCAGCCTCAACTCCTTGAAAATAGTGAACTTTCACCTAAACGGGAAAATCCAATCTTGGATAAGCCAACATTGGATAACCCAACACTGGGAAAACCTATATTGGAAAAACCTAAACTGGCTGAACCTATCTTGGTAAAACCCCACCAATTAAATACTAATACATCAAAGACTAATTCATTAAATCCTGATGTATTAAATATTGATTCATCAAATCCTTATCAATCAAATCCTAATCCAATAAAAAACATCCCTCAAAAACGGATTGGATATGAGGAGATAGGATGTGATACTGCCCAAGAAGTAAAAGAAATGGTCTTGGAAAACCTTGAATATGATTGCATCAGTCAACGCTACAATGACGATCGCCTCGATGAAATTGTTGATCTCATGGTGGAAACATTATGTTCGTCCAAGCCTACAATCAACATTGCAGGCGAAGAATATCCTGCACAACTTGTCAAAGAGAAGCTCCTTCGGATAAATAGCTCGCATATCGAGTATGTGTTTTTCTGCCTTGATAAGAATACCACTTACATCCGCAATATTAGGCGTTACCTTCTTGCCACCCTTTTTAATGCGCCATCCACCATTGACCATTACTATACTGCACTGGTGAAACATGATTTTGGTGGCAGGCCATAGTAACTATTTTTAGAAACCACGAAAGGAGGCAACCTCATGCAAGAAGAAGTAGAAAATAAAACAGTGGCATTGGCTATCAATGTTACTAAGCTCACCGCTAGAGAGCTAAAGACAGCCATTCTCAAATATTTAGAATCTCACAAAAATAGGGCCAGAAGTCGTGACAGTCCTAAAATTCCCCATGGCAAGCAGAGCGTCAAATCTCTGGCCAAACAAAATCAAGGCATGACAAGCATTGAGATAACGGATCAGAACATTAAGAGCTTTGAGCGAGTGGCAAGAAAATACGGTGTAGATTTTGCAGTTCAAAAAGACAAAAGTGTGATACCACCAAAGTACATTGTGTTTTTCAAAGGGAGAGACGCCGATGCCATCACTGCTGCTTTCACTGAATTTACTGCCACAGCTGTTAAAAAGGCAGCCCGTCCGTCTGTGCTATCACAACTCAAGAAGTTCACCGAGCTTGTTAAAAACACCGTTTCAGACAGGATCAAGAACAAAGAGAAGGAGCAAAGTCGATGAACGAAAAGACAAAAAAGCTGCTCCTTTTGAATATCCCATACCTTGTTTTAGCTTTGCTTTTTACAAAAGCATCTCAGGCATGGCGGTTTGCAGCAGGGTATGACTTTGCCAGTAAGTTTTTAAACCTGACAAGCGGTTTTGCTCTAGCTTTTGAAAATCCCTTGCCAAGTCTTCACTCCCAAGACCTGCTCATAGGCTTTCTATTCGGTGCTGTACTTCGCCTTGTAGTTTATGTCAAAGGAAAGAACGCTAAAAAGTATCGAAAAGGGATTGAATACGGTTCTGCAAGATGGGGCAATACGGAGGATATCCGCCCTTTTGCCGACCCATTATTTCGCAACAATGTCATCCTGACAAAATCAGAAAGTCTCACCATGTCGAGTCGTCCTAAAAATCCAAAGCACGCAAGAAACAAAAATGTGCTGATTGTAGGTGGCTCTGGCTCAGGTAAAACACGGTTTTGGCTAAAGCCCAATTTAATGCAGTGCCATAGTTCTTATGTGGTCACTGATCCAAAGGGCAGCATTGTAGTGGAATGTGGAAAAATGTTGCTTCGAAACGGCTATAAAATCAAAATCTTAAACACCATCAATTTCAAGAAGTCCATGCGCTATAACCCCTTCGCCTACATAAAAAGCGAAAAGGATATCTTGAAACTCGTCACGACTTTGATAGCCAACACCAAAGGCGAAGGCAAGTCAGGTGATGACTTTTGGGTCAAAGCTGAAACCCTGCTCTATACTGCACTCATTGGTTATATTTACTTTGAGGCTCCCGAAAATGAGCAAAACTTTTCCACCCTCATCGAATTTATCAACGCCTCGGAGGTGCGTGAAGATGATGAGGATTTTCAAAACCCTGTTGACCTCATGTTTGAAGCATTAGAAAAAAAAGACCCCCAGCATTTTGCTGTAAGGCAATATAAGAAGTACAAACTAGCCGCTGGCAAAACAGCAAAAAGCATACTCATCAGTTGTGGCGCAAGGCTTGCTCCATTTGATATCAAAGAGCTTCGTGAGCTAACTGCTTACGATGAATTGGAGCTTGATACCTTGGGAGACAAAAAGACCGCCCTCTTTATTATCATCAGTGATACTGATGACACCTTCAACTTCCTGGTATCCATGGCATACACTCAACTTTTCAATCTGCTGTGTGATAAGGCCGACGATGTGTATGGTGGTAGGCTGCCTATTCATGTTCGATGTCTGATTGACGAAGCAGCAAATATCGGTCAGATACCCAAACTAGAAAAACTCATGGCAACTATCCGTAGCCGTGAGATCTCTGCTTGCCTTGTACTACAGGCACAAAGCCAGCTAAAGGCTCTCTACAAGGATAATGCCGATACCATCATCGGTAACTGTGACAGCATGATTTTTCTTGGGGGCAAAGAGAAAACCACCCTCAAGGATTTATCAGAAACCCTTGGCAAGGAAACCATTGATATGTTCAATACTTCCGACACCAGAGGTGCACAAAGAAGCTATGGACTTAATTATCAAAAGCTGGGAAAGGAGCTAATGAGCATGGATGAGCTTGCTGTAATGGATGGCGGCAAGTGCATTTTACAGCTGCGGGGTGTACGACCGTTCCTCTCAGAGAAGTACGATATCACAAAGCATCCACAGTATAAGTACCTATCCGATTTTGATAAAAGAAACACCTTTGATATTGAAAAATATCTATCCACAAAACTGAAACCGAAGCCCGATGAGGTTTATGATGTGTATGAAATAGACCTCACAGAAGACACTGAAACCGCCTAATGAGCGGTTATTTTTATTCAAAAAACAATGATATGAAATTAGGAGGATATGAATTATGGCTTTTTTTAACGAAGCAGTAGAAGTTTTGCAGACACTGGTTATTGCCCTTGGTGCAGGTCTTGGAATTTGGGGAGTCATCAACTTGCTTGAGGGTTATGGTAACGATAACCCCGGTGCAAAATCACAAGGGATGAAACAGCTCATGGCAGGTGGTGGCGTAGCACTGATTGGCATGACACTTGTTCCCCTACTCTCTGGCTTGTTCAGTTAATTGGTAATATCATATGCAAAGCATCATCGACAGCATTACCGAATGGCTAAAAGAACTTCTTATTAGCGGCATTACATCAAATTTGTCGGGGATGTTCGATACCGTCAACAGCAAAGTTGGCGAAATTGCAGGCGAAGTGGGCAAGACACCATCGGCGTGGAACGGTGGTGTCTTTTCCATGATCCAAAGTCTATCCGATAACGTCATCATCCCCATTGCCGGTATTATTCTGACCTTTGTGATGTGCTACGAGCTGATACACATGATCATTGAAAAAAATAATCTCCACGATATTGAAACTTTTATGTTTTTCAAATGGATTTTTAAAACCTTTGTGGCTGTTCTGATTATCACAAATACATTTAATATCATCATGGGAATTTTTGATATGTCACAGCATGTTGTATCAAACGCCGCAGGTGTAATCATTTCAGACACCAACATCGACATCACCACGGTCATTGCCAGTATGGAGGAAAGGCTCAAAGAAATGGATCTTGGCCCTCTGTTAGGACTGTGGCTGCAAAGCACACTAATAGGCATCACCATGCACGCTCTATCTATTTGCATCTTCGTCATCATCTATGGTCGAATGATTGAAATCTACTTGATGACTTCCATGGGCGCAATCCCTTTTGCCACAATGGTTAATCGAGAATGGGGCGGCATGGGACAAAACTATTTAAGAGCCATGTTCGCTCTTGGATTTCAGGCTTTTCTAATCATGGTTTGCGTAGGCATTTATGCCGTACTCGTCCAGTCCATTGCCATCGAAGAAGACATTATCAAGGCTGTATGGACCTGTGTCGGCTATACGGTACTGCTCTGCTTCTCCCTGTTTAAAACAAGCTCAATGGCGAAAAGCCTGTTTAATGCTCATTAAGAGCAGAAAGGAGTTTTCATGGCTTATGTATCTGTACCCAAAGATTTAAGTACCGTAAAAACAAAAGTCGTATTCAATTTAACCAAGCGACAGCTCATCTGTTTTTCTGCGGCACTTGCTGTAGGATTGCCTGTGTTTTTCCTCACGAAGGATAGCACCGGTACAAGTAGCTCAACGCTTCTGATGATTTTCACTATGCTCCCTCTTTTCATGTTAGCCATATACGAGAAACATGGACAGCCACTGGAAGTCATCCTAAAACACTATATTGAGGTGCGTTTCTTGAAGCCAAAACAGCGCCCTTACAAAACTAACAATTTCTATGCCCTACTCATACGGCAGGATCAATTGGACAAGGAGGTAAAGCACATTGTCGAAGGCAGAAAATCAATCTCGTCCAAAGCTAACAAAGGCAGAACGACAGAAAATTAACGCAGCCATTATAATGGCAAGAAACAAGAATAATAAAAAAGAGAAAAGCGCACAAGATACAATCCCCTTTCAAAAAATGTACCCTGATGGCATCTGTCGTGTTACAGATAATCTTTACACCAAGACTATTCGCTTTCACGATATCAACTATCAACTTGCTCAAAACGAGGATAAAACCGCTATTTTTGAGAGCTGGTGCGATTTTCTCAATTACTTTGATAGTTCCATTTACTTTCAGCTTTCATTCCTCAATATGACCGCAAATGCAAATGACTATGAAAGCAGTATCTCGATCAATCCACAGCAGGATGACTTTGACAGCATCCGAAGCGAGTACACAGAAATGCTTTTTAATCAGCTATCTAAGGGGAATAACGGTTTGATGAAAACCAAGTATCTTACCTTTGGCATAGAAGCTGAAAACATCAAGATTGCAAAACCAAGACTTGAGCGAATAGAAAATGATCTATGGAACGGCTTTAAGCGACTTGGCGCAAAGGTAGACTCCCTTGATGGCAAGGAAAGACTCAAACTCTTTCACAACATCCTGCGAATGGATGGCAACGAACCCTTTCACTTTGACTGGAAGTGGCTTGTCCCATCTGGACTATCGGTTAAAGATTTCATTGCACCCTCATCTTTTGAGTTTCGGGAAGGCAGGGTATTTAAGACCGGTGGCAAATTTGGGGCCGTATCCTTTCTGCAGATTCTTGCGCCTGAACTGAATGACCGCATTTTAGCAGACTTTCTCGACATTGAAAGCAATCTCCTTGTGACCATGCACATTCAATCAGTCGATCAGACCAAAGCAATTAAAACAATCAAACGTAAGATCACCGATTTGGATAAGATGAAGATTGAAGAACAGAAAAAAGCTGTCCGCAGTGGATACGACATGGATATTATCCCCTCAGATCTTGCCACATACGGAGGTGAGGCGAAAAAACTCCTAGCGGATTTGCAAAGCCGAAACGAAAGAATGTTTCTTGTTACCTTTCTAATACTAAATACCGCAGATACAAAACAGCACCTTGAAAATACCGTATTTCAGGCATCCGGCATCGCACAGAAACACAACTGCACACTGGTCAGACTTGATTACCAGCAAGAGCAGGGCCTTATGTCCTCTCTCCCACTTGGTTATAATCAAACGGTGATTCAGCGGAGCTTAACCACCTCAGCAACTGCGATATTCGTTCCCTTTACAACACAGGAGCTTTTCCAATCCAGCGGTGAGGCACTTTATTATGGCCTGAATGCCCTTTCCAATAACCTCATCATGGTGGATCGCAAAAAGCTCAAAAATCCGAACGGTTTGATTTTAGGAACTCCTGGCAGCGGAAAAAGCTTTTCTGCAAAACGTGAGATTACCAACATATTTCTCATTACTACAGATGACATTATCATTTGCGATCCAGAGGCAGAGTATTATCCCCTCGTTAATCGTCTCAATGGCCAAGTTGTAAAAATTTCGCCCACAAGCACCGACTTTGTCAATCCGATGGATATCAACTTGAATTACAGCGAGGACGATAGTCCGCTTTCCTTGAAATCCGACTTCATACTCTCCCTGTGTGAGTTGATTGTGGGTGGAAAAGAAGGTCTTATGCCTGTAGAGAAAAGTATCATCGACCGCTGTGTCCGTCTAATCTACGCTGATTATCTGTCTAACCCTGTCCCAGAGAAGATGCCAATTCTTGAAGACTTGTACAATGCCCTTAAGGAACAGGACGAAAAAGAAGCTCAGCATATCATGGCTGCTCTTGAAATCTATGTTACAGGCTCCCTCAATGTATTCAACCACCGTACCAATGTGGATATTAATAATCGACTTGTCTGCTTTGATATTAAGGAGCTTGGTAAACAACTAAAAAAGCTGGGTATGCTCGTGGTGCAGGATCAGGTTTGGAACAGAGTAACGGTCAATCGTTCAGAAAAACGCTCCACCCGTTACTATATGGATGAGTTTCACCTCCTTTTAAAAGAAGAACAGACTGCCGCCTATTCAGTGGAAATCTGGAAACGCTTTCGAAAATGGGGTGGCATTCCCACTGGGATTACCCAAAATGTCAAAGACCTTCTTTCCTCTCGTGAGGTTGAGAACATCTTTGAGAACTCTGACTTTGTGTATATGCTCAATCAGGCATCTGGCGACCGTCAAATCCTAGCAAAACAGCTCAACATCTCTCCTCACCAGCTTTCCTATGTGACCCATTCCGGTGAGGGTGAAGGGCTTCTCTTCTATGGAAATGTGATTCTACCCTTTGCCGATAAGTTCCCGAAGGATACTGAGCTGTATCGCATAATGACGACCAAACCCACAGAAGCGTTGAAGGAATAGGCCTTGGCCGTTTTGATCTATTTATGATTACCATAAATTATGGTATAATGTCTGAATAGCATTTTAAAAGAGGTAATGAATATGGATAAAGATAAATCAATTAAGCTATTTGAACAAAAAACCATTCGAACACATTGGGATGAAGCGCAAGAAAAGTGGTTCTTCTCTATACAAGATGTTGTTGAGGTTTTGACAGATACCCCAAATCCAAAAGATTATATTAAAAAGATGAAACGGCGAGATGAAGAACTTGCTGCCAACTGGGGGACACTTTGTCCCCTAGTTGAAATGATAGGTGCTGACGGACGTAGACGAAAAATTCAAGCAGCTGATACGCAAGGATTGCTACGTCTTATACAGTCTATCCCATCAAAAAAAGCGGAACCTTTCAAAATGTGGCTGGCACAAGTAGGCAGTGAACGACTCGATGAAACTGCTGATCCAGAGCTTGCCATTGAACGTGCACTTGAAACCTACCTTAAAAAAGGCTACTCACAGGATTGGATTAACCAACGCTTAAAAACAATTGAAGTTCGCAAAGCGTTGACAGACGAATGGGATTCTCGTGGTGTGACAAAAGGATTAGAGTATGCCATTTTAACTGATGAAATCACACGGGCCTGGTCGGGAAAAACAACCCAGCAGTATAAGGCGCTCAAAGGCTTAAAGAAGGAAAACCTACGCGATAATATGAGCAACGTGGAGCTTATCCTCAATATGCTCGCTGAGGCATCAACCACAGAGATCTCGCAAAACGAAAAACCAGAGACCTTTGAGGAAAACAAAAATGTTGCACGAAAAGGTGGCAATGTAGCCAAAGCTGCAAGGGTACAGCTTGAAGAAACCACTGGGAAAAGTGTTGTGACAAGCAAAAATGCAAAGGACCTTCAAGCACTGCCTCAGTCACCCGATAACAACGAAGATGAGGAATAGACACATTCCTATGATTTTGCTGACCTCAGCAAAATCGCAATATAAAAAAATGATTGTTAGAAAGCCGCTTGTAGAGATACAGGTGGCTTTTTACGTGGAAGGAGGATTATTATTTGAGCAAAAGGCAACAAAAACCTTTCAAGCCTGCTGGAAAAGTATCTCGCCTTGCCTTTTCAGAAGAAGAGCGTGCTGATCCAGCCCTCGATAAGCCCCTAAAAAAAGCAGAGAAAGCGGCTGATAAACTAGAAAAAGCCCATGCAAAAGTACCAAAAAAGAAAACCCTTGTTACAGAACGCACCCAAGATACCAGCACAGGCAAACGCAAGGTGCGTTTACACTTTGAAGAAATTGATAAACCAAAGCCACCTTCCAAGCTTGCCCAAGGCATCAAGTCCGTTCCTCAAAAAGAGCTGAATACTCAAATCCATAAAGAAATACGAAAAAGCGAGCAGGATAATGTAGGCGTAGAAGCAGCTCATAAAACTGAGGAAAGTGCCGAATTTGTAACAAGGCGTTTGAACAGTGCTTATCGCAGTCATAAGCTCAAGCCTTACCTACAGCTTTCAAAAGCAGAAAAAAGCACAGTGAAAGCCGAGATTAACTACCTTTATCATAAGAATTTGAAAAATAGTCCTCAGCTTTCCTCAAACCCGCTTTCAAGGTGGCAACAAAAACAAAGGATTAAAAAGGAATATCTCGCTGCAAGATACGGCAAAGGAGCAAAAACCACACAGCAAACAGCTACTCATACTAAAAAGGCGGCTAAGACTGTAGCAGAAACTGCTGATAAACTTATTCAGTATATTGCCAGTCACCGGAAAATGGTATTGATGCTGCTTGCCATTGCTGCTGTGATCATTGTAATAATGAGTACGGTTTCCTCCTGTCAACTCATGCTTCAGGGTGGCTTAAACAGCATTCTAGGTACTTCCTACACTTCTGAGGATGCGGATATTGTCGCAACCGACAACAACTACACAGCCTTAGAGAATGCCCTTCAACAGCGGATCGACAACATTGAAAACGAGTATCCTGATTATGATGAGTATCGCTATGATCTTGATACCATTGGGCATAATCCCCATGAGCTTGCTGCCTACTTAACCGCACTGCTCCAAACCTACACGCCCAACGAGGCACAAAGTGAATTACAGCGTGTCTTTGATTCACAGTATAAGCTGACCTTAACACCTGTGGTCGAAGTCCGTTATCGCACAGAAACAAGGACGGACACATGGACGGATTCGGAAGGCAATAGGCACAGAGACACTTATACTGTCGAAGTTCCTTATGATTACTACATTTTAAATGTAAAACTTGATAATTTCACTATCACGCCTATTGCAAACAGAAAACTTAACAGCGAACAACTTGAAATGTATAGCATCTACCTCGAAACTCGAGGCAACAAGCCATTTATTTTTGGTGGTGGCACCAACAACTCTGCTCCTTCTACTGATTTAAGCGGTGTAAGGTTTCAAAACGGCACACGTGTGGGCAATCAAAACACTGTGAATATCGCAAAGGATCAGGTCGGAAATGTAGGTGGCCAGCCCTATTGGTCATGGTATGGCTTTAACAGCCGTGTAGAATGGTGCGCCTGCTTTGTATCATGGTGTTTAAATCAAGCCGGCTACAGTGAGCCAAAGTTTGCCTCCTGCAACTCTCAAGGTGTCCCTTGGTTTCGTGACCATGGGCAGTGGGCAAATGGTAACTACAAGGACCTAGCTCCCGGCGATGTCATTTTCTTTGATTGGGAAGGTGATGGCAGTGCAGACCATGTTGGCATTGTCATCGGCACAGACGGCGAGCGCGTTTACACTGTAGAAGGCAACAGCGGTGATTCCTGCCGCATCAGGGATTATGATCTAAACAGCAATGTCATCATGGGCTATGGATTAATGAATTGAAAGGAGATCACCTATGAACAAGCTTACCAAACTCCAAATGGAGATCGACAAGATTAAGCAAAAAATATCAGAACAGCAGACGAGGCTTCGTGAACTGGAACAGCAGAAAACAGAAATCGAGAATACTGAGATTGTAGAACTTGTCCGCAGTATGAAAATGAATACCAGCGAGCTTTCCACTTTCCTAAAGGCGTATCGAGAAAAAACTGATGCGCCTATTTTAATGCAATCAACACCGGAGGATAACGACCATGAAAAAAATTAGAATAAGACTTTTTACAGTGCTTCTTACAGTAATGATGAGCACTATTATATTTCCAGTCGCTGCTTTTGCAGGTGGTGGTGAGAATATCGATACAACACCCAAAGTACCTGAAGAGTCTATTCCTGTCACTACACCTTTAACGCCTGACGGAAACCTGACTCTCGTGGATGATATTAAGGTTGAAGAATCCAAGGACAAACAGTTTGTGACACTACAATCTAAAAACGGCAACTACTTTTACTTAGTCATTGACCGTTCTGGAGATAAAGAAAACGTCTATTTTCTAAACCTTGTAGACGAAGCTGACTTAATGGCACTTATCGAAGACAATAGCAAAAAGACAGAGCCACCCAAGGTGTGTACTTGTAGCGAAAAATGCGAAATCGGGAATGTTAACAGCACTTGCCCCGTTTGCACGAACGATCTAAACCAATGTGTCGGCAAATCATCAGTGCCTGTCGATAAAGCACCTGAGAAAAAGAGCAACTCTGGCAGCCTACTTGTTATTCTGCTCCTTGTAGGCGGCTTGGGTGGCGCATTTTACTTTTTAAAAATGCTTAAAAACAAACAAAAGACCAAAGGTGATATTGACCCTCTTGATTATGATTACGATGAAGATGAGGATGAAGACGATAACAATGCCACCGAGGAAGAATACGAAACTGATGATGACGCAGAAAGCGAGGATGATGTTAAGTGAGTCCATTTACTGAAAGCATCAATAAAAAATCTACAAATAGAAAGGCTCAACCTGGGCAGGAAAACAAATCCTCTGCCCCTTCCACTGAAAAGTGTCCTAAAAAGGAGGACAGATCTCAGCATTATCGTGGAATCATATTCCTCCAAAAAGAAAGGAAAAAAAGCGAATGAATTTAGTCATAGCAGAAAAACCATCTGTAGCACAAAGCATTGCTGCTGTTCTTGGTGCAAACAAAAGGCATGATGGATATATGGAGGGTAGCAACTATATTGTATCGTGGTGTATTGGACATCTGGTGGAGCTTGCCACAGCCGATACCTATGATGAACGCTATGCGAAGTGGGATTATGCCAATTTGCCTATACTCCCTGAAAACTGGCAATATAGCATTTCTAGAGGCAAAGAAAAGCAGGTAAGAATACTAAAAGAGCTGGCAAATCGAAAGGATGTGACTGTTATCACATCCGCCACCGATGCTGGGCGTGAAGGTGAGCTGATCTTCCGGTTGGTCTATGAAAAAATAGGCTGCAAAAAACCTGTAAAACGCTTGTGGATTTCCTCTATGGAGGAAATCGCCATTGAGGATGGCTTTAAGAACCTCCGTGACAGCGGATATTATGATGACCTCTATCACTCTGCACTTTGCAGAGCAAAAGCCGATTGGATTGTGGGCATCAATGCAACGAGATTGTTTTCCGTTCTCTATGGCCAAACCTTGAACGTGGGCAGAGTCATGTCTCCCACACTTGCCATGATTGTGGAGCGTGAGGCAGCGATCTCAGCATTTAAGCCTGAACCATTCTATACCGTTCAGCTTGACTGCGGTACTTTTTCACTCTCAAGTGAAAAGTTAACGAATCAGCAGGCAGCAGAAGCCTTACTCAAAGACTGTGATGGTCAAACTATTGCCATTTCTAGTGTGGAAAGCAAAGAAAAATGTGAAAAGCCACCCAAACTCTATGACCTCACCACTTTGCAACGAGAAGCAAACAGAAAGCTTGGCTTTACCGCTGAACAAACACTTTCTTACGCCCAAAGCCTATATGAGAAAAAGCTTATAACCTATCCTCGTACCGACAGCCGTTATTTAACTTTAGATATGTCCGAAAGTATCCCTGCCGTGGCAAAAGCTGCAGCAGGGTTTTTTATGCCCCAAAGCTTTGAGTTTTCTATATGTATTGAGCAAGTGACGGATAACAGCAAGGTATCAGACCACCATGCTATTATTCCAACCATTTGCATACAAGACTGTGATTTTGCCTCGCTGCCCTTTGGTGAGCGTGAACTCTTACTTCTCATTTCCCTGCGTTTAGCGTGCGCCGTGAACGAGAGCTGCAAATATGAAGAAACCACTGTCACAGCAATTGTCAGCGGTGTTGAGTTTACCGCAAAGGGCAAAACAATCCTTTCAGAAGGTTTTCATGACATTGAAAAGCACTATCATGCCATGCAAAACGATCAGCAATCATTAGAAAAGGAAAAAGTGCTTCCAACCATTACGGCGGACGAATCCTTTGTAGTAAGAGCAACTATTAAAGATGGTAAGACCAGTCCACCTAAGCACTTTACTGACGATACCATTCTTGCAGCAATGGAAAATGCAAATAATGCACTGGAGGATAGCGAGCGAAAGGGTATCGGCACACCTGCTACCCGTGCAGGCATTTTGGAAAAGCTGATAAAAACCGAGCTTTTAGAGCGAAAAGGTGATAAAAAAGCGAAACACTTCTTACCTACCCAAAAGGGCGTTTCTCTGATTACCGTATTGCCAGAAGCAATCCAGTCTCCGCAGCTTACTGCCGAATGGGAGGAAAAATTAAAACGAATTGAACACGGTCTTCTGTCTCCCAACAGCTTTTTGGAGGATATTTCTCAAATGACTAAAAGCCTCATCAAGACCTATACACCAATAAAGGGATCTGATGTCCTGTTCCCTTCCACTCAGGAAGCAATCGGAAAATGTCCTCGCTGCGGAAATGATGTGACAGAGAATAAGAAAGGCTTTTGCTGCCTAAACAAGACCTGTGGCTTTGCTCTTTGGAAAGACAATAAGTTTTTTACCGCAAAGAAAAAGAAACTCACCAAAGCCATTGCCATTGAGCTTTTGAAAAACGGCAAAGCAAAACTCACAGGCTGTTATTCCGAAAAGACCGGCAAGACCTACGATGCCATCGTTTTGCTCGACGATACTGGTTGTCAGTATGTAAATTTTAGAATGGAGTTTACAATAGGTAAAAGCTAATTTGCTCTACCAATGGATTCCATGTTGTTTAGTATGGTAAAATATCAATAACGACTTGAAATGTAAGGAGGTTGCATATGAAGTATTTGCTTATGGATACTAATATATTTTTAGATATGATTATTGATAGAAAAAACAATGTATCTAAAGAGTTAGTCAATACATTTATAAAGCTATTAGATTTTAATCAAGTAAAACTTATAATCCCATCTATTGTCGCTTACGAAACTAACAAACATATCGAAGAACAATTATTGGAGGTTGATAAGAGAATTAGAAATGCTATCAAGGCAATTGACGAAGTTTACGGGATCAATGGTTATACCATAGAAGGTCTTGAGGTAAAAGACTACAAGAATAACTCCAAAAATCAATTAAATATTTTAAAGGAACGTTACAAAACAAGTCATCCTCAGTACCTGAGTGAGATTCAATCACTTGTTCAAAAAATTTTTAAACATCCAAATTCTATTACAATTGAGGATAATGCTATTCTCAATGCAGCCTGTTTGCAGAGAAGAATATACAAAAAAGCTCCTTTTCATATCGAAAAGAAAGAATCTTTTGCAGATGGTCTAATTATAGAGACACTATTGCATATTGAAGACTTAATTTCATTATCAGACGAAGATTCAGTAATTTTTGTTACTGGAAATACAAGTGATTTTTCTGATGGCACGCAAAAAGATACCCTACACGCAGATATTCAAAAAGATATTACAACGAAAAAATTGGAGGATAAAATAAAGTATGTAAATCAGTTTGGAAAATTAGTGTCGATTGATTTGAAGGTTGAAGTAAATGAAGCTCACCTCAATGAAGAATTTGAAAAAGAGTTACGTGAGAATGAAGAACAGGAGAGATTACAACTAGATGCAGAAATTGAGGATTATGAACGAGAATCAGTAGGATTATCTTCTCTTAGTGGCTTCGAAGATAATTTTCTTGATAACTTTCGAGAATCTACTTTTGTTGAAAATGTGGTCGGGTTATTCGAAAGGCTAAACAAATGCTATAGGGAAGCAGAGGAATTAAACTACTTCTATTCAGAGGAACTCCCCGATTTCATTTCTGCTATAGAGATTGATAGCATTAAGGATTTTTTAGACAAATGGAATACTCTATTTCTTGAAAACAAGGAATTTTTAACTGAATCAAATATAAATGGTATCTTAAATATTTTTGAATCCCTTCAAATCAAATCATACATGTATGATTTTTCAGAATGTATAACAACCTTACCCGATTGCATAGATTATGGTGACACTATTACCTTCTATGGGAAAAACAGAAAAAAGTACTCATTGAAAATGGATGAGTTATATCTTTCTTGTGATAATGGTGAAACTGATCAATTAGATATCACTTTATTAAATTGTAAAGGTGAACCTTTGGAAATGGGTCATATTAACATTACTTATGGATTTGTCGAATACGATGATGATGGTAACATAGGAGATGCTTGTGATGAGGATATCGAATATCTTACGACCCGAATTACTTCTGCTTTAGAAGATATTGTTTCAGAATTTGAGGAAAGTATTGAATTCGATAAAGCCATTTTAAAACAACTCCAAACTGAATTTGAAATTTAAATAGCTTTTTCTAGCACCTGTCATTTGATAGGTGCTTTTTCATGTCCAAAAAAACGAAAGGAGTAACGCCTTATGGCAGACAACACTACAACAAAAGAACGCTTAAAGGAGATTACCGATAGCATTGAAACCGGCATAAAGGAGTTATTTGAAAGTGACAAATATATGCAATATCTTAGAACCATGTCCAGGTTTCATAGCTATTCCCTCAACAATACCCTGCTCATCTCTATGCAAAAACCAGATGCAACCCTTGTGGCAGGCTTTAATAAGTGGCGTGACCAGTTTTCCCGCCATGTAAAAAAAGGTGAACGTGGCATAAAGATCATTGCACCTACTCCATTTAAGATGAAAAAAGAGCAAGAAAAGATTGATCCCGTGACCCATGCGCCTATGCTTGATGAACACGGCAAAGTACAGACCGAAGAAGTAGAAATCAAGATACCTATGTTTAAAGTGGTTTCTGTATTTGATCTCTCCCAAACTGAAGGTGAACCCTTACCTGCCCTTGCAGCTGATCTAACAGGTGATGTCAACCAGTATAAAATTTTTATGGAGGCATTGAAACGCTCCTCTCCTGTTCCCATCACTTTTGAACCCATGGGAGCCGGACAAGATGGGTATTTCAGCAGCCGTGAACAGCGAATTGCTCTACGCGATGGCATGAGTGAAGTACAGACCGTAGCTGCTGCTATACATGAAATCGCTCATTCAAAGCTCCATAATTATGAAATTGAAAAGCTTTCGACAAAAGTTGATGAAAGTGCACCAATCCCAGCGCCTAAAGATCGCCGCACCGAAGAAGTTGAGGCCGAGAGTATTGCCTTTGCAGTATGCACATATTACGGTATCAAAACTGATGAAAACAGTTTTGGCTACATCGCTTCGTGGAGCAAGGGAAAAGAGCTTCCGGAGCTGCGTTCATCTCTTGAGCTTATAAACAAAACTGCATCTGCTCTCATTGGAGATATCGACAAGCATTTTGGCGAGATCGCAAAAGAGCAAGACTTGGAACAATCTCCTGAACAATTAGCTTACCAGGTAAATGAGTTGTTTTTCGCCATTCAAACAACTGAAGATGGCTATGATTATTCCATTTACGATAAATCCTATAACCTTCTTGACGGTGGTGTTTATGATAATCCCACTATTTCAATCCATGAAGCCATCGGCTCGATTGTCGAAGATGATTCCATAAGTGGCATTTCTGCTTTATCCGACCGCCAAAATGCAACGCTCATCGACTATGAAGAACTGACTACAAAAGCGGATCAGGTGTGGCAGGAAAGCATGAGAACGACGGAAAAACCACGATTATCAAAAGACAGCGTTCACATCGAAGTATCCGGTCATGTCGGCACTTGGTATGTTATTGATACTACCAATATCGATGGGAAGGATTATTTTCTATTGGAGCATGAAGAATACGGAGACGAAACATCTAATGTCATTATAAATGCACAGTCCGAGCTAATCATTGACGGTGTTTGGAATGGCTTTAGCGACTTGGAAGATCATTTTGATAGTCTTGATATAATACCTTCTGCAACAACCCCCCCTTTACCCGAGCCACCTGCAGAGGAACACAGCTATCCTCTGCCTGACCCCGTTGTAAGCATTGCAGACCGCAACTCATACGGTTACCTAAACGATGAAATGCTTCCCCTCTCACAAGAACGCGCTGCTGAGTTATTCGAACAAGACTTGACTGTATATATGCTTTTTGAAGATGATACCGAAGCTATGGCGTTTGATCGTGAGGACATCGATAACCACAGCGGACTATTTGGCATTGAAAAGAACGATTGGACCGCACTTCAAGACTATGAGGAACTAAAAGGCGATGGTAGACTCTCCCCTGAAATACTAGAACAGCTCTTTATCGAAAGCCCAAAGGATGCCTTTGCCATTTATCAGTTAAAGAGAGGCGAAGAATATCGTGATTATCACTTTGAAGGACTAAAATACTTACAAAATGCAGGACTTGAAGTAGCACATGAAAATTATGATTTTATCTATTCGGCATCCCTCTCTAATTTTATTGGCGATGTTAATAACACCTTGAACAAGCTATACGAGCAGTTTAATATAAACCACCCTACCGGATTCACTGGACATTCCCTGTCTGTCAGCGACATCATTGTCTTAAAGATAGATAATGTTGTATCCTCTCATTATGTAGATAGCTTTGGCTTTCAGGAGTTGCCACAATTTTTAGAGTCAGCACTCCTTGTGCCAGATAATTACCGGACTGGAGATAGGATTGATACACCACGGGGAAGTTTTTCTTTGACCTCCATGACTAAGGAACAGATGGAGGCAGCTGGTTATGGCTTTCACCATTCTTCAGATGATGGCAAGTATCATATCATGGGAAACGGCACCCGTGCATTTGCCATTAGAAACGAGGACAACCCCCTTCGTACTGTTGAAATATCTACAGAGCAAAACTTCAACAAAATTGATGGCATATTAAACAACCAACCGACTGTAGCTGAGCTTGAAGCAACCGTAAAATCAGGAGGCACAATCTCCCTATTAGACCTTGCAAACGCTGTACAGGCAGAAAAGCAGGACAAGCGTGCTTCTGTAGTTGAACAGTTAAAGTCCAAGCCGTTTCAAGAGAAAGAAAAATCAAAAAAGGCACCCACTGTGGGTGCGGAAATGGAGAGATGAATATGAGTAGATTTACAGTTGAAGAAACTAATTTAATGTGTATTTACAATGTCGGTTCAAGGACAGATTTATTATCTGAGCTTTCTGCGATGCAGAAACACCTTCAATCTGACGAAACCGAGCTGCATGATCTAACCAAATCGGTTATAGATAAGCTAACCGCAATGGATGACGCTGAGTTTGATAGTATTTCTGTAGAGCTTATCCCTGACTTTGAGGAACAGGAGGATTAAACATGCCAACAAAAGCGCAATCCTTTGCACAACTTGCAGAGTATACCGCCGAGCACCTGACAAACAGCCTTGCCAACTGGACCGGATTTCTTACCACCGTAGGGCGGCTATATAAATATCCATACCATGAGCAGTTAATGATTTACGCACAAAGACCTGATGCAACGGCTTGTGCCGATTATGAGCTTTGGAATAACAAAATGAACCGATTTGTTCACCGTGGCTCCACAGGCATTGCACTTCTTGATTCCACAGGTGACAAGCCAAGGCTTAAATATGTATTTGATGTTTCCGATACAGGCGGCAGAGAAAATTCTCGCCGCCCTTTTCTTTGGGAGATGCAAAATCACCACACCGAACCAGTTCTTGAAATGCTTTCAGATAAATTTGATGTAGAAGAAAGTTCTCTTTTCGAGGCATTTGACATCATTGCCCGAAGTCTATCGAAGGCGTATTATGAAGACCACAGGGATGATATCCGCTATCTCACAGGAAGCAGCTTTTTAGAAGATTACGATGAGCTTAGTCTCCAAACTGCTTTAGTAGATGCAGCAACTGTCAGTACTGCTTATACCTTAATGAAACGATGCGGACTGGATACAGAGGAATATTTCAGCCATGAGGATTTCCTCCCCATTTTCGATTTTAATACTGCTGATGCCGTTTGCCTTTTGGGTACAGCCGTCAGTGAACAATCCGAAAAGATATTTAGACAAATAGCCATAACCATTGCAAAAACGGAACGTGAAAGGAGCAGCGAATATGAACAATATCACTTATCAGAAGAACGGGGATTATCAGATACCAAACCTGAGCATAGCGCCACAGGATCAGCCTTTGGGGAAATACGGGAGGATGCGAAAAACATATCTCCAGAAGCATCGGACAGCCTTGTTCAATTCCCTACTCCTGAGCGAGAAACTCTACCCTCATCTATTGGAGATAGATCAAACAGCAACCAGACGGATGGATCAAATCATGACCGATTTACAGAAAAAGCAGACACCTCCCGACAAGATGATGTATCAGATGGAATGGGTAGGATACATGAACAACTTGAAGGCGCAAGCGGAGGAACTGATACTGACGGAACTTATCTACAACTAAATCTTTTCCGAACAGAAGAAGAACAAATACAGCGTATAGCAGAGAGCGAAATGCCCTCTGCTTTTTCTTTGTCCTTATCAGAGATTGAGCACGAGCTTGTGCGTGGCACAGGTACACAGGATGGGAAATTCCGCGTCCATCAGCTCTATCAAGCCATGCCAGACCGTAAAACTATAATTGATTTTTTGAAACAGGAATATGGATATTATGGGCATAGCCACACCTTTACCGATGGCACAAGTGGATTTGTTGATTATCAGCCATCAAAAGGCATGGTGATACAGCACTATGCCTCCAGCAGTAATATTGCTTTAAAGTGGGACGATGTTGAAAAACATCTTCGTGCCATGATTCAATCTGATCGCTATTTAACCCCTATTGAAAAAGACGAGCTTGAACACCGTGAAAGAGCTTCCATAGGAATGGATAATGCCATCCAAGAAAGTGAAATGGAACAAGCGCCACAGCCTGATCCCGTAGCACAAGAAATCACACAGATAGACATAGACGCTGCCTTACAAAAGTGGAATGGCAATTTAGAGAGCAAGCAAAACGTTGCCAGATATATGCAAGAACACAGCCGCGAGCGAAACACAGCCGAATGGCTGAGAAATGAGTATGGAAGTAGTTCTGCATCTTTTACCATCACCAAAGGCGATATGACACTGGAACTGCCGTGGGCTAAAGTACAGCGATACATGGCAAAGCTCATTGCAGAAGACGTCTTTCTCACAAAGCCTGAATCTTCTTATGCTGATGTTGAATCCGAACCCCAACCCCTAACTGTGGAGCCTTTCCCTATTCCATATGTCCCTGGCGATACGGTCTACCTTGAAAATAACACGGCTTTCATCATTGAAAAAATCGGACAACATGACATTACCCTTCGTGATCCATCACTCTTCTATCCTATCCTTAGAGCAGAAAGTAGAGAAAGCTTCTTGCAGCTTTTGGAGCGCTATCCTCAGCCCGAAGCTGAGCGCGAAAAGGGTGAAAATTTCCGCATTACCGATGAGCATTTAGGCGAAGGTAGCAAACGTGACAAATTCCAGAGAAATCTTACTGCTATCACGACCTTGCTGACACTTGAAAAAGAAAACAGACCCGCTACAAAAGAAGAACAGGAGATCTTATCGAAATATATCGGCTGGGGCGGCTTATCAGAAGTATTCGATAAGGATAATACTAGCTTTTCAGGAGAGTTTGCACAGCTTAAAGCCATCTTGTCTGAGGACGAATACAATATGGCACGAGCCTCCACTCTGAACGCTCACTATACCAGTCCTACCGTAATCAAAGCAATCTATAATACCGTTGAACGCATGGGCTTTAGTACGGGCAACATATTAGAACCGGCTTGTGGCACAGGGAATTTTTTTGGCCTCCTCCCCGACAGCATGGCAGATTCAAGGCTATATGGGATTGAGCTGGACAGCATCACTGGCAGGATTGCAAAACAGCTTTATCCCAATGCCAATATTGAAATAACTGGCTTTGAGAAAGCTGAGCTGCCTGATAGCTTTTTTGACCTTGCAATCGGTAACGTTCCTTTTGGTAATTACAAGCTCAGTGAAAAACGGTACGACACCCAAGGTTTCCTCATTCATGACCATTTTTTCGCAAAGGCACTTGATAAAGTTCGTCCCGGTGGCGTTGTCGCTTTTATCACTTCAAAAGGCACAATGGATAAGCAATCCCCTGAAGTTCGCAGATACCTTGCACAGCGCGCCGAGCTTTTAGGTGCAATCCGACTGCCGAACAATGCCTTCCTTAAAAACGCAGGCACAGAAGTTACCAGTGATATTCTGTTTTTACAAAAGCGCGATAGACCGATTGATGTGGATCGATATTGGATTTACCTCGACAAAAATGAAGATGACATAACCCTCAACAGATACTTTGCCGACCATCCTGAAATGATTCTTGGAAAGATGGAGATGAAAAGCGGTCAGTTCGGCATGGAAAGTACCTGTTCGCCCGTTCCCGATGTTGACCTTTCTGAGCTGCTAATGACCGCTATGGCAAACATCGATGGCATTATTCCTGAAGCAGAGCTGCCTGATATCGAAATAAGTACCTCTACTTCGCTTCCTGCCGACCCTACGGTAAAAAACTTCTCCTATACCCTCATAAATGGTGAAGTCTACTACCGCGAAAACAGTCGCATGGTGCGCCCTGAGCTGAATCAAATGGCTAAGGAACGTATTACTGGATTGGTGAACCTCAGAGAGTGTGTTAATGACCTTATCCGATATCAGCTTGAAGATTATGGGGATGAGACAATCCAGCAGGAACAAGCTCGGTTAAACTACCTTTACGACAGCTTCACCTCAAAATATGGCCTTATTAATAGTCGTGGCAACAGTCTTGCCTTTAGCGAGGACAATTCTTATTACCTCCTTTGTTCTCTTGAGGATGTAGACGAAAATGGCAATCTGAAGACCAAAGCCGATATGTTCACCAAGCGCACGATCAAAAAACGGGCTGACATTACTTCCGTTGATACTGCAAGTGAAGCGTTGGCTGTATCCATTGGTGAAAAGGCAGTAGTGGACATGTCATTCATGGCAAAGCTCACAGGTATACAGGAAGATCAGCTTGCTGAAGAATTGAAGGGCGTTATCTTTCGCCTGCCAGATCTCCAAAGCGATGATAAGCCCACCTATGTCACTGCCGATGAATATCTTTCAGGAAATGTCCGTGAAAAACTACGAACTGCAAGGCTTGCAGCAAGGCTATCTGATATTTATCTTCCCAATGTCTCTGCACTAGAGGCAGCGCAGCCGAAAGACCTTGAAGCATCTGAGATAGATGTCCGTCTTGGTGCAACTTGGATTGACAAAAGCTATATCGAACAGTTCATGTATGATCTGTTTGATACCCCATGGCGGAATCAAGGCGATATCGAAGTAAAATACGCACCTTTTACTGCCGAATGGAACATCACCAATAAAAATAGTATCGGCTATAACAATGTAGCCGCTTATGTAACCTACGGCACCGACAGAGCAAATGCCTACCGCATCTTGGAAGACACCCTAAATCTTCGTGACATTCGTATCTACGATACTGTAACAGATCCCGACGGAAAGGAACGACGGGTGCTCAATAAGGATGCTACCACCTTGGCACAGCAAAAACAGCAGACTATAAAGGATGCTTTTCAAGAATGGATTTTCAAAGATGCAGACAGACGGCAAACCCTTGTCAGGCAGTACAATGAAAAATTCAATTCTATCCGCCCCCGTGAATATGATGGTCAGCACATTAAGTTTGGCGGCATCAATCCCGAAATCGCCCTCAGACCCCACCAAGTCAATGCCATTGCTCATATTCTTTATGGCAATAACACCCTACTCGCCCATGAAGTCGGTGCAGGAAAGACTTTTGAAATGGTAGCCGCAGCAATGGAAAGCAAACGCTTAGGTTTATGCCAAAAGCCTCTCTTCGCAGTGCCCAACCATTTAACCGAACAATGGGCAAGCGAGTTTTTAAGACTTTATCCTGCCTCAAACATTTTAGTCGCTACAAAAAAAGACTTTGAAACAAAAAACCGTAAAAAATTCTGTGCTAGGATTGCCACCGGAGAGTATGATGCAGTCATCATTGGCCACAGCCAGTTTGAGCGCATCCCGATGTCCATAGAACGGCAGGAACGCTTACTCCGTGAGCAGATAGATGAAATTATTGATGGTATTGAAGAAATCAAGGCAAGCGGTGGTGAGCGCTTTACAGTCAAGCAACTTGAACGTACAAAAAAAGGACTGGAAGAACGGCTAAAAAAATTGGAGGCACAAGAGCGCAAAGATGATGTGGTGACATTTGAGCAGCTTGGTGTTGACAGACTCTATGTTGATGAGGCACACAGCTACAAAAACCTATTCCTATATACCAAAATGCGCAATGTAGCAGGACTCTCCACTTCTGATGCTCAAAAGTCCAGTGATATGTTTCTAAAATGCCGCTATATGGATGAATTGACTGGTGGCAAGGGCATTGTTTTTGCCACCGGCACCCCTGTCTCGAACTCCATGACGGAGCTTTACACCATGCAGCGATATTTGCAGTACAACACATTACAAAAAAATGGGCTTACCCACTTTGATTGCTGGGCAAGCACCTTCGGTGAAACAGTAACGGCAATAGAGCTTGCACCAGAAGGCACTGGATACCGTGCAAGAACACGCTTTTCCAAGTTTTTTAATTTGCCTGAGCTTATGGCGATGTTTAAGGAAGTAGCGGATATCAAGACTGCTGATCAATTAGACTTGCCGACCCCAAAAGTAATCTATGAAACTGTTGCCGTAAAGCCTACAGAAATTCAATCGGAGATGGTTAAAGAGCTATCAAAACGGGCAGCCGAAGTCCACGCGAATAAGGTTGATCCATCTATCGATAATATGCTAAAAATTACATCTGACGGTCGAAAGCTTGGGCTTGATCAACGAATCATCAATCCCCTCCTGCCCGACGATGAAGCAAGCAAAGTTAATGCCTGTGTCAACAACATCTACCGTATATGGCAAGAAGGCTCTGCAGATAAGCTGACACAGCTTGTGTTTTGTGATATCTCCACGCCTAAAGGAAGGGCTATGATGCAGGACGATCGGGCGGCAAAGGCAGGTTCACAGACCATTAACGGTATTGAGCTTGCCACACTTGAGGATAGTATACCTGATTATGTCACTGAAACTGGTACTATTGGATTTAATGTTTATGATGATATTCGAAACAAACTGGTGTCAATGGGAATGCCAAAGCATCAAGTGGCTTTTATCCATGAGGCAAATACAGAAGTGCGGAAGAAAGAACTCTTTGCTAAGGTCCGCACTGGTGATGTCCGTGTTCTGCTAGGCAGTACGGCCAAATGTGGCGCAGGTACAAATATTCAAGACCGTCTTGTCGCCCTCCACGACCTTGACTGCCCGTGGCGTCCCGGAGATTTGACTCAGCGTTCAGGTAGAATCGAACGTCAAGGCAACCTCAATGAGCAAGTTGGGATCTACCGCTATGTAACTGAGGCGACCTTTGATGCATACCTTTGGCAGACTGTCGAAAACAAGCAAAAATTCATCTCACAAATTATGACCTCCAAAAGCCCCGTTCGTTCCTGTGAGGATGTAGATGAGGCTGCTCTCTCCTATGCCGAAATCAAAGCGCTTTGTGCAGGCAACCCCAAAATCAAGGAAAAGATGGACCTTGATATCGATGTGGCGAGGCTCAAACTTTTAAAATCAAATCATCAAAGCAGCCAGTACCGTCTTGAGGATAATTTGCTGAAATACTTCCCTGAAAACATAGAAAAAAACAAAGGCTATATCAAAGGCTTTGAGCAGGATTTGCAGACCATGAAAGCGCACATTCCAAAGGACGGCGAATTCATACCAATGATCATTAAGAACGATACCCTAACTGATAAAGACAATGCAGGAGCAGCACTCTTGGAAGCCTGCAAAGAAGTAAAAGGTAGTGAATCCGTAGAGATTGGAAGCTACCGTGGATTCTCTATGCATCTATCCTTTGACAGCTTCAACAGGGAGTTTCAACTCACGCTAAAGGGAGCAATGAGCCATCCTGCTAGACTAGGTATGGATGCCCGAGGCAATCTCATTCGTATTGATAATGTTCTTGCATCTATACCTGAGCGCTTAAAGGCGGTAACGGATCAACTAGACAATCTCTACAATCAGCAAGCAGCTGCAAAAGCAGAGCTAGGCAAGCCATTCCCTCAAGAACAGGAGCTAAAAGAAAAAACCATACGGCTCTCAACCCTCGATGCTGAGCTTAATATGGATGCAGGCGGCCACGCCCCCTCCAGTGATGCTCTATGCAAAAAAGACCGTCCCTCCATCTTAGATTGCTTAAAACAACCTCCCAAAATCGGCAAAGAGCTTAAGGGAAAGCATGAGAAAGAAATGGAGGTACGATAATGGCAAAAAGGGCACGAAATATTCAACTTCACTTTATGGTGACGGAACAGGAGCGTAGTTTTATTGCAGAAAAAATGGAGCAGCTCGGCACAAAAAATTTAGGAGCTTATCTTCGCAAAATGGCGGTAGACGGCTACGTCATACAGCTTGATTTGTCAGATATTCGTGAATTGGTAAGCCTCCTTCGACGCACAAGTAACAGTTTAAATCAGCTCACAAAGCGCGTACATGAAACAGGCAATATTTACAGTGATGACATTGAGGAATTAAGAAAAAGCTACGATAAACTTTGGGAGACGGCAGATGAAATACTCTGCCGCCTTTCTACAATTTAAAATCCGTATCATGGACAGACAGATAAGGCTTTGGTACGCTTGTCTTATAGAAATGGAGGTCGGTCTTATGAGAATCCTACTTAAAATAGTTTTGTTCCCCATAACCCTTATGGTATCTATCATATTGCTGGTGTGCCAATTTATCTGTGTATTTAGCTCAATGCTGCTTTCAATTTTGGCATTTGTCTTGTTCGCAATTGGACTTGCTACGATGTTGCTGTTGGGCGAAACAAATGAAGGATTAAAAGTCTTATTCATTGCATACCTTATCAGTCCTTATGGTATCCCGATGCTCGCTGCTTGGTTCCTTGGTACAATAGGCGGGATCAATGAAAGGCTCAAATCTATTTGATACTATGCACTTAGATCGTTGGATCTAGGTGCTGTTTTTTTCAAAGGGAGGTGTTATCCTGGCCACCACACGTTTGATATCCATGCACCAAAATAAAGGCAAATCCATAGCCGATTGCCTTGCGGATCGTACTGATTATGCAAAGAATCCAAGCAAGACAAACGATGGCGAACTCATCAGCTCCTATGAGTGTGACCCCAAAACCATACAGGGTGAATTTCTTCTAGCAAAGCGACAGTATTCTGATATTACAGGCAGGCAGCAAGAAAATGATGTGATAGCCTATCAGATACGCCAGTCGTTTAAACCAGATGAGATTTCGCCGGAGCTTGCCAACAAAATCGGTTATGAATTAGGCATGAGTTTTACGAAAGGCAACCACGCTTTTATCGTTGCAACTCACATCGACAAAGCCCATATTCACAATCATATTATCTTTAACTCCACTTCCTTGGACTGCACAAAAAAGTTCAGGGATTTTTTAGGCTCTGGAAAAGCTGTCCGCAAAATCTCTGATCGCCTTTGCCTTGAAAACAGTCTGTCTATCATTGAAAATCCAAAGCGTGGAAAAAATCATTATGGCAAGTGGTTAGGCGATAAAAAGCCTCTCTCCCACTCCGAAAAGCTACGCCAGATTATTGACGAAGTTCTTACAAAAAAGCCTGCGGATTTTACAGTCTTCTTGGAAGAAATGAAGCTGGCAGGCTTCGAAATAAAACAAGGAAACCACATATCCTTCAAGGGAGAGAATCAAAAGAAATTCATTCGTCTGCGTTCTCTTGGTAATGGTTATTCTGAAGATGAAATCAAAGCAATAATCAGTGGCGAGAAAGCCCCGATAAACAAGAAAAATCATCACCAAAAACCTCAGTCACGTGTCAATTTGCTTGTGGATATACAGGCAAAATTACAGGCTGGCAAAGGTGCTGGCTATGAGCAGTGGGCTAAAATTTTCAATCTGAAGCAGATGGCACAGACAATAAACTTCTTAACAGAAAACAAGCTTCTTGCCTATGAGGATTTAGAGAAAAAATCACTGACCGCCACCGATAATTTCAATCGTCTTTCTACGGAAATCAAGGCTGCGGAAAAGCGTATGGCAGAGATTGCTATCCTTAAAGCCCATATCATTAATTACGCCAAAACCCGTGATGTTTATACTGCCTATCGCAAAGCGGGATACTCTAAAAAGTTCTATGAAGAACATGCTGCCGACCTTCTTTTACACAAGGCATCAAAGGCGACCTTCGATGAGCTTGGACTTAAAAAGCTGCCAACGGTTAAATCTCTGCAAGCTGAGTATGCCGAGCTGCTTTCCAAAAAGAAACAAGCCTATGGGATCTACCATACAGCAAAAAAGGAAATGCAGGAGGTACTAACCGCAAAGGCAAATATCGACCGTCTTTTACAGAGTGACCCTCCTGTAAAAGAGAATGAAAAATCTCAGAATCAAAGATAGCATTATCGATGATATTTTAGCTCACGCAGTGAGCGTAGCTACACAATTCATTGTGTGTTCAGTGGGGATTGGGGATGCTCCCCAACAAGCAAAATCGCAAGGTGTGTACCACCTTGCCCTGCTTGCCACTTTTGTTTTGAACCTGGACCTGCGTTGCTAAATCTTGTTAGTTGATAGGCTATGATTTATAATGGAGTTGTTGTTAAAAAGTTGACAATAAGGTGCCGATGATCTAGCAAATAAAATGTGAAAGAAAGAGGGGGGTGAGCTATATCACGTGTAAACTTCAAGCCTGGGGCCCTAAATGAAGTTTGCTCTATTAAAGTCTTCAACCACATTACTCCACTGTATTTCAAAATCAATCCCAACAATATAAATTGTAGAATCGCCGTAACTCATAATGGGTCTACGGCTTTTATTAATCATAGATTTAGAAAAAGAACTAGACTTATGCTCAATGCATCGAACCAATTCGGTTTGATGCGTTTTTTTATATTCAAAATTCATAGGGTTTTCAGATTAAAATCCGGACGCTCTCCCCCGCCAGTCCTTTCAATAAGATTCTAAAAATTGAAAGGATGGTCAATATGAAAACCATAAACCTAAAGAACGTTTACCCATATTATTTCACAGAAGATAAGCTGATTGAGGTCCCAGATGAACTGGCTCAGATATTCACTGATTTCACCAAATCTGATGAAACATATGAGCGAACAAAACGGCGCTATAATGCAACATACTCCCTCGATCGTGGAGATGGAATTGAACGGGACATCCTGTTTGTCTCACTTTCTCCACATGAACTTTATGAACGCAAACTGACACAGGAACAGCTCCATGCAGCTATCGCATCATTGCCAGACAAACAAGCAAAACGCATCTATGCGCACTTCTTTTTAGGCATGAGCAAAACTTCAATCGCACGAGCTGAAGGGGTGAGCAAAGTATCTGTTTCAGAATCTATTGAGAGAGGATTATGTTCTATTGAGAAGTTTTTGAAAAAATTCTTTTAACACTCTCGATGATTCAGTTAGTAAAATTTAAAGGAACATATAGTTGAGACGAATCCTAGGCTAGCACTATGCTTCCCTAGGATTTCTTCACTTTATGAAATTCTACTTTGTTGATGAAAACTTGATAACGGATGGTTATAATGCCCCCCAAAGTCAAGACACCGAAAGTCGATTTCTAAGTTAATCTCCTTCTGTGTTTTGTCCATCATGCGACGGCAAGGGTTTTAGCATAATAAACCTCATCGGGAGTCTTGTCGCCGCTTGAGGAATGGGGCCTGTAGGTGTTGTATTCGTGCATGTACTTCCCAATGGCTCTCCTAAGCGCTCTGGGTGTATCAAATTCATGGATGTAGATCAAATCATACTTGAGGGTTCTGAAAAAACGCTCTGTGCGCACGTTGTCCAACGCCTGGCCTTTACCATCCATCGAGATCTTCACGTTGGATTCTTCCAACAGGTTGATGTAGTCAGGATTCGTGAAGTGCCCGCCCTGATCACTATTAATAATCTCGGGCTTTGTGACACTTAACGCCCGCTTGAGGCATCTGAGTACAAAGGACTTTTCTAAGGTGCCCGAAAGCTCGTAATCAACGATCTTCCGACTGTACCAATCAATGATGATGAAGAGATACATGAACCCACGATGCATCCGAATGTATGTAATATCAATGCCCCAGACTTGGTTTTTCCGCTCAATGTTCAGCTTCCTGAGCAGGTAAGGACGGATGAACTGAGAATGATACCGCTTGCTCAGGTTAGGCTTTGGAAAGATGGTGTAAACGCCCATGACCCGCATCATTCGGCGTATCTTCTTTCGATTTACACAGATTCCATGGTCACGACGAATAATCTTGGTGACGGTTCGATAGCCCCAAGTCGGGTGATCCGTGTGTAGTTCGTCGATTTTGCCCATGATGAACAGATCCTCATCCGAGATACTTCTCTCCTTGGGAGGATTCCTGTAAACGCTGCTGCGGTTTACTTCAAGCAGTTCTGCCTGGCGGGTGATGGTGAGCTTTTCGTCGGTGAAATCAACGTGATTTCTTCTTCCAGTTTGGTCCGAGGATTTCAGTAGATTTTTTTTTCAACCAGTCAACCTCATAGGTCAGCTGGCCGACTTTGCGTTCTAAGTCTGCGATGTGTTCCTTGCTCTGCTCCAGCTCCTTTTCGGCCTCGGTCGGTCCTTTCTTAAACACGTCTGAGGCTCGCTCAAGGAACTCCTTCTTCCACCTGGACAGTACCACTGGGCTGACATCGTACTTGGCTGCGATCTGGTTCACAGTCAGCTGCTCTGACAGGATTTCCAAGACCACTTTCGTTTTGAACTCTGGGGGGTATTGGTTTCGTGTTTTCATGCTCTCAGTATGAATAATCCGGCCCGCTTTGGGCACCTGTTCCGGTCAGTGAGAGCCACCGTTCCGGTGAAATAGAGCCACCCTTCCGGGCAAAAAGCCATTCCTTGAAAATCTCGATAGAATGAAGTCATGTACAGGGTTCTGTGCAAATTCATTCAAGGAGGTCAATTCAATGACCAAGTATCGAGAGATTCTCCGGCTATACAGCCAGAGAATCAGCGGACGCAGCATCTCTGTCAGCTGTGGTTGCTCAAGGAACACGGTGACAAAAGTGATCAGCAGGGCCAAGGAACTCAACATTTCATGGCCGCTGGAAGCGGATGTTACCGATGCGGATCTTCAGACCCGACTGTTCCCCCAGGCCTCTCGTCAGTCTGCTCAACGAAAGCTGCCGGATGCAGAACACCTGCACCGAGAGCTGATGAAGAGCAATGTGACCCTCAAGCTGCTCTGGACCGAGTACTGCGAGGACTGCCGCATGAGCGGCGAAATGCCCCTGATGTACTCTCAGTTCTGCTTTCACTTTCAGAAGTTCTCTGAAAAGAAGCGTGCATCCATGCACATCCAGCGGAAACCTGCCGAGCAGATTGAGGTAGACTGGGCCGGCAAAACGGCTTCGATTGTAGACCGTGATACTGGCGAGATATTCCCCGCCTACATCTTTGTGGGCGTCCTTTCCTACAGCCAGTACGCCTTTGTGGAGGCAACCCTCTCGCAGAACCTTGAGAGCTGGATCGGAGTCCATGTGAACATGTACCGCTATTTCGGCGGTTCCACCAAGATCCTCGTCCCTGACAATCTGAAAACCGGGGTGGAAAAAGCCGATTGGTACACACCGACGATCAACCGAACCTATCACGAGATGTCCGAGCATTACACGACCGCTGTGATCCCCGCCAGAGTCCGAAAGCCGAAGGATTATCGGCAAAAATATGTTATCGGCAAATCCCAGCCCGAAAATATCATAGATACCGCTTTCGGGCTGAGAAAAGTTTCATAATTGCTGATAATTATTCAAGACAAACCGCACAAAGTGATTAGATACTCTTCTTTCCCTTTCCACCTTTTTTGTGGAGTGGAAATAATGTTTCCCTCGTTATCTATGATGGGGAGTGCTTCCTGGTCAACAGATTTCAGAGCCTGTGCCATCGATTCATTGTCTGCATGTGCATAGATTGCAGTTGAATCGAGAGATGAGTGACCAAGGAAGTCTTTAATATATGAAATAGGTATACCAGCCTTATGCATGGCCATGCCCATGCTGTGACGGAATACGTGACAATGAACGTCTGTTGGGAAAGCTGCATCACTTTCATGAAGTTTTACTGCGTATCCGGCAAGGAATGCATTCACCGTTCTAGGTTTCATCTGCGTATGTCTGTTATCATGTACCGTAAAAAATAAATAATCGGCATTGCTCCCGTTGGGATGAAACTCATTAAGGTATGCCTCCAAATGGGGAACCACTTCATTTGGAAGGGGATTATACCTCGTTTTATTGCCTTTGCCGTGAAGCCTTATCTGAATCGTGTCACCGTTACGGATGATGTCACAAAGCTTCATGTTGAGCAATTCTTCAATCCTGCCGCCTGTTTCATATGCATGAATCATAAAATACTGATTTCTACGGCCTTTTGGTATCGATGTATTCGGTGCTGCAAATATTGCCTCGAGCTGCTTAGACGTCAGATATTCAAGCTTCGGGTCAGTTTTTCCCTTGAACCTGCGTATTGTTTTTGCATTGAGATAGACCTCGGATAGTGATACATCTTCTTCGCTGCAATACCTCAAAAATGCCATAATTGCAGAAAGGCGAAGATTTACGGTATTTACTGATTTTTTCTGGTCATCCCTAAGCCAGATACAGAAATCATAAATTATTTCCTTAGTAAAACAGGAAAACTGCACTTTATCAAAAGTGATGCCTTTTTGCTCTTTCAGATACAGGCGGTACTGGTTCAAAGAAGTCTTATATGTTTGAACTGTTGCGCTTGAAAACTTGCGTTGTATCACAAGGTACTTATACAGAAAATCGCGCAACAACTCATAAAAATAAAGTTCGGATTTATTATTCTTCATGCGGCACCTCCGGAAGTATATTTGCATTGGTCATGTGCATACGCTCATGAAATTCCGGATAGAACGGTGCTGAAAGTTTTAAATAGTAATCCGTGTCATAGAAGTTGGAGTGCCCAAGAAATTCGCTCAGATAAGGATAGAGTGCGTTAAGGTTTTTCTTTTCATGCACCCACTGGTTGATTCTGTAAACGCAGTATGAATGCCGGAAGTCATGGACCCTTGGAGGATTACCTTTTGTATCTGCTGCTTCAGGCAGGGGATCCCAGAATTCATGGAACCACACATCCAAAGTGGATCTGCTATAATAAGTCCCATTTTGGTTGGTAAAGAATGCCTCCCGGTTTGGGAAAGCCTTGCCGATGATAGCATTGTACCGTCCGACAAGATTCAAGAGATCATTACTGGCGTATACAATACGCGCCTCCCATCCCTTAGTCGCTCGGATAAAAATCTTGCCTGTTTCTAGCTCTATATCCGATGTTTTGAGAAGCCTTGCTTCCGATGATCTTAACCCGCAGGTAAAGAGTAGACGAAAAATCACCGGGATTACAAAGCATCTGTATGGTGCAAACGGTGATTGCGGACAGTTGTCTACTGCACAGAAAAAGGCGACAAGCTCTTTTTCTGTAAAAATATGCGCATCATATTGAACCTGCTTGCTCGGTATACCACTGGGAATTATATACGCATTATATCCTATTCCTGATAGATACTTCCCAAGCTGGCGCACCGGTGTGACACGGCGTAGCAGAGTGTTTTGATGAAGCTTAGAATTTTTTTCAATCCACGCATCGCAGATTTCCTTAGAAAGCTTCGTACATTCCGGGAACTTATCGGATATCATCCGGTCTAGGTGCCACAGTAACTTTGAAGATTGGTCATATGGATGTCCGGCGGCCTGCTTCTGCTCAATGAACTTTTGAATATCAGCACCCAGTCCGCTACAGAAAGATAGCTCAGTCATTGGCAGCACCTTCTTTCCAATACTTCTGGCCGATAAGGCTGAAGTCAAGGGGACATTCTCGGAGCATTGATTCCTCCATACTTATGTACGGCTTGTCGGATTCCTTTGATGTATGACCAAGGGCATCTGTGATGACTTGATGGGGTACTTTTGCCTTAAGAAGTTTATGTATCAGCGTATAACGACATACATGAACACCACGGCTTTTTTTGTTCACGGTACTAACATCAGCGCTATCAAATATCTTGGAACACACCATATACATTGAGCTTAGTTTTGTATATGGCGCCTGCATCCGGACAAATACATACGGATAAGCTTTATCCACTGTTGGACGTTCATCGATGATGTAATCCATGATCGCATTTCCAACATCTTCTAGCAATGGAAGTATAAGTGAAACACCGGTTTTTTCCTGCTCAATGGTTATTCTATCAGTGTTCCAATCTATCTGGCTAAATCGTAGATTGCAGACATCTGTGTCCCTGAGTCCGAGACGGAGAGCAAGCCTCATCATTGCCCTGTTGCGAAGGGGTGAATTGTCAAGTACATTGTAAATCTTATCCTCGTCTGAAGGGGATACATAAGGGCGTAGATGCATATGCTTGTATACAGGAGTAAGCACCATGCCGGAGCAATCGTTTGGAATGTATCCGTTTTTATAAAAGTATGCCATAATCTGGCGCACAATCGGATAAATAGTTCCACGGCTGTTAATGCAGAGCCTTTTTGATAAGCCTTTGAGCATTTCCTGCACCTGCTCGGTTGATAGGTTTGCAAGATCATCTAAATCCTGAAACCCGCCTTCTTCGATGATAGTACGGAAAGTATAATCGTGAAGCATTATTGTTTTATTTTCAAGGTTCATAGTTTTCAGGTAAGCAGTATATTGACAACGCAATTCTTCAATCAAGTCGTTGCTGCAACCGACCTTTTTGGAACGAAACATTTTCCACTCAAATTTCCCTTTGGACGCGACCTCTAACAGGATGCAGATGCTGCGACGATGAATTTTCCATTTCCATTCCCGGAGGTTCCCGTTCTGCAGGTTGTTAAAGCTTTTCTTTAAGAAAGCATCAACTGCTTCTTTTGAAAAAATAGTACTGTCATTTGTGTACATGAAGCAAAACAGTTCGCGCCATGCCTTCTTGTATTGCCCGGTGGTTGACTCCGTAAGGCAGAGATACTCCATTTCCTTTGAGGCACGAATGATAAGATGTCCAACATCTACATCCTCATTATTTATAGGAAATGATAGATTTCTAAAAACAGCGTCAGATTCTTCAACTGTTGGAAGTTCGGGTTCATTATAAAGAATCCCCTTAGGAGTATACGCCCTGGTATCAGCCTCTCTGTCAACAAGCCTTATGGTATGATGAATAAAAAAGTGAAGATCTTTCGTTTTAGCCCTGGCGGCATAGGAATCATACAACTTCTGACATGGTTTTGTTATTCCGATGCGCTCACCGTGTTCAACAAGATGGTAAAGATAGTTCTTCCTTGAATCAAATGTTGAAGGACTTAATACAGATTTTTGTTGGTTGATAACTGTTTCTACAATTGTTTGTAATTCGTTCATATTGATCTCCTTTCTTCCGCACTTTTGCAGATAAGAATAGGATATCAATAAAATGAATCAGTAGATATGTTATCGGTAATAATTTTTTATCATCCGGCATTTACAAGGTAGTGACGCAGAGTTTGCCGATAACATATTTTTGCCGATAATCTTGAGGATGGTTTACTCTCGCAGGTATTATCGCAGTGTCATAGTGTTCTGCAAGTTCCTGATAGCTTTTGTTATAAACGGTCTCATATCGAGTATTCTTAATAATTCCAGTTTTGAGGTTGTCA
>Ga0209794_1000733_pt1 | contig 37477 bp, 37 predicted proteins | sample EBPBio232013_DNA_FD_185869 | JGI IMG/M metagenome (GOLD analysis project Ga0209794, IMG submission 185869) | Wastewater treatment Type I Accumulibacter community from EBPR Bioreactor in Madison, WI, USA - Reactor 1_5/23/2013_ DNA (SPAdes)... | ecosystem: Engineered > Bioreactor > EBPR >... | reverse complement strand
AAACCAGGAATTTCTGCGACACGAAGTCGATGCTTGGCAAGCAGACCGAAACGCGCTTGGCCGAACCATCGAATGGAAGTTCACTCGACAGGATGCCGACCAGAAACTCGGGCGTCATTATGTTTCGACATTTATGTGTTGATGTACTAGCGCCCGCAAGGTCGCGGCGAAGTCACCGGAGCGAGCGGCGCTTCCTGTGTGATTGCGGCCAGCAGCCGGATCGACGGTGCCAGGTGCCGATTCGGATGTCGCCGCGAGGGTTCTGTAAATGAGATAATTGTTCCGACATACAGAAAATGAAGGCGGCCCACGAATGAACAATACCTTGATCAAGGGACTGCGCCTGCTCGAGGTGCTTGCCGCACGCGCGCAGCCCGTGGGCATCAGCGAACTGGCCCAGGAGCTGGAGATGGGCGCCAGCAACGTGCATCGCCTGTTGCAGGCGCTGGTGGAGCTCGGCTACGCGGTCAACGAAGGGGGTCGGGGCGGCTACCGGGCCTCGCTCAAGGTGTGGGAGCTGGGCGCCCAGGCGCTGCACAAGCTGGACTTTCGAGAAACCGCGGCGCCGGCGATGCGCTGGCTGCTGGCCGAAACCAATGAGACCGTCCACCTGTCGGTACTGAGCGGGGAGGAGGTGATCTACGTCGACAAGCTGGACAGTCCCGAGCCGGTGCGCGCCTACAGCGTGATTGGTGGTCGCGCGCCAGCCTATTGCGTGGCCACGGGCAAGGCGCTGCTGGCCTGGCGCGAAGAGTCGCCCACCAGCCTGCTGACGGTGCGGCCGTTGCAGACCTTCACGCGCTCGACGCTGGCCGATACGTCCGTCCTGGCCACCGAGCTGGAGCGCGTGCGCCAGCAGGGCTATGCCATCAACCGGGGTGAATGGCGCGCCAGCGTTTGGGGCATTGCGGCGCCGATATTCGATGGACGGTCTCGCGTGGTGGCGGCGATCGGCATCTCTGGCCCGGCGGCGCGCATCCGGGCGCGGGGCCTCAAGCGCCTGAGCGAGCAGGTGGTGCAGGCAGCCAGGCAGGCGTCCGTGCTGCCCGCCGCGGCGCTTGGCCAGGCCGGGTAGGCGGACCGCGCGCGACGTTCAGCGCGCGGGGCTGGCGCGATCGGCCCGCGTTGCCACGGCGGCGCCGCGCACTTCGACGCGCCGTGTGTCGTGGACGTTGCCGTCCACGTCGCGCAACTCGATCACGTGACGGCCTGGCCAAGGCAGCCAGGGCAGCTGGTCACCGCGGCCGATGGCCCGTCCGTCGATCCACCAGCGCAGTCGGTCGGGCGCCACGCCGCCATGCTCGGCCAGCAGCATCAGGCGCTGGCGTGCGGGTGGAATATCCGGGTCGAGCGCCAGGATGGTGCCGTCCGCGGGGGCGCTGATGCGCGGTGGCACACCCGTGGTGGCGGATGCGGATACAGGGCGTTTTTGACCGCTGGCGCTTGATGGGTGAGCGCCAGAAGCTTCTGATTCGATAGCAAATAGTGGCTGCTCCGTACCGGCAATGAACCATTCCTCGCGCGGCGCCTCCAGCCCGTCGCCGAAGCGCGCGGCGGCGCGGACCAGACCCCCGGGGGGCGCGGGCGGGCGCGACGGCGTGCGCGCGTGCAGCTGGCGCATCAGCGTGGCCCAGACCGGTGCCGCGCCGCTGGTGCCGCTGACGTCCCACATCGGCGCGCCGCTGGCGTTGCCGACCCAGACGCCCACCGTGTAGCGCGCCGAGAAGCCGACCGCCCAGTTGTCGCGCATGTCCTTGCTGGTGCCGGTCTTGACGGCGCTCCAGAAGCGCGTGGCCAGCACCGAGTCGGTGCCGAAGCTGCGCGCGCGTGCCAGGCGGTCGCTCAGGATGTCGGCGACGATGAAGGCGGCCGCCGGATCCAGTGCTGGCCGGCAGTCGTCGGCCGCGGTGGTGCTGGACGGCTGCAGTCGCACGCCGCACCACCGTCCGCCATTGGCCAGCGCGCGGTAGGCGTTGGTCAGCTGCAGCAGCGAGACCTCGGCGCTGCCCAGGGCCAGGCTGTAGCCGTAATAGTCGCCACCTTCGCGCAAGCGCAGGCCCAGCGCATCGAGCTGCCGGTGGAACGACGCCGGCGAGACCATCACCAGCGTGCGCACCGCCGGCACGTTGAGCGAGGCCGCCAGCGCGGTGCGCGCGGACACCCAGCCCTTGAACTGGCGGTCATAGTTCTGCGGGATGTACAGGCCGCTGGCGGTCTGCAACTGCGCCGGCGAATCGTGCAGCAGCGACGCTGCCGTCAGGCGCCGCTCGGCGATCGCCTGGGCGTACAGAAACGGCTTCAGCGTGCTGCCCGGCTGGCGCGGCGCGGTCACGCCATCGACTTCGGCGGCGGCGCTGAGCGCGCCGGTGGAGCCGACCCAGGCCAGCACCTCGCCGCTGGCATTGTCCAGCACCAGCACCGCGCCGTCGGTGACGTTGCGGCCGCGCAGCTCGCGCATCTGGCGCTGCAGGCTCTCCACGGCCAGGCGCTGCAGCGCGCCGTCGAGCGTGCTGCGCAGCGTGTCCTGCATGGCGCTGGCCTGGGCCGGCGCCGAAGCCAGCAGGCGGCGCGCGACGTGTGGCGCCACCCCGTCGCTGGGGGTGAGCGCACGGCGCCCCAACGCCACCTCGGCCTGCATGTCCAGCGCCACGCAGTCGGTCGCCACACTGTCGCCACGCATGGCCCGGAGCACGCCGCAGGCGCGCCGCGCGAGCTGCCCGGCGCGCGCGTTGGGCGCGCGCACCAGCGCAGCGGTGATGGCGGCCTCGCCGTCCTGCAGACCATGCGGCGCCTTGGCAAACAGGGTGCGCGACAGGGCGTCGATGCCCACCAGCTCGCCGCGAAACGGAACCAGGTTGAGGTAGGCCTCCAGGATCTGGTCCTTGCGCCACTGCGCCTCGATCTGCGTGGCCATGACGGCCTGGCCGATCTTCTGGCGCAGGCTGCGGCCACCCTGGCCCAGGCGCAGATCCTCGTCCAGCAGGCCGGCCAGCTGCATGGTCAGAGTGGAGGCGCCGCGCGTGCGCGTGTGCCACAGGTTGCCCCAGGCGGCGGCCGAGACGGCGCGCCAGTCCACCCCGCTGTGCTCGTAGAAGCGCCGGTCCTCCGACAGTACCAGCGCCTGACGCAGCGCGGGGGAGATGTGATCCAGCCGTACCCACTCGCCGCGACGCACGCGCGCATCGGTGCGCAGGCGGTGAATCGGTTGACCGCCGCGGTCCAGCAGCACGGTGTCGGACGAGCGGAAGTCCGCGCGAACCTGCTCAAACCCCGGCGCCGCCATGGCACCGGCGGCAATCAGTCCGGTCAGGCCGACGGCCAGCAGACGCAGAACGCGCAAACCCATGTAGCCGATTGTCGCAGTCGGGGGAGTCCAGAACCTGGAAGAAAAAATGGTGACCTTGGGCAGCGGATGCGCAATAATCGCGTCAATCAACAAAAAGTTACATTCAGGGTGTGGGCATGTGGGGGTGGTTCGTCAGCAGGTTTCTGGGCGCGCCGGCGGTGGTGTCGGAGGCGAACGCTGCCATCGGCACGCCAGACCCGTCCAAGCCCGCGGTGTCCGCCCCAGAGCGCACATCCGAGCACGCCGTCATGTCGTCGGCGCGCGGTCTGCCAAGGGCTTCCGAACTGCGCCGCCTGGCCGTGCTGCAGACGCGCGGCGACGGCGCCTATGCCTATCTGGTGGAAACCGCCCTGCGCATCTGCCGGATGTCGCAGGGCGCGATCGTGTTGGGCGATGGCGAGGCGTTTCAAGTCAGGGCACGCGTCGGCATCGCCGCCGACGCCGTGGCGGCGAACGATGCCTTGTGCCAGCTGGCCATGCGGCACCCGGACCAAGTGATGGTGGCCGGCGCCTGGGCCGGCGCGCCGCTTGTCGGTTCTGCCGGCAGGGCGCTGGGCGTGCTCTGGGTGGCCGATCGCCGTGCCGGCCAGCTCTCGCCCGTGCAGTTGCGCACCCTGCAGCTGCTGGCGCGTCAGGCCGTGCTGCTGCTGGAGGCGGGTGCGCCCCGCGAGCGCTGAAACGGGCCCTTCAGGTCATTGCTCGTCGGACGACTGCTCAATCTTGCGCAGGAAGAAGCGCACGAACCAGATCGCCATCCCGATCATGAAGATGATGCCTGCAATGCTCATCAGGCCGTAGTCGGTGCCAAACAGGTCTTGCCACAGTTTCATCGTCCCATCCTTCTCTGGATCATTTGCTTATCGCCGAGTATCCACGTTCGGGGTGTGGCTGATCTTGATCCGCCTCAACATGAAGTGGCGATCGACTCAGGAAGGTTGCCGCGGTGGCGCGACGTAGAGTCGGTCTGACCAGGTGGCCAGCCAGTGGGGTTTGAAGGCCACGCAGATGGCCGCCATCATGCCGGTCATGAAGGCGTCGCCCCAGGCAATCAGCCAGCGCGCCACCATGGCCAGATCCGGCTCGACGGTGGCTGCCAGGCGGTGGCCTGTCCATTGCGCCAGCGCCCCGCTGGCGAACATGCACAACGCCGTGCCCAGAAAGGCGCGCCCGAGGATGTAGACGAACAGGTTCTTCCATACCCAGCGCCGCAGCGCCATGCCCAGGCCGAACGACAGGGTGGCCGGCACGATGCCCAGCCACAGCGCCATGTCGAGCTGCTGCGCCCAGCTGACCGGTGCGAGCAGGCCGACGGTCAGCGCGATCAGGCAGAACACCGGCACCGCCAGGGGCCAGCCCAGGGCCAGCCCGATCAGGCAGGCTCCCGACAGCTGCAGCTGGATCGGCATGCGCTGCAGCCACGGCAGGGCCCACAGCCAGGGCGTGATCACCAGCGATGCCAGCAAGGGCGACAGCAGCGCGCCGCCCGCCAGCAAGCGCCACGGCCGCAGCGCCAGGGCCAGCGCCAGGGAGAGGGTGACCAGTGCGAGGTTGATGGCGTCCATGTCGTGCGGCAATGGCCGGGCAACCGAACCACGTCTTGATTGTCGCCAATCGGTCCGTGGTGCAGGCGGCATGCCCTCCGATGGGCCTGCGACGGTGCAGTGTTTCGCGCTGTCAGGTGCTCATGGCGCGAAACCCTGCACTGGGGCGGCCGCACGCGGTTTGAGTCGGTACGCTTGACACGTGTCAAACTGTGCGACGTCAAGCGACCGCAGAATCCAATCAGACCTGCAACTCAAACGAAGGAGCAAAGCATGTACAAACACATTCTGGTGCCGGTCGATGGTTCGACCGCATCCATGGCGGCGCTCGACAAGGCAGCCGGCGTGGCCCGCGCCTATGCCGTGCCGGTGACGGCGATCTTCGTGATCGACCCCTATCCCTTCACGGGCGTGGGCGCCGACTTCGCGTATGGGCAGGACCAGTACCTGAACGCGGCGCGGGCCGAGGCGGGCGCGGCCATCGAGGCCGCCAACAGCCGCCTGCAGCAGGCGGGTGTTCAGGTCGACAGTCGGGTGGTGGAGTCGCACGCCGTGTGGCGCGGCATCCTCGAAGCCGCCGAGACCGTCGGCGCCGACCTGATCGTGATGGGCTCGCACGGCCGGCGTGGGCTGGAAAAACTGGTGCTCGGCAGCGTGGCCCAGAGCGTGCTGTCGCACACCAAGATCGACACGCTGGTGGTTCGCGCCAGTTGATCCGGCGCTGACGCGGCAGGCCGCTCGCGTGCCGGACTCGCCAGACTCAACGCTGGGTGGTCGGCTTGCTGCGCGCGGTGCGCGCAAAGGCGGCGCGCGTGTTCGCCACGTCCTCGAAGCGGCGCGCGATGCTGCCGCAGACCAGGTCGCACAGTTCGTGTACGGCCGGATCGGCGATGCGGTAGTACGCGCTGCTGCCCCGGCTTTCGCGGGCCACCAGGCCATGCTGTGCCATCTGCGCCAGGTGGCGCGACACGTTGGCCACGCTGGAATCGACCTGTTCGGCGATGTCGCCGACGCTCATCTCGCCATGCCCCAGCACGTTGAGGATGCGCAGACGTGTCGCCTCGGACAGCGTGCGGAAGTAGTGCGCCACGTGCTCAAGCGCATCGGGCGGAAGTTGTTGCATCGAGGCCAAGAAAACCACCTGCAGGTCGGATGGGATCTGACCACAGTCTACCGGCGCTTCGGGATCGTTGGGTAATTGCAACATTGCATATTTGCGTGATTGCGCAAATAATATCGCAATGACTGCGACAAGAAAACCCCCATTTGCAACTCGTGGCCATCGCGCCGCAGCCGTGGCTCTGGCCGTGGCTGGCTGGTGGATGGTGGCGGCGCCGCTGTCGGCGCAGGAGCTGCCGCACCTGACGGCCAAGGCCGAGGCGTCGCGCGCCATGGCCGCCTACGAAGGCACGGTGGAGGCCGTGCGCCAGGCCGTGCTGGCGGCCCAGGTACCGGGCGCCGTGCTGGAGCTGACCGTGAAGGCCGGCGACCGCGTGCGCGCCGGCCAGACCCTGGTGCGCATCGACGCCCGCGCCGCCGAGCAGGGCGCGGCGGCCAGCCAGGCGCAGGTGGCCGCTGCGCGCGCCGCGCTCGACGTGGCCGCGGCCGAGCTGGCCCGCAAGCGCCAGCTCTACGACAAGCACTACATCGCCAAGGCCGCGCTGGAGCAGGCGGAGGCGGCGCAGCGCGCCGCGCAGGCCCAGGTCAATGCGCTGCAGGCCCAGGCGGGTGTGGCGCGCACGCAGACCGCGTTCCATGTGGTGACGGCGCCGTTCGATGGCGTGGTCTCGGCGGTGTCGGTCGAGCGCGGCTCGATGGCCATGCCCGGCAGCCCCTTGCTGAGCTTGTACGACCCGGCGGCGCTGCGCGTCACGGCGGCCGTGCCCAGCGCCGTGGTGTCCGGCGGCGTGGCGGGCGTGCAGGTGGAGCTGGAGCGCGTGAAGGGTCCGATCACGCCAACCCGCGTGCAGCTGCTGCCGACGGTGGATCCGGCCAGCCTGACCCAGCTGTTGCGCGCCGAGCTGCCCGCCGGCCTGACTGGCGTGGCGCCCGGCCTGTTCGCGCGCCTGTGGCTGCCCGGGCCGGCGGCCGCCGAGGGCGCGCCCCAGCGTGTGTTCGTGCCGCGCTCGGCGCTGGTGCAGCGCGCCGAGATGACCGGCCTGTACGTGTTGGGCGAGCAGGGGCAGCCGCTGTTGCGCCAGGTGCGCCTGGGCCGGGTGCAGGGCGAGCAGGTCGAAGTCCTCGCCGGCCTGTCGGCGGGCGAGAAAGTGGTGACCGAACCCCAGGCGGCGGTGCGACGAGCACCGGCGGGGCGCTGATGGGCCGGCCGCTGCAACCCGAGGGCGTGGCGCGCCTGGGCATCTCCGGGCGCATTGCCGCCTACTTCCAGCGCGCGCAGATCACGCCCTTGCTGGCGCTGGTGGCCTTTCTGCTGGGCCTGTTCGCGGTGCTGGTGACGCCGCGCGAGGAAGAGCCGCAGATCGACGTCACCATGGCCAACGTGATCGTGCCGTTTCCCGGCGCCAGCGCGCGCGACGTCGAGGCCATGGTGGCCACGCCGGCCGAGCACGTGCTGTCGCAGATGAGCGACGTCGAGCACGTGATGAGCATGTCGCGCCCCGGCGTGGCGGTGCTGACGGTGCAGTTCAAGGTGGGGGTGCCGCGCCAGGCGGCGGTGGTGCGCCTGTACGACGCGGTGGGCGCCAACGCCGACTGGTTGCCGCCCGGGCTGGGCGTGCTGCCGCCCATCGTCAAGCCCAAGGGCGTGGACGACGTGCCCATCGTCGCACTGACCCTGTCCAGCGCGCGCGCGGACAGCGGCGCGTTCGACCTGGAGCGTGTGGCACACAGCCTGGAGAGCGAGCTCAAGCGCGTGCCCGGCACGCGCGAGGTCTACACCCTCGGCGGCCCGGGCCGCGCCGTGATGGTCGAGGCCGATCCGCAGCGCCTGGCGGCCGCCGGCGTGAGCCTGCACGAGCTGCAGGGCGCGCTGCGCTCGGCCAACCTCGGCTTGCCGGTGGGCGAGCTGCTACAGGGCAACCGCGCGGTGGCCATCGAGACCGGCGCCTATATGCACAGCGCGCAGGATGTGGCCGACCTGGTGGTGACGGTGCGCGGCGGCAAGCCGGTGTACCTGCGCGAAGTGGCCCAGGTGCGCGATGGCGCGCCGCCACCGACCCGCTACGTGTGGCATGGTCAAGTCAGTCACGGCAAGGACGGCGCGCCGGCCGCCGTGAGCGAGCAGCCGGCCGTCACCCTGGCCATCACCAAGAAGCCGGGCCAAAACGCCATCGACGTGGCCAATGCGGTGATGCAGCGCGTCGAGCAGTTGCGCAACACGGTGCTGCCGGCCGACGTGCAGGTGACCGAGACGCGCAACTACGGCGCGACGGCCAACGACAAGGCCACCACGCTGATCAAGAAGCTGCTGTTTGCCACGCTGTCGGTGGTGGCGCTGGTGTTCTTTGCCCTGGGACGGCGCGAGGCGGCGATCGTCGGCGTGGCGGTGATCCTGACGCTGACGGTGACGCTGTTCGCCTCCTGGGCCTGGGGCTTCACGCTCAACCGGGTGTCGCTGTTCGCGCTGATCTTCTCCATCGGCATCCTGGTGGACGACGCCATCGTGGTGGTCGAGAACATCCACCGCCACCAGGGCCTTTACCCAGGTCGGAGCCTGGCCGAGATCATCCCCGCAGCCGTCGACGAGGTGGGCGGCCCCACCATCCTGGCAACGTTCACCGTGATCGCCGCGCTGCTGCCGATGGCCTTCGTCAGTGGCCTGATGGGGCCCTACATGAGTCCCATCCCCATCAACGCCAGCATGGGCATGCTGCTGTCGCTGGCGATCGCCTTCAGCGTCACGCCGTGGCTGGCGCGCCTGTGGATGAAGGCCACGCACCAGGCGGACGATGGCAAGGCCGCCGGCCACGGCTTGGCGCGACTGCTCACACCGCTGTTCGAGCGCGTGTTTGGCCCGCTGCTGGATGAGCGCCGTGGCCGGCGCCATCGCGGCCTGCTGGGTCTGGTGGTGGCGGGCCTGATCGCGCTGTCGGTGTCCCTGCCGGTGCTGGGCCTGGTGGTGCTGAAGATGTTGCCGTTTGACAACAAGTCGGAGTTCCAGGTGGTGGTCGACATGCCGGCCGGCACGCCGGTGGAAAAAACCGCTGCCGTGCTGCGCGAGCTGGGTACCCACCTGGCCACGGTGCCCGAGGTGACGCACTACCAGGCCTACGCCGGCACCGCCGCGCCAATCAACTTCAATGGCCTGGTGCGCCAGTACTACCTGCGCTCGGGTGGCGAGGTGGGCGACATCCAGGTCAACCTGGTCGACAAGTCCCAGCGCAAGGCCCAGAGCCACGCCATCGCCGTGCGCGAGCGCGCCGCGCTGCGCGCCATCGGCCAGCGCCACGGCGCCAACGTCAAGGTGGTCGAGGTGCCGCCCGGCCCGCCGGTGCTGGCCCCCATCGTGGCCGAGATCTACGGCCCCGATGCCGACGGTCGCCGGGCCGTGGTGCGGCAGGTGCGCGCGGTGTTCGAGGCCACGCCGGGCGTGGTGGACGTGGACGACACCACCATCGTCGATGCGCCCCGCACGGTGCTGGTGGTCGACCGTCGCAAGGCGGCGCAGCTGGGCGTGTCGCAGCAGGCCATTGCCAGCACGCTGCGCATGGGCCTGAGCGGCGACGCAGCCACCTATCTGCACGACGCCAGCCGCTTTGCCGTGGCGGCCTACATCCAGCTGCCGGCCGAGCTGCACGGCAGCCTGGACGCCCTGCTGCAACTGGGCGTGCGCTCGGCCAGCGGCGCGCTGGTGCCGATCCGCGAGCTGGTGACGGTGAGCGACAGCCTGCGCGAGCAGCCGATCTTCCACAAGGACCTGCTGCCGGTCAGCTTCGTGATGGGCGACATGGCAGGCCAGAAGGCCGGCGAGCTGGACAGCCCGCTGTACGGCATGTTCCAGATGCGCGGCCCACTGGCGCAGCTGAAGATGCCCGATGGTGGCCAGCTCGACGAATACTTCATCCGCCAGCCGCAAGACCCGTACCGCAGCTACGCGCTGAAGTGGGACGGCGAGTGGCAGATCACCTACGAGACCTTCCGCGACATGGGCGCGGCCTACGCCGTCGGCCTGATCCTGATCTACCTGCTGGTGGTGGCGCACTTCGGCTCGTATCTGACGCCGCTGATCATCATGGCGCCGATCCCGCTGACCATCATCGGCGTGATGCCGGGCCACGCGCTGCTGGGCGCGCAGTTCACCGCCACCAGCATGATCGGCATGATCGCGCTGGCCGGCATCATCGTGCGCAACTCGATCCTGCTGGTGGACTTCATCAAGCTGCAGGTGGCCGAAGGCGTGCCGTTCGCCCGCGCCATTGTGCAAAGCGCCATCATCCGCGCCCAGCCGATCGGCCTGACGGCGCTGGCTGCCATGATCGGGGCGCTGTTCATCCTGGACGACCCGATCTTCAACGGGCTGGCGATCTCGCTGATCTTCGGCATCCTGGTTTCCACCGTGCTGACACTGGTGGTGATTCCCATCCTGTATTTCGTCGCCTACCACCGGATTCATGAAAGGAATTCGGCACTGGCGCCCAACCAGCCTGCGCAAGCAGCTATTTAAATAGGAGCAATTGACATGACATCCTGGCGCGTCGTCCGCATCTTCGCGGGCACCTTCATCCTGCTCTCGCTCGCCCTGGGCGTGCAGGGCAGCCCGATCTTCCACAGCAGCAACTGGCTGTGGTTCACCGCCTTCGTGGGCGCCAACCTGTTGCAGAGCGGATTCACCAAGTGGTGCATGCTCAACAACATCCTCATCAAGCTCGGTGTGCCGGGTGAGAGTTGCAACGGGGGCAATTGAGTCGTCAATGAAAGGAGATCCCCATGGTTGAAAGTTACGCCAATCTGATCGCTGCGGTTTCCGCCAATTCGGCCAAGCTGCGCAAGGACATCCCCGAGGTCATGCAGGGCTTCAACGCCATGGCGCAGTCGGCCAGCAAGGCCGGCGCGCTGGACGCCAAGACCAAGGAGCTGATCGCCATGGCCCTGTCCGTGGGCGCGCGCTGCGACCCCTGCGTCGGCTACCACGCCAAGGCGCTGGTCAAGCTGGGCGCCACGCGCGCCGAGGTCGAGGAGATGCTGGGCATGTGCGTCTACATGGGCGGCGGCCCGGGTTTGATGTACGCCGCCTCGGCGCTGGCCGCCTACGAAGAATTCGGCGGAGAAAAGGCGTCGGCATGAAGCGTCTGACGCGTCTGGCCCTGGCCAGTGCCCTGCTGGCCGGATCGACGGGTGCATGGTCGCAGGACCTGCTGACCGTGTGGCGCGCCGCCGCCGGGCACGACCAGCGGCTGGCCGTGGCGCGCGCCGAACATGGCGCCAGCCAGACGCTGCGCGAGCAGGCCGACGCGCTATGGCGCCCCCAGGTCGGCCTGAACGTCGGCCTGGGCCTGGGCGTGCAGGAAACCGCCATGCGTGGCGCGCGCTTTTCGGCGCCCGGCATGGGCCAGATCGACGAGGCGCGCTTCGCCACCTCGGTCACCGGCGGGCTGGCCACGCGCGTGGCGGTGATGGCCCAGCAGCCGCTGATCAATGCCGCCCGCGAAGCGCAGCAGGCCCAGATGAGGCTGGGCGCCGACATGGGGGACACCGCCTGGCGGGGCGCGCAAGCCGATCTGGCGCTGCGCACCACCGAGCGCTACTTTGCCCTGGCCGTGGCCCAGGAGCGCGTGCGCGTCGTGGAGCGCCAGCTCGCGGCCGTGACGCGCTCACGCGCCGAGGCGCATGAACGCTACCAGCTGGGTGCTTCGCCCGTCACCGACACCCACGAGGCCGACGCCGCCCTGGCCGGCGTGCGGGCCCAGCAATCGGCCGCCCGGCTGGAGCTGGGCGTGCAGCGCGACCGGCTGGCCGGCAGCACCGGCCTGGCCCAGCCCATGGCACGCCTGCCGGCGCAGCCGCCGGTCCCGGTGGACGATCTGCCGGCCTGGCTGGCCGCGGCCGAGGCCGACCACCCGCGCCTGCGCCTGCTCACGCAGGCGGTCGCCGTGGCCGAGCACAAGCTGCGCCAGCACAGCGTGGCCGGACGCGCCACGCTGGACCTGGTGGCTCAGGCGGGCCACGACCGCATCGCCGGCAGCGGCGACTTCGGCTCGGCACGCAACCGCAGCCTGAACGGCATGGTGGGCGTGCAGCTCAACATCCCGCTCTACACCGGCGGCATGCGTGAAGCGCAGGAGCGCGAAGCCGCCGAGCGCCTGAACCAGGCGCGCGCCGAGCTCGACCTGGCGCGCGAGGAAGTGGCCCAGCAGGTGCGCGCCACCTGGCAGGGCCTGCAGACCGGCACCGCACGCCTGGCGGCGCTGCAGGAGGGTCTGACCGCCAGCCGTGCGCGTGCCGACGCCACCCGCCTGGGGCGCGAAGTCGGCGACCGCACCCTGCTCGACGTGCTGAACGCCGAGAACGCTCAGGCCGACGCCGAGCTGGCCCTGGCGCAGGCGCGCAGTGATCAGGTGCTGACGCGCCTGCGGCTGGCAGCCCTGGCCGACCGCCTGGACGAGGCGCTGCTGGCGCAAGTCAATGCCCTGCTGGCGCCCGAGGCCGGACCGGAGGCCGCGCGATGAACGCCGCGACCGAACGCCAGATCGTCGTGCTGGGCGCCGGCTTCGGCGCCCTGTCCACCGTGCGCCTGCTGCGCCAGCACGGCTGCACGGCGCCGATCACCCTGGTGGCACCGCGCGCCGAGCTGCACTACCTGCCCGGGATCATCTGGATCCCCAGCGGCCTGCGCACGCGCGCCGACCTGGTGGTGCCGCTGAACAAATTCTTCGCGCGCATGGACGTGCGCCACCTTGCGGCCAGCGTCACCGGCCTGTCGGCCGACGGGCGCGTGGTGCACACCAGCGCCGGCGACGTGGCCAATGACGCGCTGGTGATTGCCAGTGGGGGGCGCTTCATCCGCAAGCTGCCGGGCATCGAGCACGCCTTCACGCCATGCGAAGGCATCGCCGCCGCCGAGCGCATCCGCGACCGGCTGCGCGAGATGAGCGGCGGCACCATCGCGGTGGGCTTTGGTGCCAACCCCAACGAACCCAGCGCGGTGCGCGGCGGGCCGATGTTCGAGTTCCTGTTCGGCATCGACCGGCAACTGCGGCGGGAAGGCCGGCGCGACCGCTTCAAGCTGGTGTTCTTCAATCCATCCACCCAGCCGGGCGCCCGCCTGGGCAGCAAGACCGTGGCGCGCCTGCTGGCCATGATGGGCCAGCGCGGCATCGAAACCCACCTGGGCCACAAGATGGTGCGCTTCGAGGCCGACAAGGTGGTGACCGAGGGCGGCGAGTTCGCGGCCGACCTGATTCTCTTCATGCCCGGCCTGACCGGCCCGGCATGGCTGGAGCAGTCCAGCCTGCCGCGCTCGCCGGGCGGCCTGATCGCCGCCGATGCGGGCTGCCATGTGCCGGGCCTGCAGCGGGTGTACGTGGTGGGCGACAGCGGCAGCTTTCCAGGGCCCGACTGGATGCCCAAGCAGGCCCACATGGCCGACCTGCAGGCCGGGGCAGCGGCGCGCAACCTGCTGGCCGAGCTGGCGGGCCGGCCGGGTGCGCACGGCTTCAAGGTCGAGCTGGTGTGCATCATCGACGCCATAGACGAGGGTACGCTGGTGTTCCGCAACCAACGCCGCCAGATCGTGCTGCCGCCGACGCGGCTGATGCACTGGGCCAAGCGCGGCTTCGAGCGGCGCTATCTGGCGCTTTACCGGTGAAGGGAGTCGTCATGGACATGGGCCCTCGGATCGAACGCGACGAACTGACCATCCTGGCCGAGCTGGTGCCGCTGGCCGGCCAGCACGTTATCGAGCTGGGCTGTGGTGGCGCCCGGCTGGCGCGCGATCTGCTGGCGCGCTACCCCGACGCGCGGGTGACCGGGCTGGAGGTCGATGCCATCCAGCACGCCAAGAACCTGGCCGCCCCGGCCGAGCGCCTGACGTTCATCGCTGCCGGCGCCGAAGCCATTCCGCTGCCGCAGGCGCAGTTCGACCTGGCGCTGATGCTCAAGTCGCTGCACCACGTGCCGCTGCCGCTCATGGACCAGGCGCTGCGCGAGGTGCATCGCGTGCTGCGCCCGGGCGGGCACCTGTACGTGTCGGAGCCGGTGTACGCGGGCGAGCTGAACCAGATTACGCGCCTGTTCAACGACGAAGGCCAGGTGCGCGCAGCGGCGCAGGCGGCACTGGACCGCGCGCTGGCCGCGGGGCAGTGGGAGCCGGCCGCCGAGCTGCGCTTTGAAGTGCCCGTGCAGTACGCCGACTTCGCCGATTTCGAGCGCCGCATGCTCGACGTCACCTATGCCGAGCGCCAGCTCGACGACGCGCTGCGCCAGCGTGTGCGCGCGCTGTTCGAGCCGCATGTGGGTCCGGGGGGCGCCCACTTCAAACGCCCCATGCACGTGCGCCTGTTGCGCAAGCCAGGCACCTGATTTTCATTCCATCGAAAGGAGGCAAGCCATGACCCACCGACCCGATCAGCGCCCTTCGCGGCGCGAGCTGCTGCGCACGCTGGGTGCCGCGCCGCTGGCGATCAGCGCCCTGCAGGCCGCGCCGGCCGTGCAGGCGCAGACCTCGGCCAGCAAGGCCCACATCGTGATTGCCGGCAGCGGACTGGGGGGCATTGCCGTGGCCAGCCGGCTGCGCAAGCTGGTGCCGGGCGCCAGGATCACCATCGTCGACGCCAAGCAGGAGCACAACTACCAGCCCGGCTACACCCTGGTGGCCACCGGCATCTGGCCGATCGAGAAGGTCAAGAACCGCAACGCCGAGTTCCAACCGGAGGGTGTGGAGTGGGTGCAGGAGATGGTGGCCGAGTTCGACCCGGCCAGCAACAGCCTGACCACCACGGGCGGGCGCAAGATCGGCTACGACTTCCTGGTGGTGGCCACCGGCCTGCAGCTGGGCTACGACCAGATCCAAGGCATGGACGTCGCGGCCATCGGGCAGAACGGCCTGGGCAGCGTGTATGCCAGCCCCGAGGCGGCGCTGGCCACCTGGCAGGCCATGGACGCCTTCCGCGCCAAGGGTGGCCAGGCCGTGATGACGCTGCCGGCCGGCCCGTTGAAGTGCGCCGGCGCGCCGCTGAAGATGACCTTCATGCTGGCCGATCGCCTGCGCCAGGCCGGCACGCTGGACAAGTCCAAGGTGGATTTTTTCAGCGGCCTGCCGGACGACACCGTGTTCGGCGTCAAGTCGGTCAACGACAACGTGCTGGCGCGCTGGAAGGCGACGGGCATCCAGATGCACTACCTGAGCAAGCTGGTGGCCGTGGACCTGGGCGGGCGCAAGGCCGTCTTCACCACGCCGGAGGGCGAGCGCAACGAAGTGGCCTATGACTTCCTGCACCTCGTGCCCCCCATGCGCGCGCCCGACGCGGTCAAGAAGAGCGATCTGGCGGCCAAGGACGGCCCGATGGCCGCTGGCGGCTGGCTGGAAGTCAGCAAGGACACGCTGCAGCACAAGCGCTACCCCAACGTCTTCGGCGTCGGCGACATCAACGGCACGCCGCGCGGCAAGACCGCGGCCACGGTCAAGAAGAGCGCGCCGCTGGTGGCGCACAACCTGGTGCGCGTGATCGACGGGCAGCCGGCCGACCAGATCTTCGACGGCTACACCTCGTGTCCGATGATCGTGCGCGAGGGCTCGGCCATGCTGATCGAGTTCGACTACGACGGCAAGCTCACGCCCTCGCTGCCCATGATCGAGCCGCTGCAGGAAAGCTTCATGGCCTGGTTCATGAAGTACCGCCTGCTCAAGCCGGCCTACATCGCCGTGCTCAAGGGTCGCGTGTAAACCACAAGGAGACAAGACATGTACGAAATCTGGCTGATGCTGAACATCGTCTACGAAGTGGCCCTGTCGGTCTGGCCCTGGCTGCTGGCACTCGCCGTGCTGTGGCTGCTGCTGATGGGCCGTGCCTGGGGTAGGCGGGGTGCCGACTGGCGCGCCAGCCTGCCGGGGGCCATCCTGCTGGGCCTGCTGGTGGCCATCGTCATCTTCGCCGTCACCCCGGTGTGGAACAAGTCTGCCCTGGGCGAGATGAAATACTGGGTCGATTGGGCCAACCTGCTGGGCATCGCCGCCGCCTGGGGCGTTGCCGGCGTGGCCTTTGGCTGGCCGCTGCTGACGGGCCTGCGCCGTTCTGGCAGAGTGGGCTGATTGCCCGGATCATTCAACACAGCAACAAGGAGCCTGTCATGAAAAACGTTGGTGGTATCGACCGCATTCTTCGCATCGTCGTCGGCCTGGTGCTGGTCGGCCTGGCGGCCACGGGCAGCGTGGGCTGGTGAGGCTGGATCGGCGTGGTGCCGCTGCTCACCGGTCTGGTGGGTGCTTGCCCGGCCTACAAGCTGCTGGGCATGAACACCTGCCCGATGAAGAACAAATCCTGAATGGCCTGATCGATTGCTACAAGTAATATAGCTTGTAGCGCTCTCTGCTCAACGGATTTTCCCGATTGCATCTGGAAATCCGGGGGGTCTGGCGGCGGTGGCCGGTGGCTGCCGGTCAGGCGCAGTTTCGGTGCGGCCGCGGCTGACCTGGCATGGGTCGGCCGGCGACCGCGCTGGCGAGCCTTCACGCGGCGAGGAGCCGAACCATGTCGCGGTAGCGCAGCGTCATCGACTGTCCGTCGATCTGGAAGGTCTGGTGCTTGCTGGCGCCGGCCAGGTGCATCAGGCCGATCTTTTCGTGCGGTGGCGTCGGCACACGCAGGTTCCGGGTCTGGCGGTCGATGAACGGCAGGCAGGCATAGGTCTGCCAGTTGTCTACGGCCCGCAGGGGGTAGATCCGCACCCGCTTCAGATAGATGACTTTGTGCAGCGGGATCTGGTCGGAGAAGTACACCGCTTCGCCGCGCTGGCGGCGTTCGCGCAGCCGCGCCAGCTCGGCGTCCCACAGCGCCCAGATGCGCGAGTCGGCGCGCATGGCGAAGACCCCGGAGTTGACCATGGGCATGTCCAGCGGCATGGCGGCCAGGTTCGGGCCTTCGTTGGACTGGTAGATGTGTAGCGTGCGAGCGCTCGGGGTGGGGTAGTTGAGGTAGTGGACATCGAATTCAGGGTGAATGCAGATGTCGAACCCCGGCAAGCCGGTCAGGATGCGCGGTAGCGATTCGTTGCCCTGAAACCAGCAATCGGCGTCGATCCAGCAGTAGCTGGCGTACCCTGGAAAGACATCGCGCAGCCTGGCTTTCAGGCCCGAGTAGGCCAGGAAATACCCGTTGTCCGAGGCGTCGAAAGGCGTGGCGTCGTCAGCGATCCGGACCAACTGGTCGAAGCGGGCGGCAAGCTGCGCAGGCGGCGGGTCGACTCCGAAAACGATGGCGGCCAGCCGGTAGCGGTCCTGATAGGCCTGCCGGAACGAATCCGCCATGTCCTGCGCCAGATCGAAGTGGCGGGCGTCAAAGCCGGTGACCACCAGGATGGAGTCGTGGCTCATCGGATCACCGCGGTCTGGGCATGACGGCTTACTTCAGTGCCTTGAAGCGCACCCGATGCGGGCGCGCGCCGTCCTCGCCCAGGCGCCGCACCTTGTCGGCCTCGTATTCCTGGTAGTTGCCGTCGAAGAACACCCACTGGCTGTCGCCCTCGGCGGCCAGGATGTGGGTGCAGATGCGGTCGAGGAACCAGCGGTCGTGGCTGATCACCATCACGCTGCCGGCGAATTCGAGCAGCGCATCTTCTAGCGCGCGCAGGGTTTCGACGTCCAGGTCGTTGCTGGGTTCGTCCAGCAGCAGCACGTTGCCGCCCTGCATCAGGGTCTTGGCCAGGTGCAGGCGGCCGCGCTCCCCGCCCGACAGCATGCCGACCTTCTTCTGCTGGTCCTGGCCGTTGAAGTTGAAGCGCCCGCAGTAGGCCCGGCTGGGCATCTGGAACTTGCCGACGGTGATCAGGTCCAGCCCGCCAGAGATGTCTTCCCACACCGTCTTGTCGTCGGCCAGCGCCTCGCGGCTCTGGTCGACGAAGGCCATCTGCACGGTCTTGCCGATGCTCACCTCGCCGGCATCGGGTTGCTCGACGCCAGCCACCAGCTTGAACAGCGTCGACTTGCCGGCGCCGTTGGGGCCGATGATGCCGACGATGGCGCCGGCCGGCACCTTGAAGCTGAGGTTGTCGATCAGCAGGCGCTCGCCGAAGCTCTTGCTGACGCCCTTGAACTCGATCACTTCGGTGCCCAGGCGCTCGGCCACCGGGATGAAGATTTCCTGCGTCTCGTTGCGTTTCTGGTATTCGTAGTCGCTCAGCTCTTCAAAGCGCGCCAGGCGTGCCTTGCTCTTGGCCTGGCGGCCCTTGGGGTTCTGGCGCGCCCACTCCAGCTCTTTCTTCATGGCTTTCATGCGCGCGTCCTCGCTCTTCTTCTCCTGCTCCAGGCGCGCTTCCTTCTGCTCCAGCCAGTTGGAGTAGTTGCCCTTCCACGGGATGCCCTGGCCGCGGTCCAGCTCCAGAATCCACTCAGCGGCGTTGTCCAGGAAGTAGCGGTCGTGCGTGATCGCGACCACGGTGCCGGAAAAGCGCTTGAGGAAGATCTCCAGCCACTCCACGCTTTCGGCGTCCAGGTGGTTGGTCGGCTCGTCCAGCAGCAGCATGTCGGGTTTCGACAGCAGCAGCTTGCACAGGGCCACGCGGCGCTTTTCGCCGCCCGAGAGCTGGCCGATGACGGCGTCCCAGGGCGGCAGGCGCAGCGCGTCGGCGGCGATCTCCAACTGGTGCTCGCTGTCGGTGCCGGCGGCGGCGATCACCGCTTCCAGCTTGCCCTGCTCCTCGCTCAGGGCGTCGAAGTCGGCGTCGGGCTCGGCGTAGGCGGCGTAGATCTCCTCCAGCCGCTCGCGCGCCCGGTTGACCTCGCCCAACGCCAGCTCGACCTCCTGGCGCACGGTGTGCTCGGGGTTGAGCTGCGGCTCCTGCGGCAGGTAACCGATGTCCAGGCCGGGCATGGGGATGGCCTCGCCCTCGATGTCCTTGTCGATGCCGGCCATGATTTTCAGCAGCGTCGACTTGCCGGAGCCGTTCAGGCCCAGCACGCCGATCTTGGCGCCCGGGAAGAACGACAGCGAGATGTCCTTCAGGATATGCCGCTTGGGCGGCACGATCTTGCCGACGCGGTTCATGGAAAAGACGTATTGGGCCATTGAATAACTCTCGAATTAATAGCTGCCGGCGCACGCCAGTCGTGCCCCGGAGGCCTTGAACACTTGGAAAAATGGATGGATTGGCACTCGCTCGGCGGGGCGGCGGGCGCTCAGGGTGCAGGGCCGATTATCGGCTGGCCGCCAGGTCCGCACCGCGCCTGGGGCGTTGACGGGGCTGGCCGTCAGGCGTCGGGCCCGCGCTGGGGGGCACGCGGGTCGTCGGCGCCCGGCCCCGCTTGCGGCGCGTGGCCTTGCAGCAACCGCTGCAGGGCGGGCGGCAGGTAGCTGCGGGTCAGCCAGTCGGGCGACGGCGCCCAGTCCTGCCATTGCGCGTGGCTGAGCACCATGTGCAGGCCATGCACCCAGCGGTGCAGGCCGACGCGGCTCAGGTGCAGCCGCCGCTCGCCCGCCGTGGTGACAAAGACCAGGTCGATGTGGCTGGCGCCGCGCAGCAGCGCAAAGCGCGTGCACAACACGGCGTCGGCCAGCGCGCGCGCATCAACCGCCTCGCGCCCGGTTTGCAGCGCCCGGGCGGGTTCGCCGGGCTGGCGCTGGTTGAGCGAGGCCTCGTGCTCGGCCGCCGCGCGCTGGGCCGCCGCCAGCAGGGCGGCGTCGCCTTCGGCGGCCGGCCCGGCCTCGATCTGCTGCACCACCGCGCCCAGGATCTGCCGCACGATGCGGCGCGTCAGCCACAGGCGCTGCGGCCAGGCGGGGCACGCGAGCCAGACGCGATCCTCGCTGGCGTGATATCCAAAAGTCGTTGACAGCACGACGCCATCATGCCATCGCGTGGCCCTGGCTTGCCCTGGCAGCGCGGGTACCGCCGGCTGTGGCAAGGCCGATACATGCCGCTACACTGCGACATGGGGCTCGCGCAAGACGACGTCGGGCGTTGACCGAGGTTTCCAGAGGTTCAAGTCAGGCCGTGAAACGTTTCTTTCTGATTTTCTTGACCGTGCAGGCGGTGCTGTTCGGCATCGAGATGCTCAATCCGGTGCAGACGGCGGTGGTGCATCCCTGGACCGGCTGGCTGGCCAAGGCCAGTGCCGCCATCGTCCACCTCATCGACCCGTCGGTGATCTCGTATGACCGCGTGCTGCAAAGCGCCAAGACGGGTTTTGGCGTGTCGATCGAGGCCGGCTGCAACGGCGTGGAGGCCACCATCGTGCTGGTGGCGGCCATGCTGGCCTTTCCGTCGAGCTGGAAGATGAAGGCCTGGGGCATCGGCCTGGGCTTCATCGCGGTGCAGGCGGTCAACCTGCTGCGCATCGTCAGCCTGTTCTTCCTCGGGCAGTGGAACTTCAAGGTGTTCGAGTTCGCGCACCTGTACATGTGGCAGGCGCTCATCATGCTGGACGTGCTGGTGGTGTGGCTGCTGTGGATGCGCTACGTCGCCAAGCGCGATCCGCAGCCGGCCGGCCCTGGGGCCGCGGCGGCGCCGTGACGGGAGCCGGGACATGCGCAATACCCTGATCGGCCGGTTTCTGCTGCTGTCCATCCTGTGGCTGGCCTTGCTGCTGCCGCTCTGGTACTGGGCGGCGCGCTGGCTGGCCATGCCTTCCATCTGGCTGGCCGGCACGGTGATGAAGATGATGTTTGCCTGGGTCGACGGCTGGGCACAGGAGGGCGTCAACGCCGTGCTGCACACCCTGGTGCAGGTGCGCATGCCGGGCGCCCAGGGCGACGTGCTGGGCGAACTGGCGCCCGAGGCCAGTTACCCCACCTATGGCTACGGCCTGGTGCTGCTGTGGGCCATGCTGCTGGCCTCGCGCACCGAGCGCTGGTGGCTCAAGGGCCTGATCGGCAGCCTGCTGCTGATCCCGGCCCAGGCCTGGGGCATCAGCTTTCAGTGGCTGCGCGACGTGGTGCTGATGTCCGGCACCTATGGCGCGGCCTACCTGAAGTGGTCGCCGCTGGCGCAGAACGCCGTGGCCTATGGCTACCAGTTCGGCTTCCTGATGCTGACGCCGGTGGCGCCGATCCTGCTGTGGCTGGCGTTCAACAAGCGCTTCGTGGCGGCGCTGTGGCTGGAGGCGGCGCTGGAGGCCAAGCCCGAGGCGCGCGCGCAGGCGCCGACCCGGTCGGTTGACTGAAGTTTGCTATTGAATCAGGAGCTGCTGGCGCTTGCCAGGAAAGCGCCAAGGTCTGTTTTGAGCAAGTTTGCCGGCGCCAGCGCGCTCACGGCACCAGCATCTGGTTGATCGGGGTCAGGTCGGCGTCGGACAAGGCGCCGGCGGCCTGCTTCAGGCGCAGCCCGCCCAGCAGCACCTCGTAGCGCGCGCGCGCCAGATCGCGCTGGGTCTGGTAGAGCTGGCTTTGCGCGTTCAGCACGTCGATGTTGATGCGCACGCCAACCTGGTAGCCCAGCTGATTGGCCTGCAGCGCCGTCAGGCTGGAGGCCTCGGCCGCCTGCAGTGCCTTGACCTGGCCCAGGCCCGACTGCACACCGAAGAAGGCCGCGCGCGTGGCCTGTGACACCGCGCGCTGCACGTTGTCCAGGTCGGCCTGGGCCTTGTCTTCCAGCGACAGGGTTTCGCGGATGCGGTTTTCCACCGCGAAGCCGGCGAACAGCGGCCAGTTCAGCACCACGCCGACGCTGGCGTTGGTGGTGCGCGCGCTGGCGCGCGGCGCTGCCGACAGGCTGGGGTTGCCGTCGGGGTAGCGGGTCTGACCGACGCTGGCCTGCAGGTCCAGCGTGGGCCGGTGGCCGGCGCGGGCCTTGTCGGTCTCCAGCCGGGCGATGTCCAGCGCCGCGCGGGCCTGCCGCACGCCCGGGTGCTGCTCGGTCGCCTGCTCGACCCAGGCGGCAACCTCGCCCGGTTGCAGCGGCGGCAGCGTGATCGGCTGCGCCAGCGGGCGCGGCTCGACACCGCTGCGGCCCACCAGCTGGTCGAGCGCGAGCTTTTTGACGCGCAGATCGTTTTCGGTGGCGATCTCCTGCGCCGTCGCCAGATCGAAGCGCGCTTGCGCCTCGCGCGTGTCGGTGATGGTGGTGGTGCCGACCTCGAAGTTGCGCCGCGCCGCCTGCAGCTGCTCGTTCACGGCCGCCTTCAGGGCCCGCACCGAGGCCAGCGTGTCCTGCGCCGCCAGCACGTCGAAATAGGCCTGGGCCAGCCGCACGATCAGGTCCTGCTCGGCGCCGGCCAGGTTGATCTGCGCGGCCTCGGCGGCGCGCTGGCCCTGATTCAGGGCGATGCGGTTGGCCGGCCGGTACAAGGGCTGCGAGCCGACCAGGGCGGCGTTCAGCGTGTTGAAGGCGCGGCTGCTGCTGCCGCCCAGCACGCTGGTTTCGCTCCAGTTGTGCTGGGCACCGGCCTGCATGCCCACTTGCGGCAGCAGGCCGGCGCGGGCCTGGTCGGCGCGCGCCTGGCTGGCCCGCGCGCTGGCCAGGGCGGACTGGTAGGTGGCGTCGTAGCCGAGCGCGGCTTCGTACAGTTGCCGCAGCGACTGCGCCTGCGCCGTCGCGGCACCCCAGAGCAGCAGCATGGCCAGGCAGGCCTGGGGGCGGCGAAACGGCAGCGGCATCGGCATTCCTTCAGTAGCGGGGCAGGGTGGGGTCGAGTTGCAGCGCCCAGGCGTCGATGCCGCCGGCGACATTGGCCACGCGGGCAAAGCCATGCCGGGCCAGGAACATGGCCACCTGCATGCTGCGCCCGCCGTGGTGGCACAGCACGGCGACGGGGCGCTGGGGGTCGAGCTCGTGCAGGCGCGGCGGGACGGTGTGCATGGCCATCTGCAGCAGCTCGGCGGCGTCGGACTGCACGCTCACCAGCTGCCATTCCCGCGGTTCGCGCACGTCCAGCAGCAGCGGCCGGCCGGCGCCGCCAGCGGCTTGCAGCCAGCTGGTCAGATCGCGTGGGGATACCTGTTCAATCATCGTGCAGCGCTTGTCTGACCGGCGCCAGGCGCTTCAAAAACAGAAGCGCAACGGCTCGGGAAAGTTCAGCAGGCGCGGTGCGATGGTGTCCCAGGGCTGGCTGCTGGCCAGGCCGGCCTCGGTGCGTTGCACCAGGGTGGCGCGCATCACCGGCTCGTCGCCGACGATGGCCATCAGCCGGCCGCCGGGCTTGAGCAGCGCCAGCAGCGCGTCGGGCAGCTCGGCCACCGAGCCGGACAGCACGATGACGTCGAACGGGCCGTGCGCCGACAGGTCGGTGCGGGCGCCGTCGGCCGTGCGCACCTCGACGTTCAGCACGCCGGCGCGCTGCAGGTTGGCGTGCGCCGTGCGGGCCAGCTCGTCGTCGATTTCCAGGCTGAGCACGCGCTGCGCCCGGTGGCCCAGCAGCGCCGCCATGAAGCCCGAGCCGGTGCCGATCTCCAGCACCTTCTCGTGCTTGGCCACCTGCAGGTCCTGCAGCATGCGCGCTTCCACGCGCGGCGCCAGCATGACCTGGCCGGCGGCCACGGCCTGTTCGCCGGGCTTGAGCGGAATTTCCAGGTCGGCGAACGCCAGCGCGCGGTGCGCCGGCGGCACGAAGTCCTCGCGCCGCACGGCCGCCAGCAGGTCCAGCACGTGGGCATCCAGCACGTCCCAGGGACGGATCTGCTGCTCGATCATGTTGAAGCGGGCTTGTTCGACGTTCATCTCAAAGGCTCCAGGCAAGAGGTCGGGTAAACCATGAATTATCGGTCAGCCTGGTGGCAGGTCGGGCGGCGCGCGGTGAAAGCGGCGCTTGAGCCAGCAGGCCAGGTCGTCCAGGTAGCAGTACACCACCGGCACCACCACCAGCGTCAGCAGCGAGGAGGTGATGACGCCACCGATCACCGCCTGGCCCATGGGCGCGCGCTGCTCCGAGCCCTCCGACACGGCGAAGGCCAGCGGCACCATGCCGAACACCATGGCCAGCGTGGTCATCAGGATCGGGCGCAGCCGCACCCGGGCGGCCGCCAGCAGGGCCTGCTCGCGCGGCAGGGCCTCGGTCACGCCGCCTTCGCTGACGCGGCCCTCGCGCGCGCGGATGGCGAAGTCCACCAGCAGGATGGCGTTCTTGGTCACCAGGCCCATCAGCATGACGATGCCGATGATGGAGAACATCGACATGGCCGAGCCGAACATCAGCAGCGCCAGCACCACGCCGATCAGGGTGAGGGGCAGCGAGGTCATCAGCGCCAGCGGCTGCACGAAGCTCTTGAACTGGCTGGCCAGGATCATGTAGATGAAGATGATGGCCATGGCCAGCGCCTGCAGCGCGTAGGTGAAGGACTCCTCCATGTTCTTGGTGGCGCCGCCGAACGAGTAGCTGTAGCCGGGCGGGAAGGCCATCCGCGCCAGCGCCGCGCGGATGTCGCCCGACACCTCGCCGGTGGCGCGGCCATGCGTGTTGGCGGTGATCTGGATCTCGCGCAGCATGGCGCGGCGGTTGATCTGGTTGGTGCCGGTGGCCTCGCTCAGGCTGGCCACCTGGTTCAGGCGCACGATGCGCGGCGTGCCGTCGGCGTTGACGCCGGCCGTCAGCGGCAGGCGCTCCAGGTCCTGCGGCGCGGTGCGGGCGTCGGCGGCCAGGCGCACGATGACGTCGTAGGTCTGGTCGTCGGGAGCGCGCCAGTTGCCCACCGTGGTGCCGGCGATCAGGGTGCGCAGCGGCGCGGCGATCTGCGCCGTGGACAGGCCCAGCTCGGACGCCGCCTCGCGCTTGACCGTGACCTCGACGGTGGGCTTGTCGGGCTTGCTGCTGGAGTCCAGGTCGACCAGGCCGGGGATGTCGCGCAGCCGCTCCATCAGCGGGCGCGCCAGGCGCTCCAGCTCGGCCTGATCCGGCCCCTGCAGCGAGAACTCGATCTGCTTTTGCCCGCCCACCGGCTCCAGCAGGCCGGCCTGCGTCACCGTGATGCCGGGCACGGCGCGCAGGCGCTGGCGGAAGTCGGCCGCCAGGTCGTCGGCGTTGCGCGTGCGCTCGTGCCGGTCGACCAGCCGGATGTACAGGCTGGCGTTGGTCTTGCCCAGCGCGTTGCCCGAGTTGAGTGTGGCGACGGTGTAGCGCACCTCGGGGTAGCCGCGCAGGATGGCGTCGACCTGGCGCGCCTTGGCCTCGGTGGCCTCCAGCGACGAGCCCTGCGGCGTGTAGAAGGCGACGTTGGTCTCGGAGAAATCGGCCTTGGGCACGAACTCGGTGCCCAGCAGCCGCACCATGGCGACGCTCAGCCCGAAGATGGCGGCGGCGATCAGCAGGGTGAGCGGCTTGTGCGCCAGCGACCAGCCCAGCAGGCGCTGGTAGCCGTCGGCCAGGCGGTCGCTGGCGTGGTCGAACCAGCCGGTGACGCGGCCGATGGTGCGCTCGTACAGCGTGACCGGCGGGCCGGAGCGCTGGCCGTGGGCGTGGATGCTGGGGTCGTGCCAGACCGAGGACAGCATCGGGTCGAGCGTGAAGCTGACGAACATCGAGATCATCACCGCCGCCACGATGGTGAGGCCGAACTCGTGGAAGAACTTGCCGATGATGCCCTGCATGAAGCCGATCGGCAGGAACACCGCCACGATGGACAGCGTGGTGGCCAGCACCGCCAGGCCGATTTCCTGCGTGCCGTCCATGGCGGCGTCGTACGAGCGCTTGCCCATCTGGGCGTGGCGCACGATGTTCTCGCGCACCACGATGGCGTCGTCGATCAGCAGGCCCACGCACAGCGACAGCGCCATCAGCGTGATCATGTTGACGGTGAAGCCCAGCACCTGCATGAAAAAGAAGGTGCCGATGATGGAGATCGGCAACGTCAGCCCGGTGATCACCGTGCTGCGCCAGGAGTTGAGGAACAGGAACACGATCAGCACCGTCAGCACCGCGCCTTCGAGCAGCGTCTGGCGCACGTTCTGCACCGCCACGCGGATCGGGCGCGACTGGTCGACCACCGGCTCCAGCCGAATGCCGGGGGGCAGCTCGGACTGCATCTCGGCCACCGCCCGGTACAGCCCGTCGACCACGCCGATGGTGTTCTCGTCCTGCGCCTTCTGCACGTTCAGCAGCAGGGTGCGCTGGCCGTTGTGCAGGGCCAGCGATTCCTGCTCCTGCGCGTCGTCGCGCACATCAGCCACCTGCGCCAGGTGCACCGGCGCGCCGCCGCGCCGCGCCACCACGATGCGGCCGAAGTCCTCGGGCCGCTCGACGCGGCCGTGCAACTGCACCGTCAGCTCCTGCGCCGCGGTGCGCAGCGCGCCCAGCGGCTGGTCCTGGTTGTCGCCACGCACGGCGGCCAGCACCTGATCGGGCGTCACGCCCAGGGCTTCCAGGGCCGGCGGGCGCAGCTGGATGTGGATCTCGCGCTTGGCCCCGCCCACCAGCTGGACGGCGCCGACGCCGCGCACGTTCTCCAGGCGCTTTTTCAGCACCTGGTCGGCCCAGTTGGTCAGCTCGATGGGCGAGGGCGCCGCGCGGCCGTCGGCCGCCTGTGGCAGCACCGCCACCGACCAGATGGCGCGGCTGGCCGGATCGAAGCGCAGCACGCGCGGCTCCTTCACCTCGTCGCGCAGCAGCGGGCGCACCTGGCCGATCTTCTCGCGCACGTCCTCGGCCGCCTTGCGGCCCTGGATGTGCAGCTGGAACTCGACGATCACCACCGACAGGTTCTCGTAGCTGCGCGAGTACAGGGCGTTGATGCCAGCCACCGAGTTGACGGCTTCCTCGACCTTCTTGGTGACCTCGCTCTCGACGATGGTGGGCGCCGCGCCCGGGTATTCGGTGGAGATGACCACCACCGGAAAGTCCACGTTGGGGAACTGGTCGACCTGCAGCCGTTGCAGCGAAAACAGACCCAGCACGACGAAGGCCAGCATCACCATGGCGGCGAAGACCGGGTTGTTCAGGCTGACCTTGGTGAACCACATGGCGGGGCGCGGGCGTCAGGCCCGTCGGGCTGAAGAATGAGTGGAAAAGTGGCCGCCGGCGCTTTCTGGATGCGCGCAAGCAGCTATCAATATTGAAGCAACCAGGGGCCCGGCCTGGCGCGCCACGGCGGCCGTGGCGGGCATCGATGGCGAGGCCGGGCGGGCGGGGCGCATCATGGGCGCCCGGCGTTCGCGGTGGCGCTGGCGGCTGCGGCCGGCGCGGCGGCCGGCCGGGTGGCCGTGCCCTCGCGCAGCACGCCGGCGCTGCCGCGCAGCACGGTGGCGCCGTCGTCGAGGCCCTGCACCGCCACCCAGGGCTCGCCGCCCACGCTGCCGCGCACACCCAGGCCCACCGGCCGGTGGGCGATGCGCTCGCCCGCCACCACCTGCACGTAAGGCGCCGGCTTGTCGGTGCGCACGGCGTTCAGCGGCACGGCCAGCGCCTGCTGCTCGCCGGTGGCCAGCTGCCCCTGGGCGAACAGGCCCTGGCGCAGGCCGGGCTGCGGCGCCACGCTCAGATACACCAGCACGCTGCGGCTGCCCGGCTGGGCGCTGGGGTTGATGCGCGCCACGCGCGCGCTCACCGGCTCGGCCACGCCCTCGATGTCCAGGCGGGCGCTCTGGCCCACGCGCACCGCCACCGAATCGGCCGGGCTCAGGGCGGCTTCCAGCTCCAGCTGGGCCGGATCGACGATCTCGACGATGCGTGCGTCGGGCGCCACGCGCTCGCCCGGCTGCGCCAGCCGCTGCGCGATCTGGCCGCCGATGGGCGCGCGCAGCACGGTGTCGGCCAGCGATTTGCGCACCACCTCGACCCCCGCCTGCGCGGCGCGGTGGTTGGCGCGGGCCGACTCCAGGCTGGCCAGCGAATTGTCCAGCGCGGTGCGCGAGATGAAGCCCTGGTTCACCAGGGCGGCGTTGTTGTCGTACTGGCGCTGGGCGATGTCGACCTGCGCGCGCGCGGCGTCGGCCTGCTGCTGGGCCTGGCGCAGGCGCTCGCTGTATTCGGTCGGCTCGACGCGGGCAATGACCTGGCCGGCTTTCACCGCGTCGCCCTCGCGCACCGTCAGGCCCTGCAGCTCACCGGGCACGCGCGCCTTGACCAGCGCCGAATGCACGGCCTTGAGCGTGCCGGTGATCGGCACGCCGGTGCCCAGCGCCACCTGGCGCGCCTGTGCCAGGTCGGACGGCGCCAGCTCGATCACCGGCTCTCGGGCGGCGGCCGCCGCGGTCGGGGCCTTGGCCTGCCGCGCCTGGTAGCCGCGCCAGCCCAGCAGCACGGCGGCCAGCACGGCCAGCAACATCAGGGCCCGGACGAGCCCGCGGGAGAAGGAGGAGGTCATGGTCGTGCGGCTTCGGGGCGCAGGCCGTGCAGCAGCATGTCGGTGTGCTGCGCCAGCAGGGCCTGGGGATCGGTGGGGGGCGCCGGCATGCAGTCGGCCGGCCATTGCTGCCACAGCACCAGCTGCAGCAGCGGGGCGATGATCAGCGGCACGGTGAGCGCCACGTCCACCGGGCGGAACTCGCCGCGGTCGATGCCGCGCTGCAAGACGCGGCGCAGCAGCTCGTGGCTGGGCTGCACCACCTGCTCCTGGTAGTCGCGCGCCAGGTCGGGAAAGTTGGCCGCCTCGCCCATGATCAGCTTGCACAGGCCGGCGGCCGGGGTGCTGCCGTACTGGGTCCACCAGCGGCGCAGGAACTCGCGCAGCAGCTCGGCGCTGGAGCCGGTGTAGCCGGCGACTTCGCCCAGCGCCTCGCGCAGGTGGCGGCCGGCGTTTTCATGCACCACCGCCTTGAACAGCGCCTGCTTGCTGGGAAAGTACAGGAACAGCGTGCCCTTGGAGACGCCGGCGCGGGCGGCGACTTCCTCGACCCGCGTGGCGGCAAAACCCTTTTCGACGAACAGCGACAGCGCGGCGTCGAGCAGCTCGCCCGGGCGCGCCTGCTTGCGGCGCGCACGCCGGGGCGGCGCGCAGGTGGGGGTTTCGGGGGAGTTCATTTACTGACTGAAGGGTCAGTATTGTGGCGCAGCCGGATTTGCCGCGTCAAGCGCGCCGTGGCTTGCGGCGTCGATGCGACTCAGGCCACCAGCGGTGGCGCGGCCATGGCGTCGATCTGCTCGCGCAGCAGCTGCGTCTGGCCGCGCCAGTAGTCGGGCGTGCCGAAGCCGGTGAAGGCGGCCGGAAACGCCGGATCGTCCCAGCGGCGGGCGATCCAGGCGCTGTGGTGGATCAGCCGCAGCGTGCGCAGCGGCTCGATCAGCGCCAGCTCGCGGCGGTCGAAGTCGCGCACCTGCTCGTAGCCGTCCAGCAGCGCGCCCAGCTGGCGCTGGCGCTCGGCGCGCTCGCCGGCCAGCAGCATCCACAGGTCCTGCACGGCCGGGCCGCCGCGGCAGTCGTCCAGGTCGACGAAGTGCGGGCCGCCGCCGGGCCGGTCGGCCGGCGTCCACAGGATGTTGCCCACATGGCAGTCGGCGTGCAGGCGCAGCGTGGCCAGGCCTGCGGGATCAGGGTCGATTTCGGCCCTGGCGCCCGTCCATTGCGCGCCAGCAGCTATGGAGTCGATAGCATCCTGGCTGGCGTCGGCCCAGGCGCGCTCGGCCTCCAGCGGCAGCGCGCCGTGCGCCAGCAGCGCCTCGCGTGGCTCGATGGCGTAGCTGGCCACGTCCACCGCCGGCCGGTTCGCGAACGGCCGGCGCGCGCCCACGGTGTGCAGGCGCGCCAGAAAGCGGCCGATCCATTCCAGCGTGTCGCCGTCGTCCAGCTCGGGCGCGCGCCCGCCGCGGCGCGGGGTGACGCTGAACAGGAAGCCGCCGTGTTCGTGCAGCGTGCGTCCGCCGATGAGCAGCGGCGCCACCACCGGCACCTCGGCGGCGGCCAGCTCCAGCGCGAAGGCGTGCTCTTCCTCGATCTGCGCGCGGCTCCAGCGCTGCGGCCGGTAGAACTTCAGCACCACCGCCGGCTGCGCGTCGGCCAGCGGCGTGCCCGGCTCCAGGTGGACCAGGTAGACCCGGTTTTCGTAGGAGTTGAGCGCCATCAGCCGTCCGTCGCCCATCAGCCCCAGGGCGGCCAGCGCGTCCATGACGAAGTCGGGGGTGAGGGCGGCGAAGGGGTGGGTGGATTCGGTCATGGCCTGCATTGTCGACGGCACAATCGGCGCCATGACGACGCCCCGGTACTGGCTGATGAAATCCGAGCCCGACGAGTGCTCGATCGACGACGCGCTGGCCGCGCCCGGTCAGACCGTGCCCTGGACCGGGGTGCGCAACTACCAGGCGCGCAACTTCATGCGCGACGCCATGCGGGTGGGCGACGGCGTGCTGTTCTACCACTCCAGCTGCGCCGAGCCGGGCATCGCCGGCATCGCGCGCGTGGCGTCCGCCGCCCGCGCCGATCCGACGCAGTTCGAGGCGGCGTCGCCGTATTTCGACGCCGCCGCGCGGCCCGAGGCGCCGCGCTGGCTGCTGGTGGACGTGCAGGCGCTGCGCAAGACCCGCCTGCTGGGCCTGGCCGAGCTGCGCGCCGTGCCCGAACTGGCCGACATGGCGGTGTTGCGGCGTGGCAACCGGCTGTCGATCACGCCGGTGACGCCGGGGCAATGGCGCGTGATCGAGGCGCTGCTGGCGCCGCCGCAGTAGCATCGCGTCAAAGGAACATCCGACATGAACTCAAGCGAAACCATCGTGCTGGCCGGCGGCTGCTTCTGGTGCACCGAGGCGGTGTTCAAGCAGGTGCGCGGCGTGCTGGACGTGGAAAGCGGCTACAGCAACGGCCAGGCCACCGCGCCCACCTACGAGCAGGTGTGCACCGGCGCCACCGGCTGCGCCGAGGTGGTCAAGCTGGTGTATGACCCGGCGCAGATCAGCACGCGCCAGATCCTGGAGATCTTCTTCCTGGTGCACGACCCGACCCAGCTCAACCGCCAGGGCCACGACGTGGGCACCCAGTACCGCAGCGGTGTGTACTTCAGCACGCCCGAGCAGGCCAGCCAGGCGCACGACTTGATCCGCGAGATGTCCCAGGACGGCCTGCACGACGGCGCCATCGTCACCGAGGTGGCGCCGCTGGCGCATTACTTCCGCGCCGAGGACTACCACCAGGACTTCTTCGAGCGCCACCCCGCCCAGGCCTACTGCGTGGCCACGGCCGGCCCCAAGGTGGCCAAGTTCCGCCAGACCTTCCGTGAGCTGGTGAAGGCCTGACCGGGCCGCCGGTGGCCCGTGGTGAAAGGCAAAATCAGGCCTTGGCGCCCACAGGGTGAGCGCCGGCAGCTATATATTTGATAGTCATGAACAGCCTTGCCATGCTTGCCCGTCAGGGTGCCTGCCCCCGCATCGCCGCGGGCCTGCCCCGGTGGCCCCGATGAGCGCGCGCCCCGGGCGCGGCGTGGACGCAGTGGGCGCCGCCCTGGCCGCCGGCTTGCTGGCCGCGCTGGTCGGCCTTTCGGCCTGGCTGTGGCAGGGCGGCCAGCGGCCGTTGCTGCTGGCGCCGGCCATCGGCGAGCTGGCCGACTGCCTGGACATGGCGCCGGCACAGGCGCCGCTGGAGCCCGCCTGCACCGGGCCACAGGGTTCGGCCGCGCAGCGCATCGAGGCCACGCTGGCCGCGCTGGGCCCGCGCCGCAGCGCCGACGGGCATTTCGAGCTCGGCTACACCCTGGTGGTGCCGCTGCTCAACCTGTTCCAGCCGCGGGGCGAGGACTGGGCGGTTGACGCGCAGGCCGTGCGGCGCATCGCCAACACGGTGCAGGGCGTGGACCGGCCGGTGGTGCTGTACCTGTTTTCCACCCATTTTTCCGAGCAGGCGCCGATTGAGCCGGTGCTGGCGCGCGACGCCGCCAACCTGGCGCACACGCCGCAGGGCCCGCTGCCGGTGGACCAGTTCATGGGCTGGCCGCTGTACCCGTGGAGCATCGCCCGCACCGACAACGCCATCACCCAGCGGCGCGAGCAGGCCATCGGCGCCCTGGCGCAGGGCCTGTGCGCGCTGCCGGCGGCGGCGCGCCAGCGCATCGTCGGCATCAACCTGCTGGGCGAGGTGCACCACCTGTACCCCGATTTCGAAGCCGGCATGGGCCACGACCGGCCCTATGTGCTGACCGATTATTCCGACGTCTCGCGCCGCGGTTTTCAGGCCTTCCTGGGCCAGCGCCTGGGCAGCGTGGCGGCGCTCAACGCCTATCTGGGTTCGGGCTTCGCCAGCTTCGACGCCGTCGAACCACCGTCGCGCGACATCCGGCGCCAACGGCTGGACCACTTCTGGCAGCACATCGACGATGCCGCCGCCGGCACCCTGGCCATCAGCGGCTGGGCGCACGACGCCGCGCTGCCGGCCGGCGCCACGCCCTGGGTGCGCGTGTACCTGGACGGCCTGCCGGTGGCCCGCGTGCCGGCGCATTTCGTGCGGCAGGACGTGGGCCAGGCGCTGCCACAGCTGGGCACCGACCGTGTCGGCTGGCGCCACGACCTGCGCTTTGCCGACCTCGCCCCCGGCGTGCACCGCCTGGACATCGCGCTGGAAGGCCAGGGCGGCACGCTGCGCCAGCTGGGCACGCGCCACGTCGCCGTGATGGACCGCGCGCAGAACACGCCGGCGCCCGTGCCGCTGCGCCAGGCGCTGCCGCCCATGACGGCCCCGGGCGCCGCGCTGCGCTACTACATCGACGCGCCGGCCGACGGGCGGGCCGTGTTCTACAACCCGCTGGTGCCGCTGTGGCACGCCTTTCGCGGCCAGCAGGTGGTGGACTACCTGGCGCACTTCGACCGCCTGCTGGCCGGCACCTGCCTGGCCGACGTGCCGCGTCGCACGCAGCAGATCTACCCGGCCGAAAAAGCCGGCTGGGACGGCACGCGCTTTGCGTCCGAGGCCTCGCTCAAACCCTTCGGCCAGGTGCGCCTGGGCATCAACCTGTATGGCGAGGCGGGTTACGACCCTTCCTTCTTCGACTGGCTGGCGCGCTCGCGCCAGAGCGGCTACAGCGTGACCGAATTCCACCCGCTGCGCGGCATGGACGGCCCCGAGCTGCGCCGCGTGCTGGAGCAGCACCGCGCGCACGGCGCCGAAACCTTCTCTTTCTTCCTGCACCCGCCGCCGCCCGGCGGCACGCGCTCGCAACCGCTGGCCAACCCCTTTGCGTTCGATCCACAGAACCCGCGGCACGGCTCCGACGCGTTGTATCGAGCGGTGCAGCAGGTGATGCAGTCCCCAGGCGCAGATCGCTAATGAGCCTCTGCCGATGTTCGTCAACGCCGAAAAGCCTGCGGCAGTCCAGCCATCAAGGAGTCCTGTTGAGCGGCACCAAAAGAGTGTAAACCTGAAAATTTTGCACTATGCCGCACACATTTTCTCACGTTTGGTCACATTCATGACATCCAGTGCTGACCAGGGGGAGATCCTTACCCTCAAGCAGGTCGCGGACTTCCTGAAGGTCACGGAACGGACGATCTATCGGCTGGCTGCAGCCGGGAAGATTCCTGCGTTCAAGGTTGACGGGACGTGGCGATTCTCTAGGGCGGAGATCAATCAATGGATTCAACGGCAGCAAAAAGAAGGCGGCCAAGCCGATAAAACGTAACGCACAGGAGGGCTTGATGACCCAGCAGACCGAAGGCAATGAACAGATGGAGCAATCGCTGATCGACATCGCTGTCGAGAGCTGGCGCTTCTCGCGCCTGTTCGCAAAGGTGGTCAGCAAGCTTGATGCGGGCGAGTCAGGCCGCTACATCAATCAGGTTCGCTACTTCCAAAAAAAGGTTGAGGAGAGCCTCGACTCGAACGGCTTGAAACTGGTCAACGTCGAGGGGCAACCCTACGACGCGGGGATGGCGGCATCGGCCCTGAACTTGGGCGACTTCGGTCCGGACGATGTACTCCTCGTCGAGCAAATGCTGGAGCCGATCATCATGGGGCCGAAAGGGCTGCGCAAACAAGGCACGGTAATGCTCAGGAAGGTGGAAGCATGAAATACGTCGGTATCGACCTCGGCACGACCAACAGTGCCATCTGCTCCTTCGATGGGGACAAGATTCACCTCTACAAGAGTCCTGAGCAGCATGACGTCACGCCTTCGGCCATCTTCATCGACCGGCGCGGCAACAAGTACGTAGGCTCTCGCGCCTACAACAGTGCGGCGAAGAATCCCGACAACGCTGCAGTCCTGTTCAAGCGGCTCATGGGGACAAGCACCCCCGTCAAGCTGCCCGCGGTCAACCTCACGATGACGCCGGAGGAATGTTCCGCCGAGGTGTTGCGCTCACTCTTTGGCTATCTGCCGGAGGAGATTCGCGGCGATGGCGACACGGGCACTGTGATCACGGTTCCGGCTGCGTTCAACCAAATGCAGAAGGACGCCACGATGGCTGCCGCTGGTGCGGCTGGTCTCGGGCGGGTCGCGTTGATGCAAGAGCCAGTCGCTGCCGTGATGAGCGTGATGCGTCAGCGCAAGAACGACGGCATTTTTGTCGTGTACGACATTGGTGGTGGCACGCTGGATGTTGCCATCGCAGAGAGCATTGGTGGCCGCGTGAACCTGCTTGCTCATGGTGGCATTGCGATGTGCGGCGGACGGGATTTCGACCGCATTTTGTTCGACAACGTCGTCAAGCCGTGGCTGCTCGACAACTTTGATTTGCCAGAAGACCTGGCATCCAATCCGCAGTACAAATCGCTGCGCACCATTGCGACCTGGGCTGCTGAAAAAGCCAAAATCGCACTGTCGCAAAGCGAAGAGTCCGTGATCAGCCTTGCTGAGAATGAGCTGGGCGTACGTGACCAGGCTGGTGAAGAAATCTACCTCGACATCCCGATCAGCCGGACTTTGTACGACGGTTTGATTGCGTCCAAGGTAGATGAGTCCATTCAGGCCACGCGAGAGAGCATCGAGAAGGCAGGCCTGAGCTCTCACGACGTTGAGCGGATCGTCTTCGTGGGTGGGCCAGCTCAATACAAAAACTTGCGCGACAAGGTCGCTTTCGAGCTGGGCATCGCACCGTCCACCGACGTGAATCCAATGACTGCCGTTGCCGAAGGGGCGGCAGTGTTTGCCGAATCCATCGACTGGGCCTCGCAAAGCCGTGGGCGCAAGAGCGCACGTGGCGCAATCAGCGCCGGTGGCGCGCTCGACCTCTCGTTCAATTACATCGCGCGCACGCCGGAGGCCAGAGCCAAGGTCGTTGCCAAGCTGGGCGCACGCCCGCCTGCGGGCATCGAGTTCCAGATCGACAGTTTGGACACTGGCTGGTCGTCGGGCCGCATGGCGCTGACGGATGGTGCAAGCCTCGAGCTCAGTCTGACCAAACCCGGCGACAACATCTTCAAAGTCTTCGTGTTCGATTCCAACGGTGCGCCCGTGAGCTTGCGTGAGGACAAGATTGTCATCGCACGCACTGCCGCCAGCATTGACGCGATCCCTGCATCTCACTCCATTAGCGTGGAGGCACTTAACAAAGTTGGTGGGCGCTCGGTGCTTGAGTACCTCGTGCGCGAAGGTGATCAACTACCCCGAAAGGGCAAGAAATCCTTCAAGGCAGCCGAATCGCTGAAGGCGGGAAGTCCTGGATCGCTCAAATTCAAGCTGTGGGAAGGAGAAATATCCGACCCCATCAACGACAACCGCTTCATCGGCATGTTCGAGATCAAAGGAACGGACTTTGACGACGGCGTTGTCGCTGCTGGTGCGGAATTGATTTGCGAATACGAAATCCTCGACTCCGGCAACCTCGTATTGGAGGTCTCGGTTCCCTCCATCAGCGGTTCATTTCTAAGCCGCAACTTCTATTCCAGCCAGGAAGGCAAGCTCGACTACACCAGCCAGGCGAAGAACATTCAGGAGCAATCCGAACACACACTCGAACGACTAGAAGAAATGGCATCGAAAGTGGATGACCCGCGCCTGGAGCAGGCTCGCGAAAAACTGGAGCAGGCCAGCGCCATCAAGTCTGGCGAGGCTGACCCGGAGACTGCGAAGCAAGCGATGGACAACGTGCAGGAAGCCAAACGCCTGCTGGCCCTGACACGCAAGGAGCATCTGAAGGATATCCGTCAGCTTGAGCTGGATAGAGCGGTCGGGTTCTTTGATGAAACCGTGCGCCAGTACGCTCGCTCCACGGAGGAATCATCGTTCGACAACCTGGTGAAAACGGCGCAACGCGCACTTGAAAACAACAGCAGTGATTTCGAATCCCACCTAGACGATCTGCGCGGACGCAGTCTCATGATCCTGTGGCGTCAGGATTGGTTCGTGATCGATCATTTCAAGCATCTGGCGCAGGCGAGCTACCTTTTCTCTGATGCCAGAGAGCATGCACAGCTTGTAGCGGTCGGAAGCGAAGCCATCAAAGCCAATGACATCGACAAGTTGCGCGCAGTGGTTGGCAAACTGATCTCGATTCAGGTGGGCTCTGCGGGTGGCGACGACATGATGGCCGCTGCCAATATCCTTCTGGGGTGATCTCATGGCCATCGATTCATGGCTCCCCATTGGATTCAAGCTGCCAGATGGCGCAAAGGTTCGCGTCGCCTTGTTCGAGGGCGCAGACTGGCAGGTGTACGAAACCCAAGGCGGCGGTCGTGCGCTGGTCGTCCACAACGATCTGTGTGCACGCTGGCAGGATGCGGGCCTGATTGACGAAGGTACGTTCGATGCCTTCCAGTTCGGTGACCGGCCACTGCGAGCCATCTCATGCGCGCCCAGCCAGACCTTGCTGCCGGTCAGCGAGGCGAAATCCCCTGACAACAAGGCCGAGGCGCTTTCCTTCGCCTTGGCATTGAAGGCAACATGCGGGCCGCAGCCGCAATGCTCTGGCCACCTTCGACCAGCCGCACCGCCTCTTGCTTGAATTCGAGCGTATAGCGCGCCCGCGTCGTCTTCGTCATTTCTGCTCTCCTTGCTTGGATTGAAACACTCAGCAAGGGATACGTTTTTCGGGGGCAAGGTCAGAGTTCCTGCGCCGCATTCCGGAGGCAGTAAAGAACGACGTGCTGATCATCGCCATGACGAACCGCATCGAGATGATCGACCCGGCCATCCAGCGACGGGGGCGCTTCGATCATGTCATCAAGGTGGACTTCGCCAGCCAGGTCGAAGTGCTGGCACTGCTGGACAAATTGCTCGCCTCCTTGCCAAAAGAGTCTGATGTGGACGCCAAGCCGCTGGCGAAAGAACTGGCGGGCAGGCCCTTGTCCGACGTCTCTTTCGTGGTGCGCGAAGGTGCGAGGCTGGCGGCGCGCTCCGGCAAGGATCGCTTGGATCAGGCCAGCCTGTTGTCCGCTCTGCGCTCGTCACCGGCGCGGGAGCGTGAAGGCGGTGAAACCAAGCGACGTATCGGATTTGTTTAAGGAGAGACACTCGTGGTCGAGGGGGAATACAAAAATAAGAAAAACGAGAGCAAAGGCTTCGCTGGCCTCTCTTCGCTCGTGTCCGACGTGGACACATCACCGCCTTCTGCTGCCAAGAAGGAGCCCATCAGCACGTCAATGGCATTAAGTTAAGCCCCTTGTGTTAGAATATATCCCGTAACTCTTTGATTTATAAAGGTTTTCCAATGACCATCGAAGAGCAAATGCCGTGCCAACTCCCTGCTCGCTGAGCTGTCCGAACA
>Ga0209794_1000732_pt1 | contig 37527 bp, 31 predicted proteins | sample EBPBio232013_DNA_FD_185869 | JGI IMG/M metagenome (GOLD analysis project Ga0209794, IMG submission 185869) | Wastewater treatment Type I Accumulibacter community from EBPR Bioreactor in Madison, WI, USA - Reactor 1_5/23/2013_ DNA (SPAdes)... | ecosystem: Engineered > Bioreactor > EBPR >... | reverse complement strand
GCCGATTGACCTGCCGCAGACCTCTGCCAAGGCGCTGAATTCCGAGACGCAGCCGATCACCATTTCGGTGAATGCGGGTGGCGAGATCTTCCTTCAGGAAACCAAGGTGGTGGCCGATGAAGTTACCGCCAAGCTGCAGGCGATTGCGACCACGGGCTACAACGAACGCATTCTGGTGCGCGGGGATTCCACCGCTGCCTATGGCGTGATTGCCGATGTCATGGCGCGCATTCAGGCCGCCGGTTTCAAGAACATCGGTCTCGTGACCCAGCAGCGCAAGGGGCAGTAAGGCACGGGAATGAGGAAAAGTCTCGTCACATCGGCGATTCTTCACGGTGCGGCCCTGGCCTTTGCACTGGTGACGATCGGTTCGCCCGAGCCGCTCGACATTGCTGATGTCGAGGCGCTGCCGGTCGATATCGTGCCGATTTCGGAAGTCACGCAGATCCAGCAGGGCGACAAGAAGGCGCCGGTTGCGGAAAAGGCTGCGCCGGTTCCGACGACCAATCCGAACAAGGTCGATAACGCCGAGAACATGGGCGACAATGACGTTGATCTGAAGACGCCGCCAACGCCGTCGAAACGTCCCGCCGACACGGAAATGGCGGCTGCCCCGACGCCGCTCGACAAGCCCGCGCCGCTCGCCGACAAGACCACGGATTCCAAGGATATCGTCAAGGAAGATACGGCACCGCCGATCCCGGACGTGAAGCCGCAGCCGAAGCCGGAGCCGCCCAAGCCGGAACCGCCGAAGCCTGAGCCGAAACCCGAACCGAAGCCGGAACCCAAGCCCGAGCCGACTCCGGAACCGAAGCCCGCGGAAGAACCGCAGGCCGACACGGGTGAGATTCCGGTGCCGCCGAATGTTCCCAAGCCCATGGCCAAGCCGAAGCCGGAAACGCCGAAGCCGACGGAAACGAAGGTGGCGGACGCCAAGCCGACCGATGCCAAGCCCACCGATGCGAAAACGAGCGACGCCAAGACCAGCGACGCCAAGGCAACGGAACAGGCTAGCGCCAACAAGAATGCAAAGGCTGATTCCAAGGCGCAGGAAAGCGCGAAGTCGGCTTCCAACAAGCAGAGCGATTTCAATGCCGACGAAGTGTCCGCGCTCTTGAACAAGACGGATGCCAAGGGCGGCGGTGCCAAGCGCTCGACCGACAAGGCCGCCTTTGGCGGCAAGAAGACGACTGGTGGATCAAGCCTTTCGCAGACCGAAATGGATGCGTTGCGTGGCCAGATCCAGAAAAACTGGTCGGTGATCAACGGGATCGAAGGCGCGGAAGGTGTGATCGTCAAGGTCACGATGCGACTTGATCAAAACGGTGAAATCATCGGCAACCCGGAAGTGGAGGCCAGCGGCGGTTCGGATAGTGCCCGCCGCACGCTGGAAGGCAGCGCGCTGCGTGCTGTTCGCCGGTCGGCTCCCTTCAAGAACCTGCCGCCCGATAAATATGATGCATGGAGCGAAGTCGTTGTGAACTTCGACCCCAGTGAGTTGCTCTGAGAGGCTTTAACATGATGCTGCGACGTTCATTCCTTCGCGCCCCGATCGCCATGGCGGGTGCTGCCGGTCTTGCCGGGATCATGTCTGCACGGGACGCTGAGGCCCGCGTGGAAATCAATATCAACAAAGGCAATGTCGAGCCGATGCCGATTGCCATCACGGATTTCATTTCCGGTGATGCCCTTGGCCCGCAGATTACCGACGTGATTGCTGCCGACCTGAAGCGGTCCGGCCTGTTTGCGCCGGTCGCCAAGACGGCCTTCATCGAAAAAGTGTCCAATCCGGACCAGACGCCGCGCTTTGAAGACTGGAAGGTCATCAACGCGCAGGCGCTCGTCACGGGTCGCTTGGTCAAGGAAGGCGGACGTCTTCGCGCTGACTTCCGTCTGTGGGATACGTTCTCCGGCCAGCAGATGACGGGCCAGCAGTTCTACACCCAGCCGCAGAACTGGCGTCGTGTGGCCCATATCATTGCCGATGCGATCTACAAGCAGATCACCGGCGAAGATGGCTATTTCGATACGCGCGTGGTGTTCGTGTCCGAAAGCGGCCCGAAGAACGCCCGCAAGCGCCAGCTGGCCATCATGGATCAGGACGGCTTCAACCTGCGACTGCTCACCAATTCCAACGACATCGTGCTGACGCCGCGCTTTTCGCCGAACCAGCAGGAAATCACCTACATGTCGTTCGAGGGCGGCCAGCCGCGCGTTTACCTGCTTCAGCTTGAAACGGGTCGCCGCGAAGTGGTTGGCAATTTCCCCGGCATGACGTTCTCGCCGCGCTTCTCGCCGGATGGCCAGCGCGTGATCATGTCGCTGCAGCAGGACGGTAACTCCAACATCTACACGATGGACCTGCGCTCGCGCACCACGACCCGCCTGACCTCGACGGCGGCCATCGACACCTCGCCGTGCTACTCGCCGGACGGTCGCCGCGTCGTGTTTGAAAGTGACCGTGGCGGTCGCCAGCAGCTTTACGTGATGAACTCCGATGGTTCGGGGCAGAACCGTATTTCCTTCGGTGACGGGTCCTATTCGACGCCGGTCTGGTCGCCGCGTGGTGATCTGATTGCCTTTACCAAGCAGTCGGGCGGTCGCTTCTCCATCGGCGTGATGAAGCCGGATGGTTCGGGCGAGCGTATCCTGACCTCGGGCTTCCATAATGAAGGTCCGACCTGGGCACCGAATGGCCGCGTGGTCATGTTCTTCCGTGACAATGCCGGTTCGGGTGGCTCGCAGCTCTACTCCATCGACCTGACGGGGTATAATGAACTGCGCATTCCGACCCCGACGTTTGCTTCGGACCCGGCCTGGTCGCCGCTTCTCGAGTGAAGATGAACGAATTGTGGCACTTCGCCACGTTGCTGCCGCAAAACCCTGTGAGGGAGCGACAGTAGAGTTTCCTGCCAGCCGCCTCCAATTCCTCAAGGGCGCGTATCCGGTCCGAAGGCGGCAGGCACCGATTAGTGATCCATTAACCATATTCGTTGGATGCCGATTAACCGAGAGGGGTTATGGTTCGGCAACCTTAACGAGGATTTGCAAGGAGATCGGCGATGAGCCGCACTGAAACCCAGGCTTTTGGCCACATGCAGAAGTTTGTCCGTAACCCGGTTGTCGTCGCTTTCGCTCTGACGCTTGCTCTTGCAAGCTGCGGCAGCAAGAAGAACATGCCGAACAGTGCGGGCGATCTCGGCCTCAATGGCGGTGCTGGCGCCGCAACGCCGGGTTCTGCACAGGACTTCACCGTCAACGTTGGCGACCGCATCTTCTTCGATACGGACTCGACCTCGATCCGCGCCGATGCCCAGCAGACGCTGGCCCGTCAGGCCCAGTGGCTGAAGCAGTATCCGAACTATTCCATCACGGTTGAAGGCCATGCCGACGAACGCGGCACGCGCGAATACAACCTGGCTCTCGGTGCCCGTCGCGCCGCCGCCACCCGCGATTATCTGTCCTCGCTCGGCATTCCGGCGTCTTCGATCCGCACCATCTCCTATGGTAAGGAACGTCCGGTCGCTGTTTGCGATGACATTTCCTGCTGGTCGCAGAACCGCCGCGCCGTCACGGTGCTGGGCGGTCGCTAAGACCCGAAAAGGTCAGCAGACCTCGTTTGAAAAGGGCGACCTTCGGGTCGCCCTTTTTGTTTTTGCGTTGCGGAAGGGACATTCGCTGCATTTTCCTTGTTTTCGCCGAAGTTGGCTGCATTCTCGGTGATTGGAAAACGTCCTTATTCATGCCATTGAAAGACAGGGCCGATTTGCGGCTGTTCCTTCAACCAACACAGGGTCAACACATGAGGAAACTTGTCGTGGCGGGGCTCGTCGGGCTCGTCGCATTTTCCGGGTGGCAGAGCACGGCGCTTTCGCAGCCGCTTATGAGGGCGTTCATCGCACCGATCCAGCAGGATGCCGGACAGCCGGTCATTCTGGCGCAATCCGCCGCCGATGCCGTGCGTATCCAGCAGCTTCAGGAAGAAGTGCGCCAGTTGAACGGCCGCATCGAGGAAATGAGCTTCCAGTTGCTGCAGATGCAGGAGCAGATGCGCAAGACGCAGGAAGACAATGAATTCCGCTTCCAGGATCTGGAAAAGGGCGGATCGAAGAAGAAGAGCGAAGCCGCGCCGGACAGCACCACGCCGTCCGTCGCGACCACGCAGGCACCTGCCGCATCGACGGAGGCTTCCGACGATGTGGCTTCCGTGATCGAATCGACCGGCGGTGCATCTGCTGCCGGCAGTTCGGCAAACGGCTCGAATGGTGCGCCGGCCACGACGCTGGGCTCCGTGAAGTTCGATGCGAATGGTAACCCGATCGGGTCCACCGCCAATGCACCCGGCTCCAATGCCTCGACCCTTCCCGGCACGGAGACGGCGTCTACCTCGCCGAAAGCGTCCGCGCTCGGAAGTGCCGATGAGCTCTACAAGGCCGCCTATGGCCATGTTCTGTCTGGTGATTATGCGCAGGCCGAAGGCGAGTTTCAGGACTACGTGAAGTCCTATCCCAAGGGCGGCAAGGTGGCGGATGCCACGTTCTGGATGGGTGAGGCACAGTTCTCGCAGGGCAAGTATTCCGAGGCGGCCCGCACCTTCCTCAATGGCCATCAGACCTATAACAAGTCGCCGCGCGCGCCGGAAATGCTGCTGAAGCTTGGCATGTCGCTGGCCGCCCTCGACAACAAGGATGTGGCCTGCAAGACGCTGCGCGAAGTGGGTGTGCGTTATCCGAGTGCGCCGAAGGCCGTGCTGACCAAGGCGACCAGCGAGCAGAAGCGTCTGGCCTGCTGATTGTGGTGGCGGACACTCCGTCCTTGTCCAGCGAAGGCGTTCTTGCGACGACGCGGCGCTTTGTCGAACGACTGACCGAACCGACCCGAATTCTGGTTGCCGTTTCCGGTGGCAGCGATTCCACCGGCTTGCTTCTGGCCCTTTCCAAGACCGTTAAGCCCCCACATTTGCTGTGTGCAGCGACCATCGACCATGGTTTGCGCGCCCGCTCGGCTGACGAGGCCGAGGCTGTGGCCGCGCTTTGTCAGAGGCTCGATATTCCCCACATCACCCTGCTCTGGCAGGGGACCAAGCCGAAAAGCGGCCTCTCGGCTGCGGCACGCCTTGCCCGCTATCGTTTGTTGAAGCAGGCGGCGGATCATTTCGCGGCAAACCTGATCGTGACGGCGCATACGGCGGACGATCAGGATGAAACGATTGCCATGCGCGTGGCGCGGGGTGCGGCGAGCCCGCGCGGTGGTCTTTCCGGCATGGCGGAGGCTGTGCTTTATGAGCGCGCGATCTGGATTGCGCGGCCTTTTCTGGGCCTGCGGCGGATGGACATCCGGGCCTTTCTGCAAGCCAATGCCATCGAATGGATCGAGGACCCGAGCAATGCCGACCGCCATTATGAGCGGGTGAGGGTGCGTCAGGCCCTTCGTGCGAGCGGGCCGGATGCGCCGCTTACCGATCCGTGCGTCTTGACGCGTACTGATCTGGCACGGCAGGCGGCTTTCTGGGTCTCGACCCATGCCAGCCTGCACCATGGATCGGTTGTGCGGATTGCGCGGGCGGCGGGGCAAGCCGATCTCCCGGTCATGAACTTTGCTCTGGCGGGCCTTGTGGCGGTGATCGGCGGGAAGCCTGATGGCGTCAGGGGCGACGCGCTTGCCCGGCTTTGCGCCCTTTTTCAAGGCGGTGCCGCGGGGCGGATGACGCTTGGCCGTGTGCTGGCCGTATTGAACCGGGACGGGTTGTTTCTGGTGCGCGAGGGGCGGGGACTGCCCGACCCTGTAACGCTTGCGCCGGGTGAGGCGTGCGTCTGGGATGGCCGCTTTCATATCTGTAACGAAAATGTGTTTCCTGTGGTGATCACCCGCAGGGATGGCGCATGTGTCCGCGCTGAGGCCGGGATTTCGCCGTCGCTGGTTCGTCTTGGTCTTTCCGGCCTGCCAAGCGTGCGTGGATGCGAGGGCGAAATGGCTGATGGCACTGGGGTTTTTATGGCCTTGGCGCCCTATGATCTGTTTCTGCCGGGCTTTGATCTTGCCTTTGCCGAAGCTCTGGCCGCGCTTCTTGGTCTTCCGCCTTATTTACGGCCCGCTTTTTCCTGAATAGTTAAGCTTAAAGTACATCGATTGCTCCGGTTCGCCTTGGCAAGCCCGAGCCGCGATCCTATGTTAAGACCCAATACCGCTTCGGGATCGCCCGTTCGGAATGAAATGCTGCGGTTGATCCGCAATTGGTACCGGGGAGTTCAATGAACCCAAATTTCCGCAACTTCGCTCTGTGGGCCATCATCGCCCTGCTGCTGGTCGCGCTTTTCAGCATGTTCCAGACGACGCCCTCGCAATCGGGCGGGCGTGAGATCCCCTATTCGCAATTCCTGCGCGAAGTGGATTCGGGGCGCGTGCGCGACGTGACCGTCGCTGGCAACCGCGTCTACGGCACCTATCTGGAAAACGGTTCTGCCTTCCAGTCCTATGCGCCGGTGATCGATGACAACCTGATGGAAAAGCTTCAGGCCAAGAATGTGACCATTGTCGCGCGGCCTGAAAGCGATGGTTCCTCGGGCTTCCTGAGCTGGCTGGGCACGCTGGTGCCGATGCTCCTCATTCTCGGTGTCTGGCTGTTCTTCATGCGCCAGATGCAGGGTGGTTCGCGCGGAGCCATGGGGTTCGGCAAGTCCAAGGCCAAGCTTCTGACCGAAGCGCATGGCCGCGTGACGTTTGACGACGTGGCTGGCGTGGATGAAGCTAAGCAGGATCTTGAGGAAATCGTCGAGTTCCTGCGCGATCCGCAGAAATTCCAGCGCCTTGGCGGCAAAATTCCGCGCGGCGTGCTGCTCGTTGGCCCTCCGGGTACGGGTAAGACGCTTCTCGCCCGTTCTGTGGCTGGTGAAGCCAATGTGCCGTTCTTCACGATTTCCGGTTCGGACTTTGTGGAAATGTTTGTGGGCGTCGGTGCAAGCCGCGTGCGCGACATGTTCGAGCAGGCCAAGAAGAATGCGCCCTGCATCATCTTCATCGACGAAATCGATGCGGTCGGTCGTCATCGTGGTGCCGGTCTCGGCGGCGGTAATGACGAGCGCGAGCAGACGCTCAACCAGCTTCTCGTCGAGATGGACGGTTTCGAGGCCAATGAGGGCATCATCCTCATTGCCGCCACCAACCGCCCGGACGTGCTGGACCCGGCGCTTCTGCGTCCCGGCCGTTTCGACCGTCAGGTCGTTGTGCCGAACCCGGATATTATCGGCCGCGAACGCATCCTCAAGGTGCATGTGCGCAATGTGCCGCTGGCGCCGAATGTCGATCTGAAGATTCTGGCGCGTGGTACGCCCGGCTTCTCAGGTGCCGACCTCATGAACCTCGTCAACGAAGCCGCCCTGATGGCCGCCCGTCGCAACAAGCGCGTTGTGACCATGCAGGAATTCGAAGACGCCAAGGACAAGATCATGATGGGGGCGGAGCGCCGCACCTCGGCCATGACCGAAGCCGAAAAGAAGCTGACCGCTTACCATGAAGCCGGTCATGCCATTGCTGCGCTCAACGTGCCGGTGGCCGATCCGCTGCACAAGGCGACGATCATTCCGCGCGGTCGTGCGCTCGGCATGGTCATGCAATTGCCGGAAGGCGACCGCTATTCGATGAGCTACAAGTGGATGGTATCGCGCCTGACCATCATGATGGGCGGTCGTGTTGCCGAAGAACTGACCTTCGGCAAGGAAAACATCACCTCCGGCGCATCGTCCGATATCGAGCAGGCCACCAAGCTTGCCCGCGCCATGGTCACGCAGTGGGGCTTTTCCGACGAGCTTGGTCAGGTGGCCTATGGTGAAAACCAGCAGGAAGTCTTCCTCGGTCATTCGGTGTCGCAGACGCGCAATGTCTCCGAAGCCACGGCTCAGAAGATCGACAATGAAGTGCGTCGCCTGATTGACGAGGCTTACAAGGCTGCCAAGGCGATCATGACTGAGAAGCACGACGAATTCGTCACGCTCGCCGAAGGCCTGCTCGAGTTCGAAACGCTCTCCGGTGAAGAGATCAAGGCCCTCATCAGGGGCGAGCGTCCGACGCGCGACAATGGTGATGATACATCGTCCTCGCGTGGTTCTGCTGTACCGAAAGCCGGTGCGCGCAAGGATACGGGCGAAACGCGCGGTGATGGCGAGGCCGAAGGCGGTTACGAGCCGCAGCCGCACTAAACGCGGCACAGCGTAGCGACCAAACAAAAGCCCCCGTTGCGAAAGCAGCGGGGGCTTTTTCGTGGCAGCTTTCAAGGCGTTTGTGCCGTCCTATCGCCCCAACTCGCGCTTGCTCATCAGGATTGCATCGCCCCCAAATGGAGCCTTTGGTCGCGTGAAAGAATGGGGTGGGAGCCGGTGGCTTTCTCTATGAGGGGGAACCGCTGCCTTACCAAGGCATTTGATCCATGGTCCTGAGCCTAGCGCGATGTGACCGCATGAATGGGTCGAAGGCAATTCCTCCGGCGTTCAGTCAAACGAAAAGCCTCCCCGCGGGTGCGGAGAGGCTTTCCAAGCTTCAGGCTATTGCCAATCAGGCAGCAGCGGTGGCGTAGCCTTCGGTCGGGACTTCCGAGATCGTCTTCAGAACCTGGGAAGCGATCTGGTAGGGGTCGCCCTGGGAGTTCGGACGACGGTCTTCCAGGTAGCCCTTGTAGCCGTTGTTCACGAAGGAATGCGGAACGCGGATCGAAGCGCCACGGTCGGCAACGCCGTAGGAGAACTTGTTCCACGGAGCCGTTTCGTGCTTGCCGGTCAGACGCAGGTGGTTGTCCGGGCCGTAGACGGCGATGTGTTCGTCGAGGTTCTTTTCGAACTGAGCCATGAGGGCTTCGAAGTACTCCTTGCCGCCAACTTCGCGCAGGAACTTGGTGGAGAAGTTGCAGTGCATGCCTGAGCCGTTCCAGTCGGTGTCACCGAGCGGCTTGCAGTGCCATTCGATGTCGATGCAGTACTTTTCGCACAGGCGCGTCAGGAGGTAGCGAGCCATCCAGATTTCGTCAGCGGCCTTCTTGGAGCCCTTGCCGAAAACCTGGAATTCCCACTGGCCCTTGGCCACTTCGGCGTTGATGCCTTCGTGGTTGATGCCAGCGGCGAGGCAGAGGTCGAGGTGCTCTTCAACGATCTGGCGAGCAACATTGCCGACGTTCTTGAAGCCAACGCCCGTGTAGTACGGACCCTGCGGAGCCGGGTAGCCCTGCTCCGGGAAGCCGAGCGGACGGCCGTCCTTGTAGAAGAAGTATTCCTGCTCGAAACCGAACCAGGTGTCAGCGTCGTCCAGAATGGTGGCGCGGCTGTTGGACGGGTGCGGGGTCTTGCCATCCGGCATCATGACTTCGCACATGACGAGAACGCCGTTGGTGCGGGCCGGATCGGGGTAAATGGCTACGGGCTTGAGTACGCAGTCAGAGCTGCGGCCTTCAGCCTGTTCGGTCGAGGAACCGTCGAAACCCCAGAGCGGAAGCTGTTCCAGCGTCGGGAAGGTATCGAATTCCTTGATCTGCGTCTTGCCACGCAGGTTCGGCACAGGCTTGTAGCCGTCAAGCCAGATGTACTCGAGCTTATACTTGGTCATGTGCAATCTCACGCTCCTGTCAACGATGCCCTCATGAAAGCATATGGCGTGCCAGATTCCGTTTCGTGCTGAAGATTCCCGGATTCCCTTGCTTTTTGGCGTCTTACGCTGCCTTCGCATTGGTCACGCAATAAGGCAGGTGATAAAGTTGCACTCAAAATAGACGAATTGCATAAAATATAGTCTATGCCCTGACATAATCACGTCATACGCGTATTTTTCTACTGACAGTCACCTCATGATGTGATAATAATATAGGCGTTCTGAATAAAAAATGATCAAAAATTAACCGGATGGACGTTGTGCACAACGAGTAGACGCGAAAGGAATGACAATGGCTGCAGGTTTTCACCACCATACCGCGAAAGTTTATCAGTTCCCTGTGGGCGAGCGTCGCCGCAATTTTAGGCAGGGTTCCGAGAACATGCAGTCGACGGTCATCACGCTTCCCGTTGCTGTGCCCTATCCGGTGATTGATACCTGCTGGTATCATCAGGAAGCCGTGTCCACGGAAACCAAGCCCACCAACTAAGGGCCTTTCAACGGCGCAAGCGCGCCGCAAAGCCTTAAGCCGTGGAAAATACGAAGATTTTGAACGCCGGGTGCTTTCGCGCCCGGCGTTTTTGCGTCGTGGTAACGACATGTAATTGTTTATGACGGTAATTTACGTGCCGTTCGGCGGGATTTGTGGCATTGGAGCGCTCATGAATCGACCGCCGGGCAGGGCTTTTCCTGCCTTTATCCCTTCGGGAGGATGCGGGGGCGGTCGCTGCAGATATCAGGCATTGAAGGAACCGTTCAGGTTCTGGCGCGGTCAAGCGCCGATCATACTGGAGTTGACATGACACGTCGCTATTTCGGGACGGACGGTATTCGCGGGCTGTCCAATACATTTCCCATGACGCCGGATCTTGCCATGCGGGTTGGCATCGCGGTCGGCACCATTTTCCGGCGCGGCAGCCACCGTCATCGCGTGGTGATTGGCAAGGACACGCGCCTTTCCGGCTACATGCTGGAAAATGCGCTGGTGGCCGGGTTTACCGCTGCCGGGCTTGATGTTTTCCTGCTGGGGCCTATCCCGACGCCCGCCGTTGCCATGCTGACCCGTTCGATGCGCGCCGATATCGGCGTGATGATCTCGGCGTCGCACAATCCCTTTGCCGATAACGGCATCAAGCTTTTCGGACCGGATGGCTACAAGCTGTCCGATGAAATCGAAATGCAGATTGAGGCGCTGCTGGAAGAGGATATTTACACCCAGCTGGCCAAGCCGGAAGATATTGGCCGGGCCAAGCGCGTCGATGGTGACATCTATCGCTATGTCGAGTTCGTGAAGCGCACCATGCCGCGCGATGTGACGCTTTCGGGCCTGCGGATTGCCATCGATTGCGCCAATGGCGCTGCCTACAAGGTGGCTCCGACCGCACTTTGGGAACTGGGTGCCGAAGTGGTGACGATCGGTAACACGCCGAACGGCACGAACATCAATCTGGAATGCGGCTCCACCCATCCCGATGCGCTTCAGCGCAAGGTGCATGAGGTGCGCGCCGATATCGGTATTGCGCTGGATGGCGATGCCGACCGCGTGATCATTGTCGATGAGACGGGCCGCGTGGTGGATGGTGACCAGCTGATGGCCGTCATTGCCGAAACCTGGGCCGATGACAACCTGCTCAAGGGCGGTGGTCTGGTGGCGACCGTTATGTCCAATCTGGGGCTTGAGCGCTTCATGGCGTCCAAGGGGCTCGATCTCGTGCGCACCAAGGTGGGCGACCGCTACGTGGTCGAACATATGCGCCAGCATGGGTTCAATGTGGGCGGCGAACAGTCCGGCCATATCGTCCTGTCGGATTTTGGCACGACCGGCGATGGTCTCGTGGCAGCGCTTCAGGTTCTCTCCGCCGTCAAGCGGTTCGATAAGCCGGTCAGCGAAATCTGCCGTCGCTTCGAGGCGGTGCCGCAGCTTCTGCGCAATGTGCGCTTCTCGGGCGGCAAGCCGCTGGAAGACAAGACGGTCAAGAAGGCGATTGCCGAGGCCGAACAGGAACTGGCCGCCAATGGCCGTCTGGTCATCCGTCCCTCCGGCACCGAGCCGTTGATCCGCGTCATGGCTGAAGGTGACGACCGCAGCCAGATCGAGCGGATCGTGGGCGATCTGTGCGATGTGATTGCCAACGTCAAAAGTGCGGCCTGACACTTGCCGCACTGAAAGAAACGAAGCCGGTTCTGCCGTTCGCAGGGCCGGCAAAGGTCGACAACCTCTCTTTTCGTCATGGTCGGGCTTGACCCGACCATCCATAAAGCTTTGGAAGCATGGATCCTCGGGTCAAGCCCGAGGATGACGGAAGAGTATGGGGCCAAGTTTGTCAGAAATCTCAGCCGGTTCTGCCGTTCGCAGGGCCGGCTTTTTGCTGGTCTATTGCCTGCAAAATAAGGTGTTTCGAAATCTTTCGGTAAACACACGTGGTTAAGTGGCTCTTAACTTTTATCCTTCATTATCCAAGGTCAGCAGGGATGTTTGCGGCTAACCGCATCACCGCCAGGGCACTTTGGAGTAATTGCCATGAAATCCAGCCTCGTCGGCTTCGTTGCCGCCTTGACACTTTCCACGTCGGCCTTTGCTGCCGATCTTTATCAGCCTGTTGCGCCGTTGGAGCCTGCAGCCGCCCCGGAAGTTACCGTCAGCGATTCCAGCGGATGGTATCTGCGTGGTGATGTCGGTTATTCGCTGAACGATATGCGCGGCGCGAAGTTCCTGCAGGGGCAACCCACCCCGACCAATTGGGCGAACTTCGCAAGCGCAGACCTTAAGGGGTCGGCTCTTCTCGGTGTCGGTGTCGGTTATCAGGTGACGAACTACCTGCGCACCGATTTGACCTTCGATCACACCTTCAAGAGCGATTTCAAGGGCTCGACCACCGGAAGCTGCGCTTCGGGTCCGAGTTGCGTATCTTCCGATACTTCCTCGTTCAACGCTTATTCGCTGATGGCAAACGCTTATGTTGATCTGGGCACCTATGCCTCGATCACGCCTTATGTGGGTGCCGGTATCGGTGGTTCCTATGTGAAGTGGGACAAGCTGAATAACACGGCCTGCGCTGGCGCCACCTGCGACCCGACGGAAACACATGGTGGTGAGTCCAGCTGGCGCTTTGCCTATGCGCTCATGGCCGGTGCTTCTTATGACCTGACCTGTAACCTGAAGGCCGATGCCGGCTATCGTTATCGCCACATTGCCGGTGGTGATATGTTCTCGTTCCTCGGTACGTCCACTCCCGGTGGCGGAACTCAGGGTTGGGACAAGGGTATCGACCAGCACGAATTCCGTATTGGTGCTCGTTACTCCTTCAACGGTTGCTCGGCTCAGGCTTACGAGCCGTCCGTTGTGCCGCCGGCCCCGCCGATGGTCTACAAGTAATCCTGCGATTACCGATCCTATTGAAAAGGCCCGCTTCGAAACCGAAGCGGGCCTTTTCGCTTGATGACAAAGCTTGCTGCGCATTATTGGGGATGGAGCGGTTCTTGAATTCCCCTTCTCCCCGCTTGCGGGGAGAAGGTCGCGGCAGCGGGATGAGGGGCTGAAACATCGCACCAACTCGTATTTTTTGATGGTTTTACCCGTGGCTTTGCCCCTCACCCAAACCCTCTCCCCGCCAAGCGGGGCGAGGGGGCAAAGAGGCTGGCGATTGTCGCAACGTTCCGATCCTATTGAAAAGGCCCGCTTCGAAACCGAAGCGGGCCTTTTTTCGTTTTGCGGTGATCGCGACGATCAGCTTGCGGGCTTCAGCGTCACGGAGGTCGAGGCTGCGGCGACGTTCAAGCCCAACTGGCCGGTGACGGACAGCGTCTGCAGCTGAACGGAGCCTTCCGTGCCGCCGATCAGAACATTGGCGCCAATGCCAACGCCTGCGGTGGCTTCAGCGCTCAGGCCCTTGTAGACGCCGCCGAGCGAGCCGGTGTGGTAGCCAGCGGTCGGGGCGACAACGGCCCAGACGAGCTTGCCGCCTGCGGTGTAACCCAGGTCAACGCCGAGCTTGCGAACAAAGCCGGTGTAGTGATCGACCTTGCCGCGCACGGACTTGAACGTGCAGTCCAGCGTCTTGGCCGAGCCGAGCAGATACCCACCGCCCGAGCCGACATCGCAGGTCAGCACGCCGACGCGCACGCCGCCTTCGTCATCGGCTTCCATCGGAACGGGGGCCGCGTTGCGGGCGTAAAGGTCTGCAGCGGACAGGCTGCCCGCCGAGGCGGAGAGGGCAGCAAAGGTGGCCAGTGTGAGTGCACGGATCGTTTTCATTTTGGTTTCTCCCTGTTGGGGCATGACTCATGATTAATGCTTTATGAACTGATTATGGCGAAATCCGTTCCCACGCCGATGAAAAACGTTGTGGCCTGTTAAAGTGCACGCCTTAAAGCGCGTCGCGATCTTTCAGATTCGCGCCGGACGATTTTCTCTCATGCCACGCTTCAAATCCTGAATGTTGATTGGTCCTAGCCCTTGTCGGTATGGCGGGGCAGGCGCTATAAGCGCCGCATCTTTCTGGAACCGCTTTTTAAAAGCGTCGATCGCAAGGGGCCACATCATGGTTGACGTCGCCAAGCCGCATATCCGTCCCAACAACCCCAATTTCTGCTCTGGCCCCTGCGCCAAGCGTCCCGGCTGGTCGCCTGCCGTGCTTTCTGATGCACCGCTTGGCCGGTCTCACCGCGCCAAGATTGGCAAGGCCAAGCTGAAGCGTGCCATCGACCTGACCCGTGAGGTTCTGCAGGTGCCCGCCGATTACCGCATCGGCATTGTTCCCGCTTCCGATACGGGGGCGGTGGAAATGATCCTGTGGTCGGTTCTCGGCGCCCGTGGCGTCGACATGGTGGCGTGGGAAAGCTTCGGCTCCACCTGGGTTGCTGATGTGACCAAGGAACTGAAGCTGCCCGACGTGCGCAAGTTCGTGGCCCCCTATGGCGCGCTGGTGAACTTTGCCGATGTCGATTTCGACCGGGACGTTGTGTTTACCTGGAACGGTACGACCTCCGGCGTTCGCGTGCCGAATGGCGATTTCATTCCCGATGATCGCAAGGGGCTGACGATCTGTGACGCCACGTCGGCGGCGTTTGCGCAGAACCTCGATTTTGCCAAGCTCGATGTCGTGACCTTCTCCTGGCAAAAGGTACTGGGCGGGGAAGCGGCCCACGGCATGCTCATCCTTTCGCCGCGCGCGGTGGAGCGTCTGGAAAGCTATGCGCCCGCCTGGCCGCTGCCGAAGATCTTCAAACTGACCAAGGGCGGCAAGCTGATCGAGGGCATTTTTGAAGGGGATACGATCAACACGCCCTCTATGCTCTGCGTTGAAGACTATATCGACGCGCTGGAATGGGCTCAGACGCTCGGCGGTCTTGCGGGCTTGCGGGCGCGGGCCGACCGGAACGCCGCCGTCATCAACGGTTTTGTCGACAGCCGCGACTGGATCGCCAATCTTGCCGTTGATCCGGCCACGCGTTCCAACACGTCCGTGTGCCTGAGGATCGTCGATCCTGCCGTCACCGCTCTGTCAGACGATGCACAGGCCGCCTTTGCCAAGGCCATTGCCACGCGTCTGGAAAAGGAAGGCGTTGCCTTTGATATCGGCTCTTACCGCGATGCGCCGTCGGGCCTTCGCATCTGGGCCGGTGCAACGGTTGAGGCCAGCGACCTTGAAGCCCTGATGCCGTGGATCGAATGGGCCTTTGAAACGGAAAAGGCGGCACTCGCGAAGGCGTGAGCCTCAACCATAAAAGGGGGCTTCTGCTTGCAGTGGCGGCTCATCCTTTCTATATGCAGCAGAGAATGAGGCTGCGGGCGAGGCTCGTGGCCTGACTGCGTTTGACGCGCCGCCTTTGGGCGCAATCGGAAACAAGCCCGTGAACACGCTCGATTTTGACAAGAAGCCTGAGGATACCCGCGTGGTCGTTGCCATGTCGGGTGGTGTGGATTCGTCCGTTGTCGCCGGTCTTCTCAAACAGGAAGGCTATGATGTTCTGGGCATCACGCTGCAGCTGTACGACCACGGTGCGGCCGTGCATCGCGCTGGTTCCTGCTGCGCCGGTCAGGATATCGATGACGCGCGCCGGGTGTGCGAGACGCTCGGCATTCCCCATTATGTGCTCGACTACGAAGCGCGTTTCCGCGAAACGGTGATTAATCCCTTTGCCGAATCCTATGTGGCGGGTGAAACGCCCATTCCGTGTGTCGCGTGCAATCAGACCGTCAAATTTGCCGACCTTCTGGCCACCGCCAAGGAACTGGGCGCGGATGCGCTGGCGACCGGCCATTATATCCGCTCGCGCGCCAATCCTTCGGCGGACAATCCGCACAGACGCGCCCTATACCGCCCGGTCGATGCCGAGCGTGACCAGAGCTATTTCCTCTTTGCCACCACGCAGGAGCAGATCGATTACCTGCGCTTTCCGCTTGGCGGTATGTCCAAGGCCGAAACGCGGCGGCTGGCGGAGGAGATGGGGCTTGTGGTGGCACAGAAGGCCGATAGCCAGGACATCTGCTTCGTACCGCAGGGCAAATATACGGACATCATCACCAAGCTGAAGCCGGAATCGGCGCTGGGCGGTGACATTGTTCATCTGGACGGCCGTGTGCTGGGCCAGCATGAGGGTATCCTACACTACACGATCGGGCAGCGACGCGGCATCGGCATCGCCACGGGTGAGCCGCTCTACGTCATTTATCTCGATGCGCGCGGCAAACGGGTGATCGTTGGCCCGAAGGAGGCGCTGGAGACGCGCCGCGTCTATCTGCGGGATGTGAACTGGCTGGGTGACGAAACGCTTGAGGCCACCGTTGAGGCGGGTTTTGACTGCTTCGCCAAGGTGCGCTCGACGCGCCCACCGGCACCGGCGCGGCTTGGACGCGACGCAGGCGGCATCTATGTCGATCTCGAAGTGGGTGAGGCGGGTGTCGCGCCCGGACAGGCCTGCGTACTGTATTCAGCGCCGGGCGAGGATGCCCGCGTTTTTGGCGGCGGCTTCATCGAGCGCTCGCAACGTTCAGCGGTTTCGGAAGCGGCCCTTTCGGCGCTGCTTTCCAGTGCACCGCAGGCGGTTGCGGCCAAGGCCTGAAAAGAGGCGGCGAGAAAGCATCGTTTCTTTTCAACGGGCGCTTGACAGGAAACGGACGCCCGCCTTATAAGCCGCACCACGGAAATGCGACCGACCTTTTGGAAACAGAAATGTTTTCAGCGCATTGTGGCGGAGTAGCTCAGTAGGTCAGAGCAGAGGAATCATAATCCTTGTGTCGGGGGTTCAAATCCCTCCTCCGCTACCACCGCCTTTCGGTCTTACCCCCTACATAGTAACTGTAGTTAGCCGCGCATCATGTCCGTCTGATCGCTACTGAAATCAAACTTTCTTTGCAGATACGGGGATTCTTCGAAAGGGCTTTTCCAGCCAGCGGCTTGCGCGCTGAAATCCTCAAAGAGAGGCGGGCACACGGAACTGCTGAAGTAGATCACTTCATGTCCGGTCGGCTTGGCACCCGCGCCGTCGACCATTGAATAGGTCGTCGGCGGAACGGAATGATCGATTTCTTTGATTTGCGGTCTGTCGTCCTATGAAACAATCCATCGGGCTGATCGGATGTTTTCAGGACGTGCCAATGTCTGGCCATGGTCCTCAGGCGATCCCCCGTTTTTAACGGGGCTCTGCAGCGCTCGCCGGATCAAGCGAAACGCGCTCAGGAGCGCGCTGCTTTGATTGCCATCAATTTTTCCTTGCAAGGAACGGAAATGCTGGCTGCGTTCTGTTGCAGGCATTGCGCCAAACGGCCGCCGCCGGGCTCTACGCTCGCGCAGAACTTGCGAAGATCGGGCTCGCATACGGCGCGGATTTCCATGAGTTGCTGGCGGGTGAGTTGCTGAGCATTGGCGACGGTTGCAAACAGCGTGGCGATGGTAACGATGACAAGGCGCATAGGGCTCTCCGGTTCTGGTAAGGATGTGCGGACGGGCACGAGGAGATTCGGGGCAAGTAACCCGTCCGCTTTCGGCATGGCGGATGCCGAAATGGAATGAGGTGGGGTTTCAGGTGACTTCAGCCGTGCGAAAGACGCGGCACGCGCGCAGCCTCGAGCTGCTCGGGCGTCAACGCGGACCGCAGGGCGTTAATGGCATTCTTCAGCGCCGCCGCCTTGGTCGCATAATCCGTGAGCATGTCGGCGATTGCTTCCGAACGCGCAAAGGCTGTTGGTCCGCGGGGGTCTTCGTCCGCATCGCCGATGAGTTCGAGCATGGCTTCACGTTCGGGCACCAGCGCCAGAAGTGATTTGGTGTAGGCCCGCCAGACATCCTTCTGGTCTGCGGTGATGCCAATTGCCGTTTCCTGCACGGCCAGCATAGCCGCCAGCCGAAGCCGGACAAGCTTGCCGCTATAATAGCGGCGAACGGCATCCAGACGACCGGCGAGATCATGGCCATCGCTTTCGCCATAGGCTTGCCAGTTGCCTTCCAGCATATCCGGCAGTGCCGGGGCGGTCATCGTGGCATCCTGCGCACTGGCGGCAAGCGGCGCACTGCTGGTTGAAATCAGACCTGCCACTATGGAAATGATGATCCGTTTCTTCACGGCGTCCTCCTTCGTTCCTGACGATTTCAGGATGGGGAGCGCTGTTTGCGTCCAAATGTACGGACTGTTTGAAAATGTAGCATTTTGTAGCCGGATCAGGTGGGACGGAAACGCGGTAAGATCAGCTCCACCAGACCGCCTTGCGGGCCGTTTCCAAGCTGAATCGTGCCGCCCTGTGCCTCGATCAACGTTCGGACAACGGCAAGGCCTAAGCCTGCGCCGCCGGTCGTGCGAGCGCGAGAAGGCTCTGCCCGCACGAAGGGTTCCAGCAGAAGCTCGGCATCCTGTGCCGAAAAGCCCGGCCCGTCATCGGCAATGAACACGTGTAGTGTGTGGTGATCCACTTTGAGGGAAACGCGCGCTTTGCTACCGTATTTCACGGCATTATCGATGATGTTTGCGATGACGCGCCGCAACGCCAAGCGATCACCGATCACCCAAGCTTCCGTATGGTCGGGAACGGGCTCCAGCACGACAGGCTGCCCAGCCCGTCGGAAATCGGCCACTTCGTTGCCGAGAACCTCGGTCAGGTCCAGCATCTCTTCTTCCAATGCCCCAACCCCGGCGCGGGAGGTGAGAAGAGCATTATCGAGCAGGTTAATCATGTCGGTGATATCTGCGGTCGCGCGCTCGCGCTCGGCGGCATCGGGCAATCGTTCCAGTCGCAGGCGCAGCCGGGTGGCGAAGCTGCGAACATCGTGCTGAATACCGCCGATCAGTGCCATGCGGGTGCGGGTCATAATCCTCAGACGGCTTTGCAGCCGATCGAAGGCCCGCATTAATGCTCGGATTTCCGGTGTCGTGGCGCGGATAGCGGGCAGGGGAACCGGCTCTCCCGAGGGGTCGATGGCATCCACTGCGGCGGCAAGCCGCGTTAAAGGGCGGATTTCCCGATGAAGCAGAAAAAAGGCGACGGCTGCAAACAGCGTCCCGACAAGACCGGCACCCATGCCCGCGGGCAAACCATAAAATGTAACGATAAAGGGCGTACGCGCTTCGGCGACAAGGACCTGTCCATCGGCGAGCCGCACCTGAAAGGACAGAGGCCGAGCGGTGCGCTGCAGGAGACGGGGCCTCGTGATACGCTCGGGCACCTCCATAAGCCTGATCGACAGAAGGCGTGCGCCAAGCAATGATCGGTAGGCCGCAAAACCGGCTTCGTCACGCATCTCGACGGTAACAGGCGATGGCGTCGAGGATTGCATGAGCGAAACAGCAAGCATGGAGGACTGAAGCGCTTCTAGCACAAGTGGACGCTGTTCCGGCGTCGTCGCATCGATCAGCTCGACAATGGCCTTCAACTGTTCTGCAGGCAGGCGCGTGGACGTATTTGAGAGATTATTTGTCCAGTAGAATAGTGCAATCATTGCGACCCAGAGCGCCAGAAGAACGCTTGCGCCGATGGCAATGAAGCGCGCGGCCAGCCCGAACCCCATCTAGGGCACCTGCCGCACGGGTACGGTCAGAAGATAGCCGCCGTTGCGGATCGTATTGATGAGGTTGGTCCCTGAGCCTAAGCCATCAAGCTTCTTGCGCAACCGCGATACGAGAATGTCCACGGTGCGATCAAAGGGATCTGCGTTGCGGCCATGGGTCCAGTCGAGGATCTGGTCTCGAGACAAAACCCGCCGTGGACGCAGAACAAAACAGGTGAGAAGCTCGAATTCGGCGCTGGTCAGAGCGATGGGCTCGCCGTCCTCGTGGATCAGCTGGCGGGCATCGAGGTCGGCGATAAAGCGGTCGAACGCGAACCGGCGGGTTGCTGCGGGCATGGCCCGACTTGACGCGCGGCGCAGAAGTGCACGGATACGGGCCAGCAGTTCCCGCGGGCCAAAGGGTTTCACGACATAGTCGTCGGCGCCGATTTCAAGGCCGACAACCCGGTCCGTTTCGTCGCCCTTGGCGGTCAGCATCAGGATCGGTGTGTCGCTTCCGCTGCGCAATCGGCGGCAGATCGACAGGCCGTCCTCGCCGGGCAGCATCAGGTCAAGCAAGATCAAATCAGGCTGGATTCGCGAAAGAGCCGAATCCATCGCGCGCCCATCTTCGGCCAGTTCCACCGCAAAACCCTCGCGTACGAGGAAATCGCCCACCAGGCGTCGGATTTCCGCGTCGTCGTCTACGACCAAAATGGTTTTCATATCCTGTTCCATAAGCGAAGCACGCCACTTTGCTCATGGAAAATCAACCTGAAAAAGCGGGCTTTTACAAAACGACACAAAGGGGAAATCAGTCTCAACATCATGACATGGCCGGTGCAAGCGACAGCAAAGATCGCACTGCATTCTGCTGAGGCTGGCGATCAAAGAATGCCGGCGAGAAATTTGATCAAGGATCATATTGATGACCAAGACTCTCACCTTCGCCTTTGTAGCTGGCGTTTTCGCTTTGGTCTCGGTGGCCAATGCCAACGCCTTTACGCGAAATGGCTCCGTCACCGGCCCCGCTGGTGGCACGGGCAGCGTGTCCGCCAGCGGCGGCTGTAGCGGTGGCACCTGCTCCCGCACGGTCAAGCGCACCGGGCCTTATGGCGGGAGCGTCTCTCGCTCGGGGTCGGCCAGTTGCAACTCGGGTACCTGTACCGGAACACGCACGACGACCGGCCCGAACGGAGGCTCCGTCGTTCGAAACGGCAGCATCTCGCGATAATGCTCCACGTATGGCGGGAGACTGTCCAAGCTCGCCCGCCATACGCCTCACCATCAAGGAAGAGAAGCCGTGGCCGTATTGCCGTTGCATGACAGGACAGACGCCAATGGCGAAATGCAGGCGAGTGCGCGTGTCCATTCAAGGGCGGATACGCCGCCGGCAGCGCAAACGGCGGAACGCAGCCCGGTTCTGCGCCCGCTGTCGCGTCCGAAACGACCGGATAAGACCGTTCTGCTTGCGGCAATCTTTGTCGTTCTGGCCGGTGCCGGTCTTCTTGCGCTGCGATATGCCTCCCCTCGCACGGTGGATCTTCTGACGGTTACGCCATCCTCTTTCCAGCCGGAACTCTCCGGTCCTGGTGTTCTGGATGCAACGGTACGGGCGAATGTCGGTGCCAGTCTTCAGGGGGTGATCACCGCGCTTGCGGTGGATCGCAATGACGCTGTCGTCAAGGGAGATCTGATTGCCGAGATTGGTGCAGCGGATCTCAGCGCCGGGCGGGATGCGGCCTTTGCCTCTCGTGAGGCCGCGCGCAAGGCGGTGGAGGCGACCGCTGCCGATGTTACGCGGGCACAGGCAACACTCGAAAACGCTCGCCAGACCCTTGCCCGTCAAAATGAATTGCTGCGCTCCGGTGTTGGAACGCGGTCCGCCTTTGAGAGCGCGCAAACGGCTGTGCGCCAAGCCGAAGCCGACATGGCCAAGGTCAACTCCGCGCGGATGCAGGCTGAGGCGCAGGATGCGGCGGCGGCGGCGAATATTGCGGCAAGTCAGGCGCTTCTCGACAAGTCGGTGATCCGCGCTCCCATCGATGGCATTGTCGTATCTCGCGCCCTCAATCCGGGCGATATAGCGACCCCTTCGAGCGTTCTTGTCACGATTGTCGATCCGGCCAGCATCGTTCTGTCGGCCCGTTTCGATGAAAGCGTGATCGCCAGACTTCAACCGGGACAATCCGCGACCATCCGTTTCGGCGGCAATGGTGAAGCGCTTTATCGCGGCACGGTGCGGCGCGTTTCGCGCGAAGTTGATCAGGAAACACGGGAGTTCACGGTCGATGTCGCTCCGGTGCGCCTCCCGCCCAACTGGGCGCTGGGCCAACGTGGTACTGCCGTGATCGATCTCGGTCAGGTGCAGGATGTTCTGGCCGTGCCGGTTGCGAGCATTGCGCGACGCGATGGTGTGGCGGGCGTCTGGGTGGAAAGCGCCGGACGCGCGGTCTGGCGTCCCGTTGATCTCGGGCGCTTCGGTGGTGCCCGTGTCGAGGTGCTGCGCGGTCTTGCGTCTGGCGACACGATTTTGCTATCGCCGAACGGTGTCTTTCCCTGGATGCGGATTGCAAACCGGGGGGATGCGTCGTGAACCTCGGCCTCAAGGACGTTCGCCACAACTTCGGGCGTTTCATCATGACAGCGGCCGGCGTCGCCTTTCTGGCCACAGCCTCAATCGGCATGATTGGTCTCTACCGGGGCATTGTGGCTGATGCGCTGCTGGTGATTGATCGCATCGGTGCCGATCTGTGGGTTGTTCAGGGTGGGCGCTCCGGGCCATTTTCGGAAACATCAGCCATCGCCTCGGACATGGATCGGCGTGTTGAGGGTGTTGAGGGCGTGGCCACCGTGCGGCGGTTCGTGCAGATCAGCCAGCAATTCGAGCATAATGGAAAGAGCCGCCGTGCTTCGTTGACAGGGCTTGATTTCCCTCGCGACAAAGGGGCCTGGGTGCCGCTTACGGCTGGACGCCATCTCAACAACGGCCATTTCGAGGCGATCGCTGACCGGAGTATCGGCCTTATGCTTGGCGAAAAAGTGCGGCTCGGTCTGGACGAGTTCACGATTGTCGGCCTGACCCAAGGCATGGTGGATATTGGCGGTGACGGTCTTTTTTTCGTGACCGTCAATGATGCTGCGGCGATTGCAAAGCGGCGCACCAGCGAGGAGGTTCTGCTGGCCCGCAGTGCGTTCGGCAGGTCCGGTCAGGCAAGCTTGCCCGGCAGTTCTGTGGCGCAGGATAGCAAGATTGCCGCCGTTCTTGTCACGCTGAATCCTGCTGCCAATCCGGATTTGGTCCGCCGCGCCATAATGGACTGGGGCGATGCGAATGTGCTGAGCCGGGCGGAACAGCACAGTCTGTTGCTCGACCAGCGCCTTTGGCGGCTGCGTATCCAGATCCTTTCCTTCACGGCGGTTCTTATGGTCGTCATGGCCATCGTCATCTCGCTCATCATCTATATGCTGACCATGGAAAAGCGACACCAGATCGCCATGCTGAAACTCATTGGTGCGCGCAACCGTGTCATCATCGGCATGATCGCGGAGCAGGCCTATCTCATCGGTGCGGGTGGGCTCGCACTGGGCCTTGCACTTGCAAACGTCATTTTTCCCTATTTTCCACGGCGTGTTGTCATCGATCCTGGCGATGTCGCCCTGCTTGGGCTCGCGATGGCGGTCATCTGCGGTTTTGCCAGCCTTCTCGGCATTTCACGGGCGCTGAAGGTGCGGGCGCAGGAGGTTCTGTCGTGAACGGCGTACCTGTTCTCAGTGTTCGTGACGTTAGCCGCCACTATGCCAGCGGCGACAGCATCGTGCGGGCTCTCGATGGCGTTTCCTTTGATATACATTCTGGCGAGGTGGTGGGTATTCTCGGACCCAGCGGCTCTGGCAAAAGCACGCTCCTTCTGATTGCCGGTCTTCTGGACCCGCCATCGACGGGCGAGATCTTCATTCGTGGTCGCTGCGTATCATCCGCCAGCGCAGACATCGAAAGCCTGCGTGACTTTCGCCGCAACAATATCGGCTTCGTTTTCCAGAAGGCCAATCTCATCCCTTTTCTCACAGCCGTTGAGAACGTGGCACTCTCGCTGGAAATCGATGACATACCGGCGCGTGATGCGCGCTTCTATGCCGAGCATCTGCTGGAAAGTGTCGATCTCTCCCACCGGATCGATAATCTTCCGACGCGCCTTTCAGGTGGCGAACAGCAGCGTGTGGCTGTCGCACGCGCCCTTGCCAACGATCCCGCGCTGATTCTTGCCGATGAACCGACCGCCGCGCTCGATAGCGTTCGGGGCCGGCAGGTGATCGGATTGTTTCGCCGGATCGCGGATAGCCAACAGGCGGCGGTTGCGGTTGTCACCCATGACCCTCGCGTCCTTGATCTTTTCGATCGTACAATCGAGTTGCGCGATGGTCGGATTGTGGCCGAAACGTCGGTTCTGACAGAGCGAAACAATTCGTTACAAAATGCAACGTTTCCGCAAGATCACAGCCAATGATGCTGCCTATTCTTACTTCATGAACGCGGCCAAAGGGGCGGCAAGTTGATGGAGGTTTCCATGTTGAAAACAATTCTGGCGCATTTCGGGCTGGCGCAAAGGTGGCGCATGGTGTTCGCGGTTGTCGCTTTCCTTGTCGCCGGGGCATCCGCAGCTTCTGCCGCGACCGTTGCGGTCGCCACCGGAAATGTTAACCTCCGCGCCGGTCCCTCGACGGCGTATCCTGTTGTGACGGTGGTTCCCGCCGGCGCGCGCATCACCACTCATGGCTGCCTGACCGGCTACAGCTGGTGCGACATTGCCTTCGCAGGTGTTCGGGGCTGGGTGTCGGCTTCCTACATCCAGGTGGTCTACAACGGTGGGCCGGTCGTGCTGACGCCCGCGATTGCACCTGCCGTCGGGGTGGCGGTTCTTGCCTATAACCGTGCCTATTGGGACACTCACTACAGCGCTTATCCCTGGTATGGCGCTTGGGGCCGTTATTACCGTCCTTACGCTGTCGCGCCAGCCGCGCGTGTTAGCGCGCACGACCGTTCGGTCACCTGTGCGGATGGCAGCTGTACAGGTACCCGAAGCACGACCGGCATCTATGGCGGTTCTACCAGCCAAACGCGAACCTGCGCCGGGGGCGAATGTACGTCCACCCGTCAGACGGTCGGTCGTTACGGCAATTCCGCATCGCGGGTCCGCACCTGCAGCGCCAATGATCACTCGTGCAGCGTAACGCGCACCGGGCCGCGTGGCGGCACGGCGAGTGGTACACGCTTCTTCAACCGCTGACCGAGATCGAGGCAAACCTGGGCCCAGCCCGCTCGGGTTTCGCCCGGAGACCAGCCTTTCGGCTGCTCAAGCGAAGCGTCTCGCTGGCCAAAGGCTTCTCCGACGGCGATCAGCAGCGGCTTATCGAGGCCGATCTCGCGGATGCCCCCTTCAAGGTCCTCTAAAATGCCGTGCCAGCGTTGCTCATCCTTGCGGCTGACATTGGAGGCGATGATCACCGGGATATGTGCTGACATGCCATGTTCCAGAAGCTTGGCCCGGATGGCACCGGCGGTACGACCGCCCATGTAAAAGACCGTCGAGGCCGAGGGGTCGGCAACAGCGCGCCAGTCGATGGTCTCCGGCAGAACGCCCTTGCGGGAATGCCCGGTCACGAAGCGCACGGATTGCGCGCAGTCACGATGCGTCAGCGACGTATTCGTTCCAGCCGCAAGCGCGCTTGCAGCGGTAATGCCCGGAATCACCGAAACCGAAATGCCGGCCTTTTCGAGGTAGGCAATTTCCTCGCCCGAGCGACCAAAAATCGAGGGGTCTCCGGCTTTCAGGCGAACCACACGCTTGCCCGCCCTGGCATAGGCCAGCATCATCGCATTGATGTCTTCCTGCTTGCAGCTTTCGCGGCCACCGCGTTTGCCAACCAGCGTGCGCTTGGCTTCGCGGCGCGCCATTTCAAGCAGCTCCTGCGAAACGAGATCATCAAAAAGGATCACATCGGCCGATTGCAAGGCACGCATGGCCTTGAGCGTCAGGAGTTCCGGATCACCCGGACCTGCACCGACAAGCGTTACACTGCCAGCGGGGGGCTGAGACTGAACGTCGTTGGCATAAGACAGAAGCGATGCCGTTTCCGTATCGTCCGGGCCTGCGGGGCTGGCAAAGACTCGATCGACAAAATGTTCCCAGAAGGCGCGGCGCTGGACGCCGGGCCGCAATTTTTCGCCAATCGGCGCACGGATCTGCCGGGCAAGAGCCGCCCAGCCGGAAAGGGCCTTTGGCAGAAGCGTTTCAATTCTGCGGCGAATGGCCTGCCCCAGAATGGGGGCCGCACCATCCGTCGAGATACCGACAACAACGGGGGAGCGGTTGACGATGGAACCGAACTGGAAGGTACAGAATGCAGGCTTGTCGATGACGTTCGTCGGCACGCCGCTGGCCATCATGGATGCCGCGAATTCGGCCGCCTCTGTCTCGTCTTCCAGATCAGCAATCACCAATCGATAATGACGGGCATCGGCCAGACGCCAGTCAGAAGCATGGTGCGCAAGCGACGCGTGATCGATCAGCGCAAGCATCCCCTCGCTCAGATCGGTTGCGAAAAGATCAACCTTTGCACCCGTGGCCAAGAGAAGCTCGGCTTTCCACGCAGCCGCTTCGCTCCCGCCGACCACAAGGACTTTGTGCCCTTCAAGGCCGAAGAAGACCGGCAGGACAGAGAGTTTTTCCATGCGGGCTGGCATTTCACTCTTTTCCTGCCTCATTGTCGTTCTCCTATTCGGCTGCTTCGGTCAGGCTGGCCAGCGAAATGGAAAGGGCACCGTCCACGTTCCTGATGGCGAAGGTGCGCACGCGTCCTTCGTCGGCGCCCTGAGCCTCGCCGCTTTCCAGCGAAAAGACCCAGTTATGCAGCGGGCAGGTCACGGCATTGCCATGAACGATGCCGTCGGAAAGCGGACCGCCCTTGTGGGGGCAGTGGTCGTCAATGGCGAAGACCTCATCGGTCGCCGTGCGAAACACGGCAATCTTGCCATGCGCGGTGCGTACGCACCGTGCCCCGCGAACCGGGATGTCATCGATATGACCGATGGCGACAAATTCCTGCGACATGGCCCTCTCCTTATTCCGCAGCCTGCTGGCTATCGAGCACAGCCATGGGATTGAACTCATGCTTGTCCTTGCCGGATACGCGTTCCGACCACGGATCGACCTGAGCGTATTTCTGGCTTTCGACGAAGCGCTCGTAATAGGCGTGGCGCTTGTCGGCATCGTTCATGATCTGCTCGCGGATTTCATCGAGGCCGACGCGCTTGGCCCACTTGTAGATGCGTTCCAGATAACGGCCCTGTTCGCGATACATCTGCGTCAGAGCGGCGATGTATTCGACGGCTTCGTCTTCCGTCTTCACCATGCCAAGGACTTCCGTACCCTTGATGTCGAGACCGGCAGCGCCTGCGAAATGGATTTCGAAACCGGAGTCGACGCAGATCACGCCGATATCCTTGCAGGTTGCTTCAGCGCAGTTGCGCGGGCAGCCAGACACGGCAAGCTTGAGCTTTGCCGGGGTCCAGGACCCCCACATGAATTTTTCCAACCGAATGCCGAGGCCGGTCGAATCCTGGGTGCCAAAGCGGCACCAGTCGGAACCGACGCAGGTCTTGACCGTGCGCAGCCCCTTTGCATAGGCCTGACCCGAGACGAAGCCGGCCTTGCCAAGATCGGCCCAGACCGCAGGAAGGTCTTCCTTCTTCACGCCCAGCATGTCGATACGCTGGCCACCCGTGCACTTGACGGTAGGGATGTTGAACTTGTCGACAACATCGGCAATGGCGCGCAACTCTGCGGCGGAGGTTACACCACCCCACATGCGCGGCACGACGGAATAGGTTCCGTCCTTCTGGATGTTGGCATGAACGCGTTCATTGATGAAGCGCGACTGGTAATCGTCCTCGTACTCGCCGGGCCAGTCCGAAACGAGATAGTAGTTGAGCGCCGGGCGGCACTTGGCGCAGCCGCACGAGGTCTTCCACTCCAGTTCCTGCATCACCGCGGGAATGGACTTCAACTCCTTGGCGCGGATCAGGCGACGGACTTCGTCATGGCCCAGATCCGTGCAGCCGCAAACCGGCGTGACAGCCTTGGGATTATAGGCATCGCCCAGCGTCAGCGACATCAACTGTTCGACCAGGCCGGTGCAGGTGCCACAGGACGCGGAGGCCTTGGTGTGGGCACGCACTTCATCGAGCGTCGTCAGCCCGCGATCCTTGATCGTCGAAACGATCTTGCCCTTGCAGACACCATTGCAGCCGCAGATTTCGGCATCGTCGGGCAGCGCGGCAACCGCGGCCTTCGGGTCGGCGACAGCGCCGCCCTGATAGGCCTGCCCATAGATCAGCGTGTGGCGAAGTTCGGAAACATCCGTCCCGCGCTTCAGCATGTCGAAATACCAGGCGCCATCGGTCGTTTCTCCATAAAGGACGGCACCGATGACACGGTTGTCCTTGAGGATGACGCGCTTGTAGACGCCGCGCGTCGCGTCCCGCAAAACCACTTCCTCGCGGTCCGGGCCTTCGGCAAAGTCCCCGGCGGAGAAGAGGTTCACCCCCGTGACCTTCAGCTTCGTATTGACCTGCGAACCATGATATTCAGCGGCACCACCGGACAGGCGCTCGGCCAGAACGCGGGCGCTTTCGTAAAGCGGTGCCACAAGACCATAGCAGATGCCGCGATGCTCGGCACATTCGCCCAGCGCAAAGACCGATGCGTCCGAGGTCTGCATACCGTCATCCACCACAATACCGCGGTTGACGGCAATCCCCGCCTCCTTGGCAAGAGCGGAGGAGGGACGGATGCCAACGGCCATTACCACCATATCAGCAGCAATCACGCGACCGTCTTCCAGTTCGACAGCTTCGACATGCTCCGTGCCGAGGATGCGCTTGGTGTTGGCCTGTGTGATGATTTCGATGCCACGATCTGCAAGCGCCTTCTCCAGAAGGTAAGCCGCAGCCGGGTCGAGCTGGCGTTCCATGATGGTCGGCATGAGATGCAGAACCGTCACCGTCATGCCACGCTGTTTCAGGCCGTAGGCGGCTTCGAGGCCAAGAAGGCCGCCGCCGATGACAACGGCATGGCCCTTGCCGCGCGTGATCTCGAGCATCTTGGAAACATCATCGAGATCACGATAGGGCAGCACTTCCGGCAGACCGTGGCCCGGTACCGGGATGATGATCGGATGCGAGCCGGTCGCAATCACCAGCTTGTCGTAGGTCGCGCTGATGCCATTCTCGGCCGTGACGGTTTTCGTTGCCCGGTCGATGTGGCTGACCTTCGCGCCCTTGTGAAGTGTAACGCCGTGATAGGCGTACCATTCATCGTTGTGGATGACGATGTCTTCATAGGTCTTCTCTCCGGAGAGTACCGGAGAGAGCATGATGCGGTCGTAATTGACGCGCGGTTCCGCGTTGAAGATCGTGACTTCGTAAAGTCCCGGCGCGCGGTCAAACAGTTCTTCGAGCATCCGCCCCGGAGCCATGCCATTGCCGATGATGACGAGTTTCTGAGCCATGGTGATCACTCCGCAGCAACGATGGGGTTGTTGGACTTCTGTCGCGCAATGCGCGCGGCACGCTTCTCGCGGATCGCCGCCAGTTGTTCTTCTTGCGGGTTCGCGCCGCCTTCATAGGCCTCGAGGAACTCCAGAAGCTCCTCGCGGTAGGCGTAGTAGTCCGGATGGTCGAGCAGCGCCTTGCGCGAACGCGGGCGCGGCAGGTCGACTTCCATGATGTTGCCGATCTTGGCCTTCGGGCCATTCGACATCATGACCACGCGATCGGCGAGAAGGATGGCTTCATCGACATCATGGGTCACGCAGATGGCCGTCACCTTGGTGCGCGACCACACATCCATCAGCACTTCCTGAAGCTCCCAGCGCGTCAGGCTGTCCAGCATGCCGAAGGGTTCATCAAGAAGCAGAAGCTTGGGCGAAAGGGCAAAGGCGCGGGCGATACCAACACGCTGCTTCATGCCGTTGGAAAGGTCGGCAGCATGGCGATGCATGGCATCGCCCAGCCCGACACGTTCCAGATAATATTCCACGACATCACGGCGTTCCGCAGGGCTTGCCGTCGGGTAAACGCGGTCAACGCCAAGGGCAACATTCTCGCGAGCCGTCAGCCAGGGCATGAGCGACGGCGCCTGGAAAACCACGGCGCGGTCCGGGCCTGCGCCTGAAACTTCACGACCATCGAGAATGATACCGCCCGACGAGATCGGATTGAGGCCCGCTGCCATGGACAGAACGGTTGACTTGCCGCAACCGGAATGGCCGATGATGGAGATGAATTCTCCCTTTTTCATCTTCAGATCAAAGCCATCGACCACGGTCAGCGGACCTTTGGGCGTCGGATAGGTTTTGGTGACTTCGAAGAATTCGACATAGCCTTTTTCGATGGCCGACTTGGCACGCTCGGTATAGACGGCGGGCAGTTTATCCGTCGCCGGTTTGCGCGTGATGGGCACGACATTGGGAAGGACGATGCCGGAGGTCTGTTCGGATTTGCGGTCTGCACCGGCACCGATCAGATATTCGGTCACGGCAGCACGAATGCGAATGAACTCCTCGCTCGAATTCATGGCCGCCCGGTCTCGGGGACGCGGCAGAGCGACATTGAAGGAGGGGCCGAGTGTGGCCCCGGGACCGGGCGTCAACGGAACGATGCGGTCTGCAAGCAGGATCGCCTCATCCACGTCATTGGTGATCAGGATAATGGTCTTCTTTTCTTCCTGCGAAATGGCGGCGAACTCGTCCTGCAGCTTGGCGCGGGTCAGGGCATCGAGTGCCGAAAGCGGCTCATCGAGAAGAAGAAGCTCAGGCTGCATGGACAGGGCGCGGGCCACCGAAACGCGCTGGCGCATTCCGCCGGACAGTTCGGCGGGCTTGCGGTCGCGGGCATGGCCGAGGCCAACCATGGTCACGTATTTGTCGATCAGGGCGGTGCGCTCTTCGCGGCTCTTGGACGTGTGGACCGAATCCACCGCCAGAGCCACATTGGAGACCACCGACAGCCATGGCATGAGCGAATAGTTCTGGAAAACCACGCCACGCTTTGGCGAAGGCCCCTTGATCCGCTCGCCGCGAAACAGGATTTCGCCTTCGTCCGGTTCTGCCAGACCTGCAAGCATGGAGATCAAGGTGGACTTTCCAGCCCCGGAGAAGCCGAGGATGGCGATAAATTCGCCCTCCTCAACGCTGAGGTTTACATTCTTGAGAACCTCATTGCGGTTCTTGCCTTCACCAAACGACTTGGAAACGCCGGTGAGTTCGAGAATGGCAGCCATAACGTTCTCTCTTAGCGGTTCGAGGAGAAGGTGAAGGCGGACTGGAGGGCATACATGACGCGGTCCAGAAAGAAGCCGATGAGACCGATGGTGAAGACGGCGACCATGATACGGGCCAGCGAGCTTTCAGAACCGTTCTGGAATTCATCCCAGACAAATTTGCCAAGACCGGGGTTCTGCGCGAGCATTTCAGCAGCGATCAGAACCATCCAACCCACGCCCAACGAGAGGCGAAGACCCGTGAAAATGAGCGGCAGAGCCGAGGGCAGAACCAGCTTGCGAATGGTCGTCGTCGTCGAGAGCTGCAGAACCTTGCCGACATTGACGAGGTCCCGGTCAATCGAGGCAACACCCAGCGCGGTATTAATGATCGTCGGCCACAGCGAGCAGAGCGTGACCGTGACAGCCGAGATCACGAGTGACTTCGGCAGCATGTCGCTCGGGTTCATGTAAACGGCGGAGACCACCATGGTCACGATGGGCAGCCAGGCCAGCGGAGAAACCGGCTTGAAAATCTGGATCAACGGGTTGATCGCGCCGTTGAACGTTTTGGAAAGGCCGCTGGCGATCCCCACCGGAATGGCGATGATCGTGCCAAACAGGAAGCCAAGGCCGACCGTCAGAAGAGACGTCAGAATCTGGTCGAGATAGGTGGGCTTGCCGGTATAGGCCCGGTTCTTGACCTGATCCGATTTGCCTTCAGCGACCAGTTGCGCGTTGCGCTCGTCCTGACGGGCGTAGAATTCCGCTCTTTTCTCGCGCTCGGCAAAATGGTCGACCACAAGTGTCTGGGCCTGTTCCCAGACCGCAGTCGGTCCGGGAATGGCGCCAAGCGATGTCTGCACTTGCGGGGCAAGGACAGACCAGACTGCGAGGAAGGCAAGAATGCCAAGCAACGGCACAAAGAGTGCGTTCTTGAGTTCACGCCACTGTTCAGAGGGTGTGTCCCCGGCTGCCAGCTTCATGAGCGGCACCGTGAAGCCAAGCCCCAGCGGGCCGAGGAACTTGGCAACGCGGTTGATGCGGGCGATGCGTCGCTCACGGCGGGCCGTGGCTTCAGCGTCGAACGTTTCAGTCGCAAGGGTCATGACACTCTGCCTCTTTCAAAAATGCTGATGGAATGATTGTCGGCCTTACTGGCCGACAACCTCTGCACCCTCGATCTTGCCGCCGCCCTTAAGACCGATCTTGAGCGAGTCGATGTAGGCGTTCGGCTGCTTGCCGTCGTAGGAAACGCCATCGATGAAGTCGCTGGTGGCGGGCTTGTAGCCGTCAGAGCCGAAGGGGAAGTCTTCCTTCTTGGCCTTGCCTTCAGCGATCAGCAATTCGGCGGCCTTGAGGTAGATGTCCGGCTTGTAGACGGAAGCGGCCGTCTGGGCATACCAGGCGTCATCCTTCTTCTCCGGAATCTGGCCCCAGCGGCGCATCTGGGTCAGGTACCAGATGGCGTCCGAATAGTAGGGGTAGGTCGCGTTGTAACGGAAGAAGACGTTGAAGTCCGGGGCGGGGCGCTTGTCGCCCTTTTCGTATTCGAACGTGCCGGTCATCGAGTTGGCGATCACCTTCTCGTCGGCCCCGACATATTCCGGCTTCGACAGGATCTTCACGGCTTCAGCGCGGTTGGCGTTGTTGTCCGCATCAAGCCACTCGGCAGCGCGGATCAGAGCCTTGGTCAGAGCCAGCGTCGTCTGCGGGTTCTTCTCGGTAAACGCCTTCGTCAGACCGAAGACCTTTTCCGGGTTGTTCTTCCAGATGTCGTAATCGGTGACGACCGGAACGCCGATGCCCTTGAACACGGCGGCCTGGTTCCACGGCTCACCCACGGAGTAACCAAGGATCGTTCCCGATTCCATGGTGGCCGGCATCTGCGGCGGCGGCGTCACGGAAATCAGAACGTCACCCTTGACCTGACCGGAAACGTCAGCCGGGGAATAATAGCCGGGGTTGATGCCGCCAGCCGCCAGCCAGTAACGCAGTTCGTAATTGTGGGTCGAAACCGGGAACACCATGCCAAGGTTGAACGGCTTGCCTTCCGACTTGTACTGATCAACAACCGGCTTCAGAGCGTCAGCCTTGATCGGGTGGACAGGCTTGCCATCCGCGCCAGCCGTCACGTTCTTCTTCATGGCTTCCCAGACCGCGTTGGAAACCGTGATGGCGTTACCATTCAGGTCCATCGAGAAGGGCGTGACGATCTCTGCCTTCGTGCCGAAGCCAATGGTGGCGGCAATCGGCTGACCGGCGAGCATGTGAGCACCGTCGAGTTCGCCGGTGATCACGCGGTCCAGCAGAACCTTCCAGTTTGCCTGCGGCTCCAGCGTGACGAAGAGGCCTTCATCTTCGAAGAAGCCCTTCTCCTTGGCAATGGCCAGAGGGGCCATATCCGTCAGCTTGATGAAACCAAGCTTCAGCTCATCCTTTTCCGGCGAAAGCGCCGCAGCCAGTGAAGGCGAGGCGAAAAGAAGGGTGGAACAAAGAATAGTCGCATTGCAAAGGAAATGGCGCACAGCGTCCTCCTGGGTTGTCGATAGCGATGTGGTGAAACAAAAAAACCGCCTAACGAAAATCGAACCCTCAATTGGCTGATTTCGTTGGCGGCGCTGCCAAGTGCCCATCTTTGGACACTTCAAATTCTGATCAGAGTGAAACACGATCCGGTTGAACGTGCAAGACAAAAATCAGAGCGAACAGAAAAAACATTATAAAAACAAATAGATGCACATATTTTATGCCCGTGACTATAATTCATGCAGGAACATGATCAAAAACAGATCATTCTCTGGCGCCTCATGAAAAGTTTTTTTGTCCTCGGATGTAATCATCGATCTTGTCGGGATCGAACATCTGGCCATCGAAGAATCCATCGGGACCGAGGATAAGGCCACCGGCACTGGCGCCAACCGCCGTCGGCTCCAGAAGGGCGCCTTCAACCTTGAGGCTCGCGCCCGGAAGGGCGGCATTCAGAGGCTTCAATGCCCGCCGGAAAATATCCGGACGATAGCTGCCGATTGCAATGGCAGCATTTCGCGGGGAATGGCTGCAAAGGCCCCATCGCACCATCTGGCTGTAGAACCACAAAGCGTGGCTTTGCCACGGAAACGTCGCCGCTTTGGCAAATGGCAGGAAGAAATCATCCACCTGCACCTTTGATGTTTCATTGACAGCGATCAGCCCATCAAGGGCGGGCTTGAGAATGGCGTGATCAACATCAACATAGTCAGGCCGCGACAGGATCAGCGCGAGCTCATCGTGATTGTGGCGTTCGCCACACCATGCGGCGGCCTTGTAGAGTGCCCGGATCAGGGCTTCGACGAGTTCAGGCTTCTCCTCACTCACGCTTGACGTGATGGCCAGCACCTTTTCCGGACTGGACTTCCAGATGCGGGATTTGACGGTCGCAACGCGACCGACACCCCGCCGTGCGGCCAGTGTATTCCAAGGTTCACCGGCGCAATAACCGTCAATCCGTCCGGCAATCATCGCATCCGGCATCAAGGGCGGTGGCAGAACGACAATCTCGACATCCTGATCGGGGTTGATGCCGTTCGCCGAAAGCCAGTAACGCAGCTCGAGATTGTGGCCGGAGAAGGCATAGACCACACCAAACCGCAGCTTCGGCAAGCCGGCCGCACCGCGCTTTTCAATGACGGCTTTCAGGGCTTTGCCCGACCGGGTCGGGTCCAGATCGCCGCGATCACCTTCCTCTGCCATGGCGTCGCCCAGCGCCAGTTTCCGCCAAGACCCAGCGCGAACGGGGCCATCAGCGAGGGAGACAATGGAAACAGACCGAGATTGGCCGCAATCGGCATCGGCCCCAGAACATGGGCCGCCTGCAATTGCCCGACCGCGAGGCGGTCGCGGATAGCGCTCCAGGATGTTTCCCGTTTCAGATGGACGGTCAGTCCTTCGTTTTGGAAGAACCCTTTTTCCTGCGCCGCCAGGAGGACGGCACTATCGAGAAGCGGCACAAAGCCAATGGAAATATCGTGCATCGTCACTTCTCCAGCAATCCGGCAGCAAGAACCAGACTTTGGGCAATCTCTACAATCTTGCGGTTCTGGTCCATCGCGGTGCGACGTAGCAAGCCATAGGCCGCTTCCTCATCCAACCCCCGCGACTTCATCAGGATCGCTTTGGCGCGATCAATAATCTTGCGGTTTTCCAGCTGGCTTTTGGCTTCCTCAAGCTCCCGGGCCATCCGCGAAAAGGCGTTGAACCGCGAAATCGCCATGTCGAGAATGGGCTTGATGCGCTCCTTGCGAAGCCCGTCCACCACATAGGCCGAAACCCCGGCCTCCACCGCAGCCTGAATGGAATCCGCGTCCGAGCGATCAACAAACATCGCCACCGGACGTTTGACGGAGCGTGACAGCAGGAACAGGCTTTCGAGCATGTCGCGGTTCGGGTTCTCGATGTCGATAACGATCACATCCGGCGCAACGCGTTCGATGATCCGCGCGACGCCGAGCAGTTCGTGCACGACCGTGACATTATGGTGTCCGGCCTGGCGCAGCCCTTCCTCGATAATCGAGCCACGGATCGCGTTTTCATCGATGACGAGAATGGTCAGGTCGCTGTTCTTCATGGCGCGATAAATGACCCTTCTCGGATATAGGCGTCAATACACATCGCGGGCATAGCGGTGCTCCGATGCAAGTCGCTTGAAATAGGCTGCCGCCTCATCGCTATCCAGTCCGCCATGTTCCTGAGCGATGGCCAGCAGCGCTTCGTGCACATCCTTGGCCATACGGCTTGCATCACCACAGATATAGACATGGCCGCCATCCTCGAGCCAGGACCAAAGCTCGGCCCCGTTTTCCAGCATACGATGCTGGACATAGATCTTCTCGGCCTGATCGCGTGAAAATGCGGTCTCCAGCCGGGTCAGAAGCCCGCTTGCCTGCCACGTTTCGATTTCGTCACGATAGTAAAAGCCGGTCTCGCGGTTCTGCTCGCCAAAGAACAACCAGTTCGGCCCCGCGGCCCCGATGGCTTCCCGCTCCTGCAGGAAGCCGCGGAAGGGGGCGATCCCTGTTCCCGGTCCGATCATGATCGCGGGGGCATTCGCATCCTGAGGCGGGCGGAAATGCGCCTGCGACTGGACAAAGAGCGAGACGGGTCCCTGCTCCGCCCGATCCGCGAGATAGGTGGATGCGACCCCCTTGCGCCCGGTGCCATGGTGGCAATGGCGAAGGACGGAGACGGTGAGATCAACACGCCCTTTCACGGCCTTCGGGCTGGAGGCAATCGAATAGAGACGCGGTTGCAACTTGCGCAAGTGGTCGCAAAATTCCTGCATTCCCACATTCGCGGGGAACGCCTTGATGACATCGGCGATCTGACGACCCCAAAGCCATTTTTCAAGACTGTTCCGCTCGCCTGCAACAAGCGCTGCCAAATCGGCATTGCCGCTTTGCGCCGCCCACCATTCGAGGAAAGCCGGGGAAGGCCGGGCAATCTCAAAGTGAAGCAGAAGCGCTTCAGAGGCGGCGACTTCGCCCGCATCCTTGACCGTCACGGGCGCATCACCCTTAGCGCCGATGAACCCGATAATTTCGCTCACCAGTTCGGGGCAGTTCTGCGGAACAATGCCCAGAGCGTCACCCGCCTCGTAGCTGACATCATCACCGATCTGAAAGCCGAACTGCCGGACTTCCTTGCCCGCGTCCGCGCCGGAGAGCAGGTGGTTCAGGATCAGCGTCCCGTCATGATGCTGGTTTTTTGCGAGGCTTCGGGCCGCCTTTTTGGCGCTCGCCGGACCGGATGCGATCTGGCTTCCCAGAACCACCGCCAGTGCAGCCTGCGCGGCGGCTTCGGCTTTTTCATCGTCGCCCACATCACAATCGGCGCGAGGCGCCAGAGGCACGCCGCCAAGTTGCGCAAGGCGCGCGTCGAGCTTTGCTCCGAAACCGCAGAACTGGGCGTATGTGCTGTCGCCGAGCGCAATCACCGCATAGCGAACCGCTGACATGTCCGGCGCATCAGTCGCGCTGATCGCCTCCCAGAATGCGGTGCCATTATCCGGCGGATCGCCATCGCCGAAGGTGCTGGCAAAGATGACGACATCGCCCTTCAGATCCGAGGCTTGAACGGCATCCATCGGCTGCAAGGAGACATAGTGTCCCGCTTTTTGTACCTCTTCGACAAAGGCCTCCGCCAGACTTTCTGCCGTTCCGGTCTGGGACGCATAGATGACCTGCACAGTGGCAGCGGTCGAGGACGAGGCCCCGCCAGAGTATAGTCCCGCCAGAATGCCATCCACGAGACTGCGCTCCCCGGACGACAAGGGCGTATCGGCAGGAAGGCTCGGCCGCGCCAAGGCCGTGTCCGTCCGCACATTGAGGCCGATCCAAAAGCCGGAGAGCCACAGGCGGGCTTCATCGCTCAGGGCATTCGGCTCCATGTTAAGACCGAGCAGGGAAGCGACGCCCGCCAGCTCGGGCTTCAGCGGCACGCGCGTCGGATCAAGCCACTCCACCTCTCGGGATGAAGGGGTGTTAGCGACCTGCTCGACCTTGGCAAGCGACACGGCGCTGACCTTGAATTCGGGCTGTTGCGAAAGGCTGTCGGTCGCA
>Ga0209794_1000731_pt1 | contig 37564 bp, 33 predicted proteins | sample EBPBio232013_DNA_FD_185869 | JGI IMG/M metagenome (GOLD analysis project Ga0209794, IMG submission 185869) | Wastewater treatment Type I Accumulibacter community from EBPR Bioreactor in Madison, WI, USA - Reactor 1_5/23/2013_ DNA (SPAdes)... | ecosystem: Engineered > Bioreactor > EBPR >... | reverse complement strand
TATTGCTGATGCTATACTCGATAGAATCGTACCAAAAGCACATCGTTTTGACTTAAAGGGGGACTCCCTAAGAAATAAAAAATAACACTACTATTGTATTGATTTTTGCAGCGCCTTTTAGTGGTACACTTTCATCCGGAATCAGTGGTACAGTTCATCCGGAATATTCAAGTATTTTACGGGACTTACCGTAAACACCACTTGGATACCTGGGTTTATGCTGAATAATTTGTCCAAAACGTTTTTCCAGGCGGCAACAATATCAGCAACAGATAAACGGTAACTGCTAAAGTTGGAGGCCGCTTCTTTGTGGCAATTGGCTACGATGTAGTTTCTATGTACATGCTTCCATGCCTTTGCTGTACCAAACGAAACAATTAGAAATTGAGCGGATTTCAAAAACAGGAGGTCTTCTTGTTGAAGGCATTTTATCCTTTTGAGAAGTCTTTCCTTTTGGGTATCGTAAACAGCACCGTGATGGAAACGAGATAGGAAAATTCCATCCTCCTCAATCAAGTCATTAGATTCTATTGGATTTTGCTCAAGTAAATCTCTGAAAGCATTTGCTATACTCAAGGGATTAAATAAAATGCCGTTGGATAGCCCTCTGGCATAGAATCTCCAGTTTTTAATCCCTTAAATAGGTGCTCCGCAAAGCAAGAACCTGCCAGAAAAAATTGATCCCCTTTCCTCACCGGATGCTGAGAAAAGGGGATTACAAATTCCGATTTGAATTGCATTACTTTATCAATTTTAAACCTCCTAACGAAGATTCATCACCCGGATTGGTAAGCAAGCAGCGGTTGAAAAGCAGTTTAGCCTCACGTGTGTTTCCGGCTAAATATTGGGCCCATGCTAATAGGTTTAAGCCATCGTAAGAAAAGGGATACAAATTGACAACCTTCTGCAGGTATGGAATTGCTTTTGGATATTCTTTCCGGTTGTAATAAATCAAGCCAATTCTGTAATTGATTAGGGTGTTAGATGGGTCAATTTTCAGGATTGCATGATACAGGTTTAACACTTCATCCCAATTTCCCAAAGCTGAATGAGGATAAACCAATCCAAATTTTGGTTCAATAGCGTAAGGCATTAAGTCAACCGCTTTTTTGTAATGTTTTATGGATTCAATATGCTGAGCGTTGAGGTAATACAACCAGCCAAGACGAAGGTTTATCTCATAGCTATTTTCGTTTTGATGGGCTACAATTTCTTTAATTGCTTTTGGGTAGTCTCCATTTTTTTCATGGGCATAGGAGTTTTTGAATGCAGTTTCAAGACTGTTGGTTTGGGCAAATCCAGTTGCCGCAAATAGGCCAAGTAAGGCCAGTAATAAAATTGATTTTTTCATATGGTTTTTCTAATTAATGTATTCTGTAAGCGTATCCAACAATGAGGTTGCTGAAGGTGTATGGTCTTGTTGTTGTTCCTTCAATTAACGCTTCTTTTTGTTCTAGTTGAGATACTATATATATATCATGGTAAAAGGCATACTTGTAGGTAACGAGTAGTGTTGATTTGTCAATTGTCAGGTCGGGATTGTTGTTCAAAATATAGCCATCTTGCTCCCATACATTTGTGCTATTGGCACGTAAGTATTCCGCTTTTAGCCAACAGTTTTTAAAAAGTTTAACTGTGGTTGAAGGACAAATAATAGGAGTGAGGCTTTCGTTTTGAACCTGCAAATGGTTCATACATCTGAGGTTGAATAAATCATTGCCTAGCGGATACCACGTAAGCGTAAGTCCCCCTTGAATTTGTCTTAGTTTATTTAGGTTTCCAAAACCTGCACTTAAACTCCATTCCCAGTTGCCACTTGATTTTTGAATGCTAAGTCCTGCCAATCCGGAAAATTCATTGAAAACTGAATCACTTTGATTCAATGCAACATTTGCTACCATTCCAGAGCCAAAGGCACTGATTTGCCAAGCAATGCCAGGCTTTACAGTTAAGTGCGAATACAGCTGATGTTGCCTGAAATTGAGTGTTAAGTTGTTTTGATAGGCAAGGGCATATCCGGCAAACAATGAAACAAAAGGGCCTAGCGCAACCTGCAAGCCCAATTGACCAAATACAGGATTCCCAATTGTATCGGTGAAGCTGCTTTGTTTCATTCCTGACTCCAGATAAACCTGTTGCATAAAACCGGTTTTTGAACCGGTAAAGGGTCTTGAATACAATTCAAGTTTTTCCATTCCTGCTGCCAATGCACAATCGCGAATCATCGATTTTGCTTCGTATGAGCCTGAGTTCATTTTTAAGGCTTTGTCGAACTGTTGAATAGCTTTCCTAAAGTTTCTTTTTCCCATGTATGCAACTCCAAGTCGGTAGCGCAGGTAATAATAATCTATACCTTCATTCAACGCACTTTTGCCTAGTTCAATTTGTTCGTCGTGTTTTGCATTCAAGTAATACTGGTAACTTGAATCTTCAATGGCCTGAGCTTGCAATTCAAATGAGAGAAGGAAGATAAGTGCAAGCTGAATTAAGCGTTTTCCGAGCATGTCGCCTCCAGTTTTTCTCGTTTGCTTTCAAATCGGAAGGCTACCAATTGCTTATTGAAAAATTCAAGTTCAAACTGGCTTGATGAATGGAAAATACCCAATCGGGTTGAACGCAATTCACCTTTTAAAATTATTTTACTTTGGGTGATATCGTTGTCGTTAAACGCATAGTTGATGCGGTACTCGGTTTTTAAGAACCTGAAGAAGGGAGCTACCCAGTCTTGAAGAAAAAGTTCGGTTGGATTGAACAAACTGCTGATTTCAACTTCGTTTTTCAATTCCAATTCAGGATACCAGGATTGAAGGATTTGTTGGCTGCACAAATGAAATTGAAAGAGTAGCGTGTTTTTATTTCCGTAAAATGTTCTGGATTCAAATAATCCGTTTTTATTCTGGAAATAGAGTGTGGCATTGTTCCTGGCGTCGTGGAAATAGGTTTGATTATAGGCATCTGTAAAGACTTCCCAAATTTCAAGTCCTTTCGATTTTGCTCCATTTTTGTTCCAAACTAACTTCTTTCCTGGGAGGAAATTCAAGGCTTCGGCAAGGGTTTGATTGGGAATTGGATTGCATACAAGCGCATTTTCCTCCGGAATGCCTTGGGTTACAAATTGAAAGCCCTTGTCAACCTTAACCATAAAATTGCTTAAGGGAATGTTAAGAGTTTTTGAACCAATATAGGGAGTTGCTTGCAATTGAAAATGAAGATGAGGTTCAGGTGAGCGACCACTATTTCCAACCAAAGCCAGGGTTTGTCCTTTAGCAACCCATTCTCCTTCAGCTACCCTTATGCTACCCGATTTAAGGTGGCTTAATTTGCTGAACAAAGTCGGGGTGTGTTGAATAACAATAGTGTTTCCCCAATTTTGGCCAAGGTTCACTTTATTGATTTCATTGTCGTGAATGCCATCAACCACTTTCACAACTTGTCCAAGTGCCGGAGCAACCACGGGAAGACCGTAACAGAAATAATCTTCTGGAGAGAAACCCGGAAGACGATAGGTCCTGTTTTCGTCATCGGTTAAATCAAAATCCCAGGCATATTGCCAATCGTCTAAATGGGTGATTTTTCCGGCATGACCTTGCGAAATACGCCAGGTACCCACAATTGGCAGACTCAATTTTATAGCTTGTTCATTTCCGAATCTGCCCTTTTGATTGAGGTAACGGTATAAGTTTTTTTCTGGTGAAACCAGTTGGACCGGTGTTAGTAAGAGATGTTTGCTTTTGGTTCTGAAATACAAAAAGTATAAGAATAAAATAACTCCCGCATTGAATGGCAAAGACAGCAGTGGTAATCCAAATTTTGCAAGTACGCTTTCAGATGCAATTCCAATTAATGCAATCGCAGGGGTTAAAACAATGACAAGAAAGTAACTTGATGCGCTGGGAATTAGGAAAAATCCTCCAAGCGCAAGAGCCGTCAAAATAAAGTTAAAACCTATAAAGCCAAAGGTTAGGTCGTTCATGTCTGCACCCATCATTTGGTAAAATGCGTAGCCTGTAATAAATCCAATCAGCGATAAACTAAATGCAATGCGAGAATGTATAATCAAGGCCAAAGCTATTACCAAACCGGAAAGGGTACTGTATTGAAAAAGCACAGCACCAAGTGATTTTAAGTAGGAACTTACCCAAATGGGAAGAGGAAGATTTTCTAAAAACTGATAGGTAAACAATCCTCCCTCTCCGCTAATTCGAAGCACATGATTGAAAACAAAAATCTGGGTAGAATTGGGATCGAGATTACTGATATTGTCTGTTGAGAGCTTTAAAAGCCAGACGCTTAGAAGGAATGGAACGCTTAAATACGGAAGATTATGCTTGGCTAAAATGGCCTCTGTGTTCACTGTTAGAATGAGACTCAAAAAACTTCCAGCCAATAAAATTAAAGCCAAGTATTCGCTTAGGTTGTAGCTATGGCCCAAGAAAAGTCCGGTAAGCAAGCTGTTAAACGCCAGGCTACCATTTTCAATTTTCCAGTTGGGCAAATGAAATAACCAAGCCATGACATTTGTAATAAATGCCATGGCAAGGCCACATATTCCTGCAATGGGGTCAACAAAGGAAGCTAAGGCAATTAAGATTCCTGCCAACTGATTGTTGGAAAGAAACAACTGCGAATAGCTATTTGCGAGTCCCTTTGCAGGAATTTTTATGAACTCAGGAAGTTGAATCATAGATTAAAATCCGCAAGATAACCCGGCATTTCCTCGCGTTCGAGAATGTATTCCAGATTTTCCTTGTTTCGAATCAAGTGAGGTTTTCCTTGAAGGTCAATCATTACTACATTTGGTCGCATGGCAATAAACTGCATCCATTGGGTCATGTTGTAAGCACCTACGGTATGCACCACCACATTGTCTCCTTTTTTCAAAGGTGGTAAAGTTACGCTTTCTCTTACCACATCAATGTTCATGCACAATGGACCATAAATTACGCCATCTTCGGTGTAATGGCTGAAATCCTGTGCCGGAGAAATTTTATGGTCGTACCAGAATGAAGTAAACAAAATATTTACGCCAAAATCCATGATGGTAGCTCTTCTTCCATCGCTTAGCCGTTTATTGGCAAGCACTGTTCCGCACAAGTAGCCAGCCTCATCTATTAAAGCTCTTCCGGTTTCAAGAATCAATAAAGGCAGTTCTTGTTTTGAAAATTCAGAATTCAACAAGGCGCTGCAAATGGCTTCTGCATAATCATCAAAGCTGGGGTTGCCAATGTTTCCTGGCAAATACGAGCCTTTGAGATTGTTCTTTGAAGCAAATCCTCCTCCTAAGTCGATATAGGTAATTTTTTTGTTGAACTTAAGATTGATATGGTGAGCCAAATCGGCAAGTTTTGTGGCCGCAATGGCATACGCATTTGCAGATAGCATGAAGGTTCCAATATGGCAATGCAATCCAACCAAATCCATTTGGTCATTCAGGATGATTTTGTTGATAGCGTCCCAAGCTTGACCATTTTCATAATTGAATCCAAAGCGGTCCCACATCGGATAAACACCGGTATCCATGTTTACACGAATAGCAACTCGTGGTCTTTTGTTGTGTTCGCGAGTAAGTTCAATCAAGCGGTACAATTCATCCAAATGGTCGATATGAATAAGCGAATTGTTGGTCATCGCTGCAATTAAATCCTCGTCGGTTTTATCCGGACCATTGAAGATAATTTTATTGCCTGGTACGCCATTCTTCAAGGCTTTGTGGTATTCAAAACCGGATACAACTTCAGCCCAAGAGCCTTCCTGATGAAAGACATTGCAAACTGCATTGATGTAATTTGTTTTGTATGACCATGCCATTTGAACCCTTGGGTAACGGTTGTTGAATGCCCTTAAGCAATCTTTATAAGTTTGCCGAATGGTGCGTTCTGATATTGCAAACAAGGGAGACCCAAATTCTTCGATGAGGCTTTTCACAGAAGCACCATCAATATGAGTAACCGGGGTGTATTCGGTGCGAGTTCCGAATTTATTCATTGAGCCGGAATTCAATTTTTTAATTACCGGACGTTCGTATCTTAACTTTTCCATGTATGAATGCTTTATAATTCTCCTAATGTTGAAATTTGTTCAAATTCTTTTAAATCAATAACCATGTCGTAGGAATACCTGACAAACATTTTTCCTATTTCGTAACTTGGGAATGGTTGAACCTCCATTCCAAGAGCCATTTTTACCAAAGCTTCGGGGTGGTTTTGCCCACAGCCTTTCGCGAGGTAAACCCAAGCCGGAAATCTGGGATTGATTTCAAGTAGGTAATACTCGTTTTCTGAAGTTTTGATGAATTCTAGCTCCATGCCTCCTCTCCATTTGGAGGAAGCAATAACCTTGTTGGCAATTTCTACGAGTTCCTCATCATCCAATGAAATACCGGCCCAAGCCTTTCCTTTGTCGGTAATAAACAATTTTCGCATGGGAACCGCACCAATTGCAGTACCATTTCCATCACCAATGGCTGTTACATTTACTTCACTTCCAAATACATATTCCTGAATGATAATCGGAAGACCCCATTTGGCAACCAGTTTATTGAAATAGCTGGCAACTTGTTCCGGATTGTAAGCAATGTAAGCTTCATAGAATCTTCCTTTAACCACCATGGGATAAGAGAATTCATTTTGAAGACTTGGGATTTCAGATATATTAAACATCATTTTTGAGAAAGGAACTTTTACGCCATGTTTTTTCCCAAACTCAAACAAATTGGCCTTGTGACGTTCGTCAAATTGCTCCTGAGTAGGGAGGAACATACGAATGCCCATTTCATTCAAAATTCGCGTTTCAAGATTCATGAAGTTTCCAAGTTCTGCATCAAAATTTGGAATGATTACTTGGATGTTTTCAACTTGATGAATATAGGATAAGCGCTCCATCAGGGCTTCTGTTCCAGCTGAAGGAAACGGAACCTGGTAGGACTTATCAACCAGGTCATGCATATACAATCCCGGTTCCAGCGCCTCGTAAGAAAGACCAATGATTCGGATATCGAATTCAGTGCTTTCTTTTAGAGCTCGAATAACTGGGATGCCAGGTCCCGGACTATCAATATTGTTTAACCCCGAGACGGCAACAACTAATTTGGTTTTTGTTTCCATAATCCGGGAATTATTCCTCGCCAATTTGAGAAGAAATCAATAGCTGGGTGAAATCATAATAATCCTTTTCAAATGTGCTTTCATCAATTTGATACCTATTCAAGATTTCGGTTCTGATTTCATCCTTGCTTTTTTCTTCCCGAAGCAGATTGATAATTTCAAATCCAATGGGGTTGGTGGAAAAGGAATCTCCACTAGTCGGATTGAAGATAAATCCGGACTCACTGATTGCGATATTCTTTTTAATTTTCATAATCGTGTTGCTAAAGGGTAAGTCAAATTTCAGGATTTGATTTTTTCTTCTGTTATAGGATTCGATTCGTTTCGTATAAAATTCAATAAAAAGAGGCCGCACTTGGATAAACTCCATTCAGAAAGGTTTAACCAATTAAACCTTTTGGTTATATTGAACTCTAATTTAGCATGAGAACATTCGTTTACCTGGTATTACTATTTCTGTTTTTAAATAAGGCAAATGGCCAAACCATTTATTTTCCGCCATTGACTGGCAATAATTGGGAAAGCATTTCTCCTGAACAATTGGGATGGAATACACTTGAACTGCAACGAACAGATAGTTTTGTTGAGGCCGCACAGTCAAAAGCTTTCCTGATTCTGAAAGACGGTAAACTTGTTTGGGAGAAGTATTATGGCTCCTTTACAAAGGACAGTATGTGGTATTGGGCCTCGGCGGGTAAATCCTTAAGTTCATTTGTTATGGGCTTAGCCGTTCAGAGTGGTTTTGTTCATCCCGATTCATCAAGCTCTTTCTATCTAGGAAAGGGCTTTACTTCTTTGCCCGATAGTGCAGAGCAGAAAATAAAAGTTCGACACCAATTAAGTATGAGCACTGGATTAAATGACAAGGTGCCTGACCCGGATTGCACATTGCCTGCTTGTTTGATATACGCAGCAGAGCCGGGCACGCGCTGGGCTTATCACAATGCTCCTTATTCTTTGCTTGAGCCGGTTATTGAAAAGGGCGTTGGTAAGAACATAAATGTTTTTATGCAGCAAGGCCTCAAATCAAAAACAGGAATGGATGGATTTTATTTTACAGCGCCTGGCAATTACAATCCGGTTTACTATTCCACACCCAGAGCTATGGCTCGTTTTGGTTTGTTGATGCTGAATAAAGGGAAATGGGAAAATACACCAGTATTAACCGATACCAATTGGTATCAGAAGCTGGTTAATTCATCACAGGAATTGAATCCCGCTTATGGCTATTTGTGGTGGTTGAATGGAAAGTCCTCGTATATGGTGCCCGGCTTGCAGGTGAATATTCCCGGATTTCTTTGTCCGGATGCCCCGGCAGATATGTATGCCGCCATGGGAAAGAACGGACAATTTTTATTCGTGGTTCCCTCTCAAAATTTGGTGATAGTAAGAATGGGAAATAATCCGGAAGATCAGGCTTTAGTGCCATTTTTATTGGCCAATCAAATTTGGACTTACCTTAAAAAGGCATTGCCAACCAGCAGTGTTTCTGAGGTGTTGGAAAGTAAGGTTAATCTCTATCCCAATCCCTTTACAGATTGGATTGAATTAGAAACAAGTGAACCCGTTTCCTGGGGGCTTTATAGCTTGCAAGGAGAGTATGTAGCATCTGGAAATGGCAACCAAATTCAAACAAAGGAAATTAAGCCCGGAACTTGGTTTGTTAGGTTAACAAAAGGAAATCAGACAACAGTTAAAAAAGTAGTAAAACTTGCCAATTGAATTGGTTTGCTAGACTGGTTTTAGAACCAGGAATTCTTCTTTTTTCTGGAGGTGCTTCCTCCAATTCCAAGGGCTCCAAGAAGGGTTCTTGTAAGCACTTGGGTTGCTGTTCTGGCAACCTGTTTGGTAACAGGGCTGCTAAGAATTTCTTCCAGGGTAGATTTCTCATTTCGTTTAGCAGATGGACTGCTTTTCTCAATTTCTTCTTCTTCAACCACCTGTGCTTTTGCAGATAACTTTTGATTCAGAATTTCGTAGGCACTCATCGAATCAATTTCGCGGTTGTATTCCGCTGCTAGTTTGGATGAATTAGTGATTTTTTCAAGTTCCTCGGGTTTAAGAATGTTCATTCTTGACTCTGGCGGGCTCATCAAACAGGCAACCAATGGAGTTGGAATTCCTTTTTCATTCAAACCGGTAATCAAAGCTTCTCCCATACCTAGGCTGGTAAGTGTTTCTTCTGTTTTAAACCACTTGGTTTCCGGGAAATTTTCGGCAGCCAATTTAATTCCTTTTCTATCGGCAGCGGTAAATGCCCTCAATGCATGTTGCACCTTTAAACCCAATTGCCCAAGTATTGAAGCTGGAATATCGGATGGACTTTGTGTAATAAAATAAATACCCACTCCTTTGGAGCGAATCAGCTTGATGATGGTTTCCATTTGTTCAAGCAAGGCACCTGTTGCGTCGTTGAAAATCAGATGGGCTTCATCAATAAACATGCAGAGTTTAGGTCTGTCCAAATCACCTTCTTCCGGAAGGGTGGCGTACAATTCAGCAAGCAAGCAAAGCATAAAAGTAGAAAACAATTTGGGTTTGTCTTGAAGGTCTGTAACGCGCAGCACACTAATCATCCCCATTCCGTTTTTATCTATGCGAATCAGGTCATTTACATCAAAGCTGGGTTCCCCAAAAAAATCATCTGCACCTTGTTGTTGCAGTTCAATTACTTTCCTCAGAATAGTGCCGGTACTTGAGGTTGAAATGGCTCCGTAATTTTTGGTTAATTCAGCCTTTCCTTCGTCGGAAACATATTGAAGTACCTTAATCAAATCTTTCAAATCAAGCAGAGGTAATTGCAAGTCATCGCAAAATTTGAAAATCATGCTCATCAATCCGGATTGCGTATCATTCAAACCCAGAATTTTGGAAATCAGAACCGGACCAAATTCGCTAACCGTCGCCTTTAAGCGAAGACCAGGTTGCTTGCTCAAGCTTAAAAATTCAACAGGAAAACCCTGGTTGGTATAATCCAAACCAATAAGATTTACTCGTTCCTGAACCTTTTCATTCATTTCTCCAGCTGCAGCAATTCCGCTTAAGTCGCCTTTAATGTCCATCAACAAACATGGAACGGAGGCTTTGCTCAATTGCTCAGCAATAAGTTGCAAAGATTTGGTTTTCCCTGTGCCGGTTGCTCCGGCAATTAATCCGTGTCGGTTTAAGGTTTTCAATGGAATTTTAACCTGTGCGCTTGAATGTGCCTGTCCGTTTAGCATGGCTGCACCCAAAAGAATGGAGTCACCTTTTGTTTGATATCCTTGTTGAATTTCCTGTATAAATTGCTCGCTCATGTTAAGTAAAATTAGAAGCTGCAATTAGGAGAAATTGAGGCTCAATTCAAAAGTTCATCCAAAGGAATTCTAGGTTTTTGCTCCATATTCTTGTAATCTCTTACACTAAAACCTGTAACCTGTTTGAATTGCGTGCTTAGGTATTGAACACTAGAATAACCCATTTGATACGAGATTTCACTCAGGGTCATTTCATTGTAGGCCAGAAGTTCTTTAACACGCTCAATTTTTACCAGTATGATATATTTCTCTAAAGTTTGTCCGGTGAATTCACTGAATAGTTTACTTAGGTAAGAATAAGGCTGACCAATTTTGTCGCTCAGGTAGTCGGAATTGCGGATGATGGTATTTAAGTTGTTACCGTAATAAATCATTTCCAATACCGCTACTTTTATTTGTTCAAGAATCTTTTCTTCCTTGTTCTTCACCAGTTTGAATCCTTCCTTTTCTAGGGCAAGTTTTAAGGATTCTGAAATTAAAGGATAGTTGGAACAGTCAAACTCAGCACTGCCCAAAGAAACACGAATTGCACTTACTTGGAAATCTAAAAGTATGCGTTCAACCGTACTTATGCATCTACGGCCTATCATGTCTTTGATTGAAAGTTGAACGCGCATTTAAATAATATTGGCGATTCAAATTAACAATTCCGGTTTGAATACCGAAAATACCTTGAAAGTTTTTAATTTAATCGAGTCTTGTTCAATTCGATTTCAGAAGATAGTTTTGATTAGCAGTTAGTTACCTTGGGGCTTTGGAAAGAAATCCACAGGAAACGAAATATTTGCGATTAGCAGGTATTTTCGAAAGAAAAATTATGCAAGAACCACAAGATAATCCAAACCAACTGAATATTGAATTGAGCGAAGAAATGGCCGAAGGTGTTTATTCCAATTTAGCCCTCATTACCCATTCCAATTCAGAATTTGTAATCGATTTTATTCGCGTTATGCCTGGTGTTCCTAAGGCTAAAGTGAAATCAAGAATCGTTTTAACACCTGATCATGCGAAGCGTTTGTTGCTGGCATTGCAGGAAAATGTTGCCAAGTTTGAAGCGCATAATGGTCATATTTCCTTGAACGAGCAAACTCCTCCATTCCCAATTAATTTTGGTGGGGGAATGGGCCAAGCTTAGGAATTTAAGCATAAAAAAAAGCGGGATTTCCCCGCTTTTTTTATGCCCTGATTTTTTATTCGATACCAAAACCATAATAGCCTTTTGAGCCATCCGGATTGATTCCTTCAACCAGAACCCCACCTTTTTTGCCTTCTAGTGCGCTTTTCACCTCAGCACTGCTGGCTACTGGCGTTTTATCAATATGGGTAATCACAAAACCTTGAGGAACTCCTCGTTTTTTGAGAATGCTGTTTTCTCCAAGCTTCTTCAAACGAACGCCATTTGAAATTTTGAGCTTCAGGCGCTCCTCACGGGTGATGTTTTCGAACTCACAGCCTAAAACTTTATTGGATTCAATTTTTTCAGTTTTTACAACAGAGGTTTTTCCTTCTTTGTTTCTCAAGGTTACATTAAATTCCATGGGCTTGTTACTGCGTATTACAGAAACTTTTACCAGGTCGCCAGGGCTTTTCTTTCCCACCTTTTCTTGCAACTCACTTGAACTATTTACCTTCTCACCATCTATGGCAACAATCACGTCTTTGTCTTTGATACCAGCGGCATCTGCTGCGCTGTTTTCATTCACTTTTGCAATGAATACACCGCGCACTTCACTCAGCCCTTCTTTATCGGCTAAATCATTGGTTACATCCTGAATTTGAACGCCCAATAATCCACGTTGCACTTCACCGTATTTTTTAAGGTCGCCAACCACTTTTTTCATCAGATTCACAGGAATAGCAAAAGAATACCCAGCAAATTGACCTGTTTCACTGGCTATAGCGGCATTGATTCCAATCAGTTTACCATCAGCACTAACCAGAGCACCGCCACTGTTTCCGGGGTTTACGGCAGCATCGGTTTGAATAAAAGCTTCAATCGCATATTGGGTTTCCGGATTCCTTGGGTCGCGCAATAAATTCAAACCTCTTCCTTTTGCGCTAACAATACCTGCTGTTACTGTTGATGTTAAGTTAAATGGATTTCCAACGGCAAGCACCCATTGGCCAACCTTTACTTCATCCGAGTTGCCTTCAACCGCAAATGGAAGGTTTTTTTCATCGATTTTTATCAATGCTAAATCTGTATTTCTGTCTTTGCCCAACAATTCGGCGGTGTATTCTCGTTTATCATTCAGGATAACTTTGATTTTTGTGGCACCATCAACAACGTGATTATTGGTTACGATATAGCCATCTGATGAAATTATCACACCAGAACCTGAGCCTGCGCGTGGTCCCGGATCAATTCGAAATCCAAAATCTCTAAAGAATCCATAAGGGTCTTGGCCGTTTTCTGAATTGGATGGTCCCTCCGTGGTTGTAATAATATGCACCACAGTCGGGGTAACCAATTCCGCCACCTGAACAAAGTCAGGACGGTCGATCCCATTGCTTAGGCTTGCATATTTAGCCAGGTAGTTTTGGGTGAATTCAGGGTCAGAACCTTTGTCCAGAAATCGGGTAATTCCTACAGCAGCAAGGCCTCCAAGGCCTGCAACCAACAAGAGGGTCAGCACTTTTTTCATATTCTTCATTTTTCGTGTTCTTTGTTTCTCAAATTTCATTCCATGAACAAAATGTCAGTTTTGGGGTGAAAGTTTTTTCAGTTTCAAGGAGCTAAGCTGAAAAATAGTCACCGCAAAAACAGCATTTCAGGCCAGTTGTGGTAAAATATTCAACAATAATTCAAAACGATTAGGTCTAATCTTAAATTTTACCTTCAAATTGTTGAAATTTGCCATTCCTGTAAGCATATGCACCTTGATCCAGAGCGATACCAGTACTTTTTTGAGAAGTTTCTTCGTAATGAGATGAAGTCTCCGGAGCTGGAGGCTTTTCAAGCGCGGTTGCAACAGGATCCTGCTTTTTTTATAGAATTTGAGCGGTATAAATCAAACCGGGAAGAAATTCTGGCAAGGGAGCTCCAGGAGTATGAAACTCCAATCATTCCTCCTCGCAAACCTCAAAGTTGGGGCTGGCTCTATTTAATTGTATCGGTGCTTCTGTTGGTTTTGTTGGTTGATTATTACATCAACCAAAAATATGCAGATGAACTGGAATTGAACCGTAAATCGATTGCAGAAACCATCGGGATTATCCCCCGACAAGAGCCAGAACCCAGCCCTGAACCGGAAAAGCCCAAAAGAAAAGAACAGCGTAAGGAAAAACAGTCTGATACTTTGGTTTTGGATGAAGATTCTTTGTTTGCCATTGCCGAAATGGAATTGATAAAGGTAAGGGAAACTGATTTTCAGGCGAATGTTCAGGAGGATATTTTGCTTGCCGATAGTTTGTTTTCATCCATTGCTTTTGGGGTTTGGGAGGAGCGACTGCAATCCTTAAACATCAAATCAGATTCAATGCCTACAGATACGGCAGTTTTGAATCCTATACTGCGTGGATTATTCAAAAAATCAACCCCAAAAGCCAAAGGTTTATTTGTTGAATACTGGGTTTCTCCTGTACATTTTACCGGCTATCGCTACAATGGAAAGAAGCTAATTTTATATGGTGTAAAGCCTGAATTACCGCTGTTTTTCCTCTATTCCGATTTAGGTGCAACTCATGCCTTAATTACCCAACATTTTCTAATTCCGCTAATCAACGATCAGCAGTACCATAAACTCCCAATTCGGTGAACAAACTTTTTTACAAATACCAAGGAACAGGTAATGATTTTATCCTGTTTGATGACCGTGAAGGAAAATTTCCTGCCCAGGATAAAGCACTGATTGCTCGCCTATGCCACCGACGATTTGGTATTGGTGCTGATGGACTTATCCTCTTTCAAATTACAGCTGAAGGAATGCCTTACATGCAGTATTTCAATAGTGACGGTGCCGAAAGTACCATGTGTGGAAATGGAGGTCGTTGTTTTTCCCGCTTTCTAGTTGATTTAAAAGCAGCAGATAATAAACTCGAATTTTTAGCCATTGATGGTCCACACCAAGCCTTGGTCAAAGAAAATGCATTGGTAAGCCTTCAAATGAAGAATGTAGATGCAGTTGAAAAAGTGGACGAAAGAACTTTTGTGTTGAACACCGGCTCTCCGCATTATGTGAAATTTATTAATCAGCTAATAACTACCCTTGATGTAGTAGAAGCCGGAAGATCCATTCGCTATTCTGAACGATTTGCAGAGCAAGGAATCAATGTGAATTTTGTTCAAAAAATGGAGGATGGAAGTTTGGCGGTTAGAACCTATGAAAGGGGAGTAGAAGACGAGACCTATTCTTGTGGAACAGGTGTAACTGCCGCTGCTATTGCATTAAGTGAGCTCGAGCCGCGGGAATTTCCGCATCATGCGGTTCGGTTGGGAACACCAGGAGGAGCATTGCGCGTGAGTTACCAACGTGAAAATGGAGTGATTTCCGACGTTTGGTTAGAAGGGCCTGCGGTAATGGTGTTTCAGGGAGTGGTTGAATTGTCAGAGGGAGAATAAATGCCGCAGGTGAAAGCGTATTGCTAAAAATAGTAATTCTTCATTTTTTTTATTCGGAGTTTCACAAAGGCTCCTTATCTTAGCTACCTTAATGTAATTGTTTTTTGCTGGTAGTTAATACACAACCATTCGCTTTGGTGTTTACCCTAGTAGACCATCAACAACTTGGTTTACTTCTTGAGCCTCACGTAGTTCAGGTGAATGGGAAAGGTGCGTTTACCCTAACCCATCAGCGCGTATTTTCAAAAACGGCCGATTACTTTGCAAAGGGAATTACACCGCTTGAAATGGAGTTAATCAAAATATTGGATGAGATTGACGACAATTACCTATTCAAGCGTTTCAATACTGAAACCAAAAAGAAATTACGTACGGCCGAATTTTTTGGCAAGTATTGTCCTCAACCCTTGTTGGAAGACCGCATAAAACCTTTTGTTCAGGAACGAATTAATAAGGTTTTGCAGCGATTACGTGGCGGAAATATTTACAAAACAGGGAACGACAACAATCCTACTTCCGTCAAAATTGATGTAGCTACAGAACCCGGGAATGTGTGGTTTCATTTCAAAGAAAATCCCGAAGGCATACGCTATTACCCAACGATAAAATACCAAGGTCAGAAAATAGAGTTCATGTACAAAGGTGCTCAGGTGGTATGTTTAAATCCGGCCTGGTTATTGGTACAAAATAAGCTCATTGATTTCGATAAGAAGATTGATGGCAAAAAGCTTCAACCCTTTTTAAACAAACGGTATATTCAAATACCGCGCAATGCCGAGGAAACTTACTTGCAGAAGTTTGTTACCCAGTTGGTAGATAAATACGATGTAAAATCAGATTGCTTTGGTATCAATAATTTTCATCCGGATGGAAAAGCTTACCTGCAAATGGTTCACTTTTATGAGGATGAAATTGCGTTAAAATTAAGCTTTAAATACAACGAGATTGAGTTTGAATACGGCTCTGATGCACAGGTTTTATCTAAGCTAGCCAAGCAAGATGGACGCTATTATTTTACGCGTATTCATCGCAATCAAGCCGAAGAAGAAAAAAAGAAAGTAATACTTGAACAAATTGGATTGGGACATTCTGCCAAGGCCTTCTTTCATCTTCCGGATTTTAAACCTCAGAAAAAAACAGACAATCTTCTTGGTTCAGAATCGGTAAACAAATATGTGTTTCTTGATTGGTTGAATGAACATCATGCAGAACTGGAGCAAGCCGGGATTGAGGTTTCACAGGCTTCAGAAGCAAGTCGATATTTTATTGGGCCGCGTGAAATAAAAATTGAAGTAAAAGAGCGAAGAGATTGGTTTGATGTAACTGCCATTGTGAAATTTGGTGAATACACCTTTTCATTCCTGGCCTTGAGAGAGTACATCATGAAGGGCAAGCGGGAGTTTTTATTGCCCAATGGAATGATTGCTGTAATTCCCGAAGAATGGTTTGGCAATTTGAGCGGAATCCTTGAGTTTAGTGAGGGTGAAGAAGAGATAAAACTTGAAAAGCACCATGTGGGATTGCTTGAAGAAATAGCAAACAGGAATTCAAAATACCTAAAGCTTAGCGAGAAACTGCTCAAATTAAGAGACTATGGTCAGGTTCGCGAAATGGATTTGCCAGCGAATTTTAAAGGTGAACTTCGACCTTACCAAAAAGCAGGTTTTGATTGGTTTTACTTTTTAAAAGAAAACAAATTTGGCGGTTGTCTAGCCGATGATATGGGTTTAGGGAAAACCATTCAAACCCTCTCCCTTATTCAAAAAGAGAAAGAGCTCTTTGAAGAAAACAAAGGAGAAGTTCCTTTTGAACCACCACTTTGGGAAGAAAACAATCGTAAACCTGCCAAAGGCGAACCGGTTCAAATGAATTTATTTGACCAAGCACCTGTTCAGTTTCAGGAAAAGGTAGACAATCGGGAACTCTTTGTAAGAAGTCAGGGCATTTCACGCGAGTTGAAACCTACTAACCAAAAACGGGTTCAAGACCAAACCTTTATTCGTTGTTCTTTGATTGTGGTTCCCAATTCCTTGGTTTACAATTGGTATCAGGAAGCCATTCGTTTTACCCCCGGTTTACGTGTACTTGTTTATACCGGCATTGGTAGGTCAAAAAATACACGACAATTCACCAATTTCGATTTGGTAATTTCTACCTATGGAACTGTACGTGTAGATGTAGATATACTCAAAGAATTCAGGTTTAATTACTTGATTCTGGACGAAAGTCAGGCCATAAAAAATCCCAATTCGCAAAGCTCAAAAGCGGTGAAGATGTTGAAAGCATCCAATAAACTGGTGCTTACAGGAACCCCAATTGAGAACAGTGTTCAAGAACTTTGGTCGCAACTGAGTTTTATTAATCCCGGATTGTTGGGAAGTTTGAATACCTTCAATGAACGCTTTGTTCAACCCATAGAAAAGTTGAAAGATCCTTACAAAATGCAGCAATTGAAGGCGATTATCAAACCCTTTATTCTGAGAAGAACCAAGGACCAGGTAGCAAAAGATTTGCCTGAAAAAATGGAGCAGTTGGTTTACTGCGATATGAGCGAAGAACAGAAGGAGGCTTACGAGAAGGTAAAATCACATTACCGAAACGAAATTCTTCAGGTAATACGTGAAATGGGTTTGAATAAGTCTCAGTTTACCTTGTTGCAAGGCCTTACCAAATTGAGGCAAATTGCCAACCACCCGTTGTTGGTTAACCCCGATTTTACAGGTGAATGTGGGAAATTCAACGAGGTAACTTACATGGCAGAAACAGCCATTGCGGAAGGACATAAGGTGCTCATGTTTTCACAATTTGTTTCACAACTTACCATTTACAGGAAATGGTTTGACGAACAGAAAATATCCTATTGCTACCTCGATGGCTCCATGAATTCGGAAGACCGCCAAAAAATGGTTTCCAAGTTTCAGAATGGGGATTATTCCTTCTTTTTGATTTCATTGAAAGCGGGTGGTTTTGGACTCAATTTAACCAAGGCTGATTATGTGTTTCTGATTGATCCATGGTGGAATCCTGCTGTTGAAAGACAGGCCATAGACCGTGCTCACCGGATTGGTCAGGATAAACCCGTGTTTATCTATAAATTCATCAGTAAGGACACCGTTGAGGAGAAAATTCTTCAACTGCAACAAAAGAAAAAAGAATTGGCCAACAGCCTTATTGAAACCGATGAAGCCGTATTCAAACACATCGACGTTGAAGAAATAATGCAGCTTTTGGAATAGGCATAGAGATTCTCAACAATTCAATTCAGTCTTTTCAAAATAACTAGCAAACTTTACTGGGATAAAATTGGAGCGAAGAATCGGCTTGTATCAGGTAATTTATTGTATACCGAGAAATGCTCAAATTCGTGTAGTCTCCCGTATATGGAATTAAATAGTAGGTAAACTTTCCAACTAGAAATTCCTGTTTAAGGAATACCTCAATTGCCAAAATTGTAATGAAAAGTAGGATTAAGGAATTCCCTAAATTTTAAAAGCGTTGGTCTGAAGGATTAGGATTTCAAAAGCTAATGAAAGCTAGGAATAACAATAGCTTGGGCTATAAAAAGCAAAAACCCGGAAGCATATCTTGCGACAGCGGCAGCCGAGAGTACATCACAAAGGTAAGTCATAGTTTACTATTTGCAAGCACAAACTAAAAAAACATGACATACGACGAATTTGAAACGTTGCTCTCTACCACAAGATTAGAAAAATACCTAATTGCTGCTGGTGATAATAAACGAAAAGCCCTTTTCTACTACCGCCAAAATATTCGAAGTTCTCAGGCTGTTTATGCCCGGTTGTGTTTGTTTGAAGTGGTATTGCGAAATAAAATCGACCAGCATTACCGGCAAAAGTTTTTGGAGTTGTATGGTGAAAGTAATTGGCTAGCATTTGCAGCCAGGGAGGGCTGACCTTTTGACCAAGACGCTACCCGCAAATCGCAGCAAACCATTCGTTCATGCATGGGGAGCTTGGGAAAAAGATATTCCCACAACAATTTACTGGCAAATTTGAGTTTTGGATTTTGGCGTTACCAATTTGCCTCTCGGGAGTTTCAAGCAATGGGCAGCACCCTTCATACTATTTTTCCAAATAGACCTAAAGGAACAAACCATACCGTCCTGTTTCAACATTTAACTCTTATCAATTCCCTGCGTAACCGCATTGCCCATCATGAGCCAATTTGTTTTTCGAGGCAGTATGAACAAATCTCTTATATTATCTCACAAGTCATTTGCAACAAGTGCTCGAATTGCTTCACTGGCTTGACATCCCGGCAGGTGCTATTTTTCAGGGTTTTGGCAATCCACCTGTTTCGCCGCTGGTCGGACGAAAAACCATTGCGCATTATCAAGGATCATGCTAAACTATACCTATTGTGCAAAGTTCTTTTGATTGGGAAGGAAAATCACTTTTAGGTACAAGTAATCCGTGTATCTTAGCCGAAATTTTTTTTGATTCATGGACAAACGCGAATTACTACTCCAAACGCGGGATAAAGCGTTGGAAGGGGGAGGCAAGGCCCGCATCGATTCACAACATAAAAAAGGAAAATTAACCGCCAGAGAACGTATTCATTTTCTTTTGGATGAAGGTTCATTTGAAGAAATCGGCGCATTTGTTCAGCACCGCTCCAAAGATTTTGGAATGGAAAACCAGCAGTTTTTAGGGGATGGTGTGGTTACAGGATATGGAACAGTAAATGGCCGTTTGGTTTACGTTTTTTCGCAGGATTTCACCATTTTTGGTGGTTCTCTTTCAGAGACACATGCCGAGAAAATTTGCAAAATAATGGACCTTGCCATGAAGAATGGCGCGCCGGTTATTGGCTTAAACGATTCAGGTGGTGCGCGTATTCAAGAGGGTGTAGTTTCCTTAGGTGGTTATGCGGATATCTTTTACCGCAATACCCTTGCTTCCGGAGTAATTCCGCAGCTCTCTGCAATTATGGGTCCTTGTGCAGGTGGTGCCGTATATAGCCCTGCCATTACCGATTATATTCTAATGGTAGAAAACACGAGCTACATGTTTGTTACTGGTCCCAATGTAGTAAAAACCGTTACCCATGAAGAAGTAAGTTCTGAAGATTTGGGTGGTGCTTCGGTGCATTCTGCTAAAAGTGGAGTGGCTCATTTTACTGCCGCTAATGAAGTGGAATGTATTCGCCAACTGAAAAGCCTTCTCAGTTATATCCCCCAGAATTGCGAAGAACAGGCTCCTTCCTTGCCTTACAACGGAGGCGATGAAGAGCGTTCTGGGCTTGCCAATTTGGTTCCCGAAAATCCAAATCAACCATACGATATCCGCGAAGTAATTGAACAAGTGGCCGACGAAGACAGCTTCTTTGAAGTCCATAAAAATTATGCAGAGAATATTGTTGTAGGTTTTGCCAGACTAGCCGGTCGTTCCATTGGAATTGTTGCCAACCAGCCTGCTTTCCTTGCTGGGGTTTTGGATATCAATTCGTCTAAAAAAGCAGCTCGCTTCGTCCGTTTTTGCGATTCTTTCAATATTCCTTTGCTCGTGTTTGAAGATGTACCAGGTTTCTTGCCAGGTACCGACCAAGAATGGAATGCCATCATTACAAATGGCGCAAAATTGTTGTATGCATTTTGTGAAGCTACTGTTCCCCGAGTTACTGTAATTACACGCAAAGCTTACGGTGGAGCGTATGATGTGATGAATTCCAAACACATCGGTGCCGATATGAACTTTGCCTGGCCAACTGCTGAAATTGCAGTAATGGGCGCAAAAGGTGCTGCCGAAATTATTTTCAAAAAAGAAATTGATTCAGCAGAGGATAAAGCCGCTGCGCTTGCCGCCAAAGAAAAAGAATATGGCGACTTGTTTGCTAATCCTTACCGAGCAGCCGAGCGTGGATTTATTGATGAAGTTATTCTGCCGGAAGAAACTCGCAGTAAATTAATCAAAGCCTTTAAAATGCTTGAAAACAAAGCCGTACGCCTGCCAAGAAAAAAGCATGGCAATATTCCTTTGTAGTTCCTGCTTTCTTATTTGAACATTTGGCATTAAACTTGTTGTGCTTCAAACCACAACAAGTTTTTTTTATTCATGCATAAACATCTTGTACTCTTTCTGATTGGTTTATTCTTCCTGACAGGCAAGGCTGTTTCATCCGAATTGAAGCCACATAGTACTATCAGTTCGGTTCAGGTTTTTCAGTCTCAGGCAGTTGTTTCACGAATCTTTCAGGTCGATTTAGGCCCGGGAGTACATACGCTTGTTCTTGATAATATCTCATCCAATATCGACCCTCAAAGTTTGGAATGTGCGGTTAACGGAGTTGAACTACGCTCGGTTAAAACGCGTGTTGATTATTTAAGTCCCGACAACAAACCGGATTGGGTTACAAAATTGGAAGACTCCCTACGAATTGTTCATGAATACCTTGCCGATTATAAAGCGGACAAAGAAACTATCGTATATCAGAAAGACTTGTTGCTTGCAAATAAATCAATTGGTGGAAGTGCAGGCGTAAAGGCTGATGAATTGGAAGATGTCGTAAATCTGCTCGAACGAAAGCTAAACAGTTTTAAAAACGATTGGTTCCGCCTTACCAGGCAAGAAGAAAAATGGAATGCAATTGCTGCGAAACTTGCTGCACAATTGGGTCAATGGCAATCTTCGCTTAAATCAGGAAATCATCAAATTGTTATTGAGGTAAAAACTACTCAAGCTCTGGCACGCATTCCTTTTGAAGTAAAATACAGAGTTAATCAGGTTAGCTGGATACCCGTTTATGATATACGTGTAAAAGATATCAATAGCCCGGTTCAGTTTTTCCTTAAAGCACGTATCCAACAACAAACCGGTGAAGATTGGAAGGAGGTTAAGTTGACCGTAAATACGGCAAACCCACTAAGTAAAGGTCAAATGCCAAATTTAAATCCGGCTTACCTTGAATACTACAATCCCAATTACAGGCAGTTGAATGCAGTAAATGCTTACCGCGGCAATGTGTATAAGAAAAAGGCCGAAGATGATGCCGAGCAGGATAAACGTAGTTCTTCATTTAAGTATGCAGAAATAAATGAGCAGATGACCCAAATTCAATTTGATTTGGCTCAGCTTCAAACCATTCTTTCTGGTGAAGCCAATGTTACAGTTGATCTGGCAACACTAAGTTTGGCAGGCGAGTTTTATTATTCAGCTGTTCCTAAAATAGATAACCAAGCTTACCTCACAGTGAAAGTTCCGGCAGATGATTTGCTCAATCAAATCAAAGGCGATGCTCAGGTATTTTTACAAGGTAATTTCACCGGTAATACTTTTGTCGGAAATACAGTGAACGATTCACTCCAGCTAAGTTTAGGTGCCGATTCGCGCATTGTTATCGAACGTGTAAAATTGCGCGAGTTCTCCAAACGCAACCTCCTTGGCAATTCAAAAATTGAACAAAGCAATTACGAAATTCGAGTTCGTAATACCCGAAAAGAAGCTATTCGCCTCATTCTCGAAGACCAAATTCCCATTAGCCGAAATGGCGATATTTCTGTAAAAGTGTTAAATACAGGAAATGCCAATTTTCAAGAGGATTCCGGTAAATTAACCTGGTTACTCAATGTGTCCTCCTCCGAACAACAAAAGGTAAATTTCGGATTCGAATTAAAATATCCCGCCAATAAAACAATTAATCCCTACTAATATGAAATACATAAGTACCTTATTTTTGATTTTGTTTTTTGCATCTAAACCAGCCTCGGCCCAACTTGATAAAATGGTAAAAACATTGGGGGCCTCAAACAATCAAGCCTTAGCAAATGCGCAAAAACAGTTGCTTACAAATTCTTTAGCCAATTTCGATAAATCATTGATTCAAAAATTCGGACTCGATGGCGCAAAAACAGAAGTAGTTGGCAATCTCCTGAAAATTAAAGTGGCCGATAAAGATTTTGCTAAAATGACCAACCTTCAAAAGTCAAACCTTGCCAACAACATCAACGGATTATCGGGCGATATGCTCAAGCAGCTTGGCGATAAGGTTTTAAATTCCCTGGGCTTGAGCAAAATTACCAATGTGGTGGTTGAACTCGCTTCCGGATTAGGGGCAAACAGCACCAAAATTCTCGAGAAGGTATTTCCTCGGAAATAGGCGTAATTAATTTTTGGGCGTGCCCCGCAACTTGCATCCGTTTCCAATTGAAAATTGCGTTCAGCGGGGCCGTGCCCTTTGCTCCAACTCCGCTGCCCTTTTGGCCGGCATTGCGCGGGCTGTGGTAGCTTCCTGCGGTCGCTTCCTCGCTCCGGCAATGTCTGGCCAAAAGTCCCTGCGTGGTTTCCGCTGCGGTCCCTCACGCAGGCATTCAACTGCTCGTTTTTTACTTCCCAAGCTTATCCAATTCAGGTGGATGTCTTGCTGCATCTTTCTAGCCCTTGCTTCATGTTCAAAGGAAAAAATTCCTTCCTGCTCTCTTTCTCCCGGACTTTATTCTTTTGCTTCATTTCCAATAGGAGTAGCCATTGATCTCAATCAACTTCAAAATAATCTGGAATACCGAGGACTCGTAATTTCCCAATTCAATCGCATCAGTCCCGAAAATTGCTTCAAAGCGGATGCAATTCATCCTTTTCCAGCCAGCTTTAATTGGGAGCAGCCCGATAGTTTGGTCGCTTTTTGCAAAGCATACTCCAAACAAATACATGGCCATACCTTGATTTGGCATCAACAACTGCCTCAATGGATTGAAACCTATTCAGGCAGTACCCAGGAATGGGAGTTGTTAATGAAAAGCCATATTCAAACCATTGTAAATAGATACAAATCCTCTATTAAGGCCTGGGATGTGGTGAATGAAGCCTTCAATGAAGACGGCACATTTCGAAATTCAATCTGGTTTCAGAAACTTGGCTCTAGCTATATCGAAAAAGCTTTTCGTTTTGCTCACGAGGCCAACCCCAACGCACTTTTATTCTACAACGATTACAACTTGGAATCAAATCCGGTTAAACTGAAATCTGTAATTCAATTGCTAAGCCAACTTAAGCTAAGGGGCGTGCCTGTTTACGGGTTGGGAATGCAATGTCATATTAGCTGGAATGCACCATCTCCCAATCAATTGGCATCTGCGTTTCAGCAAGTACAATCAAGTGGTTTTCCAATTCATATTTCAGAACTTGATGTTTCAATCAATCCGGAAAATCAAGCTACTTTTCCAAAAGAAGAACGTTTGCAAGCACAAGCTAAGCAAGTTGCCAGCCTGCTTGTCCATTATCGGCAATTGCCCGAAAAGCTCCAATATGGAATTAGTTTTTGGGGAGTAAGCGATGCCAACAGTTGGATTCCTGCCTATTACAACCGGATTGATTTTCCGCTCCTTTTTGATGCAGACTTTCAACCAAAACCCATGTATTGTAAATTCAAAAATAACCTGCAATGAGAAATAATATTCTAACGACTTGTTTAGCTTTATTCTGTTGTTTTTGTTTAAAAGCTCAGGTGGCATTGAGCTATTTCCCTTTTCAATCGGTAATTGGAATTTCAAGCCCCACCCATAAGCCCATTTTTGTTGATGTGAAAGTTGAGACCAATACTTTTTTTACCAATACAAATATTGAACTTTCGCCCAAGTTTGTGATAAAAAGAAATACGCGAAGTTTCTTTTATTCAGGACCAGGATTGTCAATCAATCCTGCAGCCGCTTTTGCAGATTTGCCTGTAACCAATGGGTATTTCCTTGATTTGGGTTTTCGGTTAAAACCGATAAAAAATCAGGAGCAGTTTCAGGTTGTTTTTGAATTTTCTCCTTTCATTTCTGCTGAACTCAATTCAGGCAGCCCGAGGAGTAAATTGGGATTGGGTTGGGAGTTTTAAATGAATCTTCCAAATAGTAAGAACCGGCCTTAGCTAGGAGAGGAGGAGGATAATTGTTCCAATTGCTGCATTACAGGAATGAACAAGTTTCCTTTTGCGCTCAACTGGTATTCAACATGCAACGGTTTTAAACGAATTATTTTCCGTTCAAGTAGCCCTTCAGATTCAAGTTCTTTCAACGCTGTTGCTAAAGATTGCTTGTTGCTTCCTTCCAAACTACGCAACAGCGAATTGAAGCGCAAAGGGCCTTCCATGGCCAACTTAAAAAGTTGTGGTTTCCATTTTCCAGCAAGCATTTTCAATAAACTTTCGGCAGGACAAGCTGTGTTTTCTTTTTCGTTTGGACTGGTCATGTTTTTTTGACTAATTGACTGAATGGTGTTTTGAATGCAACTTGCGCAAGTTAATCAGCAAAACGAACAATGGTACAAACATCCTTCACAGTTTACTTAAAACAAACCCGCATGCATTTGTTGCTATTGGTACTTGTTGGGTGCTTGTCTGCTTGTTCCTTTTTAACTCAATCAACCATGGAGAATACAAAGAATCCTTTATTATGTGACCCGGAAACTGGTGCCTGTGAATTGCCTCAGGCCGATAGTGCAGAAAAGATTACGCTGGCAAAATTGGAAACAACCGCCGCGCAAATTACCTATTTCACAGACCCAATTTGTTCATCGTGTTGGGGCATTGAACCTCAATTGAGGCGCTTAAAACTGGAATTTGGAAATCAAATTCATATCGACTACCGCATGGGTGGTCTTCTTCCTGATTGGTCATACAATAGCGGTGGCATTAGCAAACCTTCTGATGTTGCAGCACATTGGGATGAAGTGAGCCCCTATTACGATATGCCCATCGATGGTACGATTTGGTTAGAAGATCCACTTTGGTCTTCCTATCCACCATCCATTGCATACAAAGCTGTTCAAATGCAAAGCCCGGAAAAGGCCGGTGCCTTTCTCCGGATAATCCGCGAAATGGTATTTCTTGAGAAGAAAAACATCTGCAAATGGGAGCATCTTTCGGCTGCTGCTAGTAGCTTGAACTTAAATGTTGAGCAATTGAAACTAGACATGGAAAGCCAGGCCAAAGCCCATTTTGAACAGGACTTGAAATTGGCAAGAACAAGTGGTGTTCGTGCGTTTCCTACCTTGTTTTTTGGGGAGGGAATAAATGCAAGCGTACTTGTTGGAGCAAGACCTTATGAACAAATGAAAAGTTTGCTGCTCAAGCAATACCCTAAGTTGGAGGCCATGCCTTATTCAAAAGAATGGGACTATCTATTTACTAAGTTTCCAAGTCTTACCGCCCGCGAGTTTGCAGAAATAAGTGGCAAAGAAAGGAAGCAGGCTGAGGCTGAATTACAGCAGCTCACTACAGCCGGAAAATTGCAGGAATTCAAAACCCGAAATGGCTCCATTTGGAGAAAGAAATAACATCTGGAATGAAAATTTAATCTTTTACCAAAGTTCTGGTTGTTTAGCAATTCCCTCAAACTTGAGATTTATCAAAAGGCAATAGGTGTCTGCAAATTGGCAACAAGGAAGCCCTTTCAAGTTTACTCAAGAATAACTAGCTTGCAGGGCTATGGGATTGAAATCGTTACTGGCAAAACCCTTTGCGGCACTTATTGCCTCCAAGGTGAAAAAAGAAGCAGCCAATGCACTCAAGGATCAGGAGAAATGGTTTTCCTACCTTGTTAACCAAGGACGAAAAACCCGCTTTGGAAAAGAAAGTGGGTTTGATAAAATCCAAACCTATTCCGATTGGAAAAACCAGGTACCTGTCAGGGATTACGAAGCGCTTAAACCTTGGATTGATGCGGCTGTAGAAGGTGAATCGGATGTATTGTGGCCCGGGAGACCTTTGTATTGGGCAAAAACTTCGGGTACAACTTCAGGTGTGAAATACATTCCAATCACCAAAGAATCAATTCCTTTTCACATCAATTCTGCCCGCAATGCCTTGCTATGCTATATCGCAGAAACGGGTAATTCGGCATTTGTGGATGGCAAATTGATATTTCTTTCCGGAAGTCCTGAAATGGATAAAAAACATGGCGTTTTTACGGGCAGATTAAGCGGCATTGTAAACCACCATGTGCCCCAGTATTTGCGCAGAAATCAATTGCCTTCCTATGCCACCAATTGCATGGAAGATTGGGAAGCCAAAGTGCGCAAAATTGTAGATGAAACCATCTCCGAGAACATGACACTCATTAGCGGCATTCCGCCCTGGGTGCAAATGTATTTTGATTTACTAAGTGAACGCAGTGGGAAGTCGGTAGGGGAATTGTTTCCTAATTTTTCGGTATTTGTATATGGCGGCGTGAACTTTGAACCTTACCGCGCCAGGATAGAGCAAAGCATAGGTCGGAAAATAAATACCATAGAAACCTATCCGGCATCGGAAGGCTTTATTGCGTACCAGGACAAACAAGCTGCAGAAGGCTTGTTGCTGCTTACCAACAATGGTATATTTTATGAGTTTATTCCTGTTGACGAGTACTTCAACGAAAATCCAAGTCGCCTGCAATTGCATGAAGTGGAATTGAATAAAAATTATGCCTTGCTACTTAGCACCAATGCCGGCTTGTTTGGCTATTCCATTGGAGATACCGTAAAATTTGTTTCGCTCAACCCTTACCGCATTTTGGTGACAGGACGCATCAAGCATTTTATTTCGGCCTTTGGCGAACATGTGATTGGGGAGGAGGTTGAGTTTGCCTTGATGCAGGTTGCCAAAAAATACGGAGTTGAAGTCATCGAATTTACGGTTGCCCCGCAGGTAAATCCACCCGAAGGAGGCATGCCTTACCACGAATGGTTTGTGGAATTTGCAGAAGGAACAGTATTGCCGTCGGGGTTTGCAGAAGAAGTTGACCATGCCCTTCAGCAAAAGAACATTTATTATCAGGATTTAATTAGCGGATCGGTTTTAAAACCTTTGGTAGTAAGGCAAATGAAAAAAGGCAGTTTTATTGAGTTGATGAAATCCATGGGGAAATTGGGAGGTCAGAACAAAGTTCCCCGGTTGAGCAATGATAGAAAGTTAGCAGATGCATTGGGCCGCATTTAAATCATAAAGTCCGAGGTAACGTTCCACGGACCAGGACAAATATGCGCGTGTTTTTCTGCGACCCCTTCAGGGTCGAATGTATTCGCACAAATTATATTGCTATAAACCTTGAATCCCTTCGGGATTTGGTGGTGAATTTGAAAGCGATATTGAATTTTCGATGACCCTGAAGGGGTCAAAGGTTTATAGTGAAAATAATGTGGATGAAAATACAAGACCCTGAAGGGGTCAAAGGTTTATAGGAAAACGGGGTTTATGATAATCTACGACCCTGAAGGGGGTCGAACATTTTCCGCCCCAATCTAGAATCTATAGACCTTGAATCCCTTCGGGATTTGGTGGTGAATTGAAAGCGATATTGAATTCACAATGACCCTAAAGGGGTCAAAAGTTTATAGGAAAACGGGGTTTATGATAATCTACGACCCTGAAGGGGTCGAACCGATATCGCCCCAATCTAGAATGTATAAACCTTGAATCCCTTCAGGATTTGGTGGTGAATTTGAAAGCGATATTGAATTTTCGATGACCCTGAAGGGGTCAAAGGTTTATAGGAAAACGGGGTTTATGATAATCTACGACCCTGAAGGGGGTCGAACATTTTCCGCCCCAATCTAGAATCTATAAACCTTGAATCCCTTCGGGATTTGGTGGTGAATTTGAAAGCAATTTTGAATTTTCGATGACCCTGAAGGGGTCAAAGGTTTATAGGAAAACGGGGTTTATGATAATCTACGACCCTGAAGGGGTCGAACATATTTCGCTCAAATCTAGAATCTATAGACCTTGAATCCCTTCGGGATTTGGTGGTGAATTGAAAGCGATATTGAATTCACAATGACCCCGAAGGGGTCAAGGGTTTATAGGAAAACGGGGTTTATGATAATCTACGACCCAGAAGGGGGTCGAACATATTTCGCTCAAATCTAGAATCTATAGACCTTGAATCCCTTCGGGATTTGGTGGTGAATTGAAAGCGATATTGAATTCACAATGACCCTGAAGGGGTCAAAGGTTTATAGGAAAACGGGGTTTATGATAATCTACGACCCTGAAGGGGTCGAACCGATATCGCCCCAATCTAGAATCTATAGACCTTGAATCCCTTCGGGATTGGGTTGAGAATTTGAATGCAATTTTGAATTTTCAATGACCCTGAAAGGGTCCTGGGTTTTTAGAAAACGGCATGTTTATTTTTTTTTGAATTCAAAGTATGCCAATAAATGCGCTTAGATATTTAGTCCGTATTATTCATAAATTTCTTTTCGATGTCCAATCGCAATAACATCAACCAAAAGGACATCCTTATGAATGGTATAGATAATTCGGTAATCGGCAACACGAACACGGTATCCATCTCTTCCCTTTAGTTTTTTGTAACCAATGGGACGTGGATTTTCAGCAAGGCTGTAAATGGCTTCTTTGATTGAGGAATAAAAGGGCTCATTGATTTTTTCAAGAGCCTTAATGGCTTGTTTCTTTAAGGTTATTTGATAGGCCATTACTCAGCTTTACGCTTTGCTTCAATCATTTTAAATGCCTCATCAATAGGAATTGAAACCTCATTTGATTTTTGGGCTTCGTCGTAAAGCTTTATTTCTTCTAACTCTTCCAGTTCCTCTAATATGGCTTTAAAATCTCCAATTGGCAGTACGACGGCAATTTTTTCGCCCTTTTTGTCGGTGATAAATTGTGGGTCGAGTGTGATCATAGTTTGATTGTTATGCGGTATTCTTTTACCTGTTTAAAAATAACACTATTCGTGTTGAATTCTAAATTTTTTTTGGTTTGGTTAATAAACACCATACAGGCAGAGATGCCAAGCAGTTGCATGAATTAAAACGAGGTTCAAGAAGTAAATTGTTCAGCGTTACATCGTTAAAATATCGGACTCCCTTGAAGGAACGAAAGCGTGAAAGATATTCTGCGACCCCTTCGGGGTCGAACATATATCGCTCAAATCTAGAATCTATAGACCTTGAATCCCTTCGGGATTTGGTGGTGAATTGAAAGCGATATTGAATTCACAATGACCCTGAAGGGGTCAAAGGTTTATAGGAAAACGGGGTTTATGATAATCTACGACCCCGAAGGGGTCGAACCGATATCGCCCCAATCTAGAATCTATAGACCTTGAATCCCTTCGGGATTTGGTGGTGAATTGAAAGCGATATTGAATTCACAATGACCCTGAAGGGGTCAAAGGTTTATAGGAAAACGGGGTTTATGATAATCTACGACCCTGAAGGGGTCGAACCGATATCGCTCAAATCTAGAATGTATAAGCCTTGAATCCCTTCGGGATTTGGTGGTGAATTGAAAGCGATATTGAATTCACAATGACCCCGAAGGGGTCAAAGGTTTATAGGAAAACGGGGTTTATGATAATCTACGACCCTGAAGGGGTCGAACCGATATCGCCCCAATCTAGAATCTATAGACCTTGAATCCCTTCGGGATTTGGTGGTGAATTTGAAAGCGATATTGAATTCACAATGACCCCGAAGGGGTCCAAGGTTTATAGAGAAAATAATGTGAATGCAAATCTACGACCCTGAAGGGGTCGAAGGTTTATAGGGAGACCGCGTGTAATGTATTCTGCGACCCTGAAGGGGTCGAACTATTCATCACAACCTATATCCAAAATGGTCATGGTATGGTTGTATGCAATTTGGCGCAGGGATAGGAGAGGAAAGCCTGCCGAGTAAAAAAGCTGGAGCTGTGTGAGCGTGCCGGCGACCGGCAGGAAGCCCGGCTAAGCCACTACAGCCCTCGCTTTTTTACCGGCAGCTTGGAACGCATAGCCCGGCACCCGGTTCGAATTGGTCAATCCGTAATGAAACTTTCACAGGGTGGCGCCACAAAAACAGATACTTGAATAAATGTGGATGGATGCCTCTTGCGAAATTGCCGGGCTTTGAAGTTTTACCTTATTTTGCGCTCATGATTGAGCAGCAGAAAAAGCGGATTGCCATTTTGGGCAGCACAGGTTCTATTGGTACACAAGCTTTGGATATTGTGCGCGAACATCCTGATGAATTGGAGGTGGAAGTTTTAACTGCCCATAACAATGCGGATTTGTTAATTGCCCAAGCTCTGGAATTTGCTCCCAATCATGTAGTAATTGCCAATGAATCAAAGTACCTCCAGGTGAAAGAAGCGCTGGCTTCTACCGATGTAAAGGTATTTGCAGGCGATAAATCTATTGCCGACTTGATGGAAATTACCTCTGCTGATACGGTGTTAACGGCCATGGTTGGCTACAGTGGATTGCTTCCAACCATTGCTGCCATAAAAGCCCGTAAGCGCATTGCTCTTGCAAACAAAGAGACCTTGGTGGTTGCAGGCGAGTTAATTACAAGCTTATGCATGGAAAATCGGGTTGAAATGCTTCCGGTGGATAGCGAGCATTCAGCCATTTTTCAATGCCTGGTTGGCGAGAATCCGGATGCCATTGAGCATATTATTTTGACTGCATCGGGTGGTCCGTTTAGGGGTAAGAAACGCTCAGAACTAGAGCAAGTTACCCGTGCTCAGGCTTTGAAACATCCAAATTGGAGCATGGGTGCAAAAATTACCATCGACTCTGCCAGTTTGATGAACAAAGGACTTGAAGTGATAGAGGCCAAGTGGTTGTTTGGCGTTCGCAATGAGCAGATAAAGGTAGTTGTTCATCCACAAAGTATTGTTCATTCCATGGTTGAATTTACCGATGGAAGCATCAAAGCTCAACTGGGTTTGCCTGATATGAAATTGCCGATTCAATATGCGATGTATTACCCGCAACGCAGGCAGAACAACTGGCCTCGGACTTCGTTTACGCAATTTAACCGACTCGATTTTGAGGAGCCGGATATGGAAACCTTCCGAAATTTAGCCTTGGCATTTGATGCCTTGGAGGCCGGAGGCAATAAAGCCTGTTTGTTGAATGCTGCCAACGAAATTGCGGTTCAGGCCTTTTTGGAAGACAAGATTGGATTTCTTCAAATTGCCGAGCTCAACGAAAAGTGCATGCAGGAACTTCCTTTTGTAGCTAAGCCTGTGTTAGAGGATTACATTGCCTCGGATAAGCTGGCTAGGGAAAAAGCCACAGAATGGATAAAACAGTTTGCCAGGTAAGTACTTCTATTCATTCCTTTCTTTAATTGGGATTTTTGTTGTCCCGATGAAAGCCTGAATACTTTAGGATTTTCTTTTTCGCCAATCCCAAGGAGCCATTGGAGAAGGAGAAGCCCATAAACCGCGCTTTTGATTGCGGGCTTCTCTTTCCATGCCTGTCCATAATGGATTGGTATCGTATTTGGTAAAATGCCAGGCCATTCCGGCAAGCAACATGCGCTCGTTGAAATTGCTTCCATCAGGTAGAAAAACAATGCCAATTAAGCGTTTGTACCTGTCTTTTTTGGTGCCCTGAATGCTTACCTGTCGGTTTAGTAACAGGCCTTTGGCATATTCTCTAGCGCTTTTTCCAAAAGGTTGATTCAATTCGGGACAATCTATTCCATGCACCCTGATTTTATGCATTTGTCCGGCTGCATCCAGCAAGGTAAAGGTATCACCATCGTGCACCTTGGTAACCCTTCCGCTTAAGGCAAATGCCGCGGTGTGAAGTAGAAAAAGAATAGCAATAACTCCAATAGAGGATTTTATTGGAAACTTGAATGGTGTTATGAATCTGAATGAGGTTTGCATTGGGGGAATCAATTAGTGGGCCAAAAATCCAAGAAGTTTCGATTGAGCACCTTGTTCTTCTTCAAAAAGTTGTTGAAGTAAAGATGCATTTATTTTTTTGTTCAGCAATTCCTGCATGTTTAGTTTTCTATGAATATTTTCAAGCTGGGCCGGACTAAGTGCAAACTGTTGCGAAAGCTTTAATAGAGCATCATTGGGAATCTCGGGGAACTTATTTTGTAGCAGGGTATAGCGGAGTTCAGGACCGGGATTTTGGAATTCAAGTTTCAACAAAAAACGCCTTTCAAATGCCGAGTCAAAGTTCTCCTTCATGTTGGTTGTAGCTATCAGAATGCCGGAGAAATTTTCGAGTTCATCCAATAAGATATTTTGGATGGCATTGGTGGTTTGATCAAGACTATTGCTGGTATGTAGCCTTTTTCCAATCAGCGCATCTGCCTCGTTTAAAAAAAGTATTGGAGTTTTTTTAGTGTGTTTTTGTAGGTATTTGTAACGCGTAAAAACTTGTTTTACAATCTTCTCGCTTTCTCCGAACCACATGCTTTTCATTTCCGACATGTCTGTTTTGATAATTGGACGATTGGAGTTCTTTGCCAATTGCAGGGCCAGTTCCGTTTTTCCGGTTCCTGGTTTGCCAAAAAATAGCATCGTTAATCCCGGTTCTTTACCAGTTTTTTGATGGATTTTTTTTCGCCAATATTCAAATCCATCTTGCATTAAAATGGATTCGATTTCGGCAACCTGATTGGCCATTGGGCCTTCGAAGAATAAATCACATGGAGCAATCTTTTCAGGCAGGTACATGTTCTTACCGCTCGGAGAACGCAAAAGTTTACCTGCTTCATTTCCTAAGAGTTTTTCAATACCTTCCTCGGTAAAGGTAAATGTCCGTATTCTGGAATTAATTGGACCTTTAACTTCGTGCAGGTAGTTTTTTCGAAGCAAGGGATGCGAATTGTTATCGATGGATTTACGAATGCAGTCTAGCATGAAGAAAGGAGATTCTATTTGCGAGAGATTTTCATCCAAATCCAATTCGGTATCGCCATCCAGAAATTTTTCCAGCAACAGCACCAGGAATAAGAATTCGTATTCGGCCTGGTCTTTTTCCATTTTTTTAAATCCGGCTTTGTAGAGTTTAAAATACCCTTTTACCAAATTCAGGTGACTGTTTTTCTCGATTAGGGTTTTGACAATTTCTGTCATTTCCTGCCAGTTGTAGTTGTCGGAATTGACCTGATTTTGCATCATGCGAATAAGTTCAATAAACCTGCCTGAATCATCCACCTTTTTGTAGAAAAAGGCTTCCTCAATTTTTCCGGTCATCAATCCTGCTAAGGTTGATTCCTGCAAGGTGTAAGTTGAGCGATTGAGACTATTGGTTGATTTCAGGCTTAAGTCAACTTTATCCAAGTAGCGTTCACGAACCAACTTATTCAATCTATTTATTAAATCCAGTTTATTGCCGGTACTTGTTTTAAAAAAGGTATCTATCAATTTCCAACCGGATTTAGGAGTGTCCCTAAAAGAATCTTCAAAAACGAGGGCGATTAGTAGAATATCCATTTCGCTTAGGGACTCCGGAAAGGACTTACGAAGCAGTTTCATTCTGGGCAGTTCTGCAAGAGTTTCGGAACGGAGGTCCGATAGACCTTCACAATCTGTTGGCAGAAGTAAAAGGTGGTCGCAGAGGTTTTTTTTGGCTGTTTTCATGCCTCGAAAGTCGGAAGTGGGAATGCAGACTAGCTGCATTTTGAGTACGGGGATTAGTTAATAACTGAAGCGGCTCATTTTCAGAAATTTAATTTTGGGGAAAAGTAAGGCTTGATTTATTTCCTTAGGAATTAATCCTATAAGCCTTTTCAAGTAATTCAATTTCTATATCCTTTTGGCTCTCTTGAAGAAGTTCAAATGCGTAATCCGGGTTCAACTAGATTAATGAGTTATTTTCAATTAAAGATTTTTGGTTCTTTAAGGAAATGAGGCTAATGAAAATAAAGAATACCAAAACTGGCAATAATCTTGTGAGATACCGAGAGTCTGGAATACTAAACATTGAAATAAATAGTAAGCTTGAAATTAAATAGGAACTTATAAGATAAATAGAAAGTTCCATCTTATTTGGAGATAAGATAAAATATAGTATGAATAGGTAAGAGGATATAAGAATAGCAAAGTACAAGTAATTAAAAAAAACTCGTGGTAATTTTCTTTTTAGTTCACTTGAATTTTGTAATGAATCTAAATAATCCTGCAAATAATTTGGATAGTAATCTTTAACTGAAAAATAGGGTGCCGAGTTTTCAAGATATGGGTCAATTTCATTGCCAAAGTTAATAGTGAATGTTTGGGATATTAAATCTTGCCAGATTAGTTTTAAAGTGCTTTTAAAGTACTTGGGATCAGTATAAAGTTTTAAATTTAAGTCTTTAAACTCTTTCTCTCCGTAGTTCCATCCGCCGATTTTATAAAGTGGACTGGAAGAATTCCATAAAAAGTCTGAACCATTTGAAGGAAATGAATCTACATAATTACATATGATATTTTTTGGATTTTCTCTACAAAAATCTCGCACTCCCTCAGAAAATCCCTCACTTCCAACAAGCTTTGCAGTAACAAAAAGGTATCCACGTTTGCTAAATGTGTATGTTTTGTTCTGGAGGTAGTTCTCGTATAAAATCAGTGAAGTTGAAAGGGAGATAATGAATAAAAGATTCATTAGTCGAAATCTGATTTTTGAAAATATAGCATGTAAAGCTAGAGTTGAAAATGTTAAAATTAGTGGGAAAATGAATCCAAGATGGAAGGAAAATAAGAAAAAAGAGATAATAATAGATAGAATTTTTAAGATTGTATTGGATTCTATGTAACTTAAATATAAAAATGTTAGCGCAGGAAAAATTGCAAAGTCAGGGGTTACTAGATTCGTGTAATAGATAAATGGAGTGAAAATTACAAGAAACAAAGTGGTGATTGTTTTTTGAAGTTGGGTGAATTTTTTAATAGTTTGAATCCTAATTAATGGTGCTATCGAAAAAATATTTTGAAAAATCGGAATCAAAATTGGGTACTTGTAAAAACTGAATAACCAAATAAACAATCCATAATTTATTGGCCTGTCCTCAGGAATCAGAAGTTGAAATCCTGAATAAATATATGTCCCACTGTCTGTAAAAACTAAAGGGAATCCGTTTAATAAACTTGGGATAGTAAGGATAGTTCCAAGAAGTATCAAAATGATACTTCCTCGAAATATACTCCACGTAAATGAAAGAGATCTTGATAATAATAGTGTCGGTTTATTTTGAACAAATTTGTTCATTTTTGTTGTGTTGTAAATTTGAAAAAATTGTATTATTTGGTTAAGTGTAAAATTACTTGGTTTAAATTTTCACCAAAATTTAGATAATTTACTATTTTTTTAGTGGATGAATATTGATTCAAGTAAAATGGGATTGAAATTATTTTGTGAATTAGCTTTTCTTCTGATTAGTTCCTGTTAATAAGTTTATCCAAGTTGCTTACAAATGTTTCTTTTGCTTGTTGGTTAAGCGCTTCAAAATCAGAAATTTAATTTTGTTGAAGTAAATTGCTCGAATAGTCTCCTTAAGTTTTTTGCCGATAAGCCTTTGCAAGCACTTCAATTTCTTTGGCCAGTTCTTCTCGAAGCCATTTAGGTTCCAAAACCTCCAAGCTTGCACCCCAACTTAGAATTTCTTTTCGCAGTTCCGGACCGTAATAAACTTGCATACTTACCCAAGCTGAATCATTACACTCCTCAATTTTCATGCTACTGTGCCAGGGTGCTTCTCGCAGGTAGTATAAAAGAGGTTTATGAACCAACATGCGAATGGAAACTAGGTCTTCCGGCTGACCAATTGAAATACCAAAGGTGTTTTTGAAAAAATCGTGGGCATCAAAATGTTCCGGGGCATTGTAGGGAATGGTAGTATCAGTTCGTAAATGGCTTATTCGGTCGAGCCCATAGTTTTTGCAGGTGTTTGAGTGGGCGTCGTAACCAAGTAAGTACCAGCGTTTCAAATGTTCCTTCAATACCAGCGGAGAAACCTGCACTTCGCGAGAAAGGGATGCATCAAATTTTTGATACTGAAAGCGAATACTTTGTTTATTCCGGATGGCATTTACCAGAGGAGCAAGGTGTTTGTATCCACTGTAAAGTTCATACCTATCGAGCAAAAGCACCGGTTTTCCACTTAGGTTTTCCAAACTTAAGTTGAGTTTTGTAATCAGCGAATGCAATTCCTGGTTCAGGCCGGTTTCTTTCAATTGTTCAAGAACCAGTAAGGCTTGTTTTAAGCGTTGAAGTTCGTTCTCGGTTAATGTTGGACTGTTTAGGCTAAAGGGTTTTGAATAATAATAGCCTTGTCCTTTTTTGATTGCGATGGGAGCCTGAATATCCGGAGAGTTTCGCATGATCCGGATATCTTCTTCGAGTGTTCTTTTGGCAACTTGAATGTCCAATTCTACCAAACAGGCCTCAACCAATTCATCAAGCCGTAAGTATTTTTGTTGTCGGTTTAGCAGCCGATCAATCAAGAGGTAGCGGAGCCAGGGGTTTTTCGTTTCGGGCATGAAACAAAGATAGGGAAGGTGAAGAAATTCCTTTTGGGGGAAAAGAGGAATTGCATTGCTAAAAGCAGTTTTAAAAACTAATCTTTCCGGTAACTCAGCGCACCCGATGGACATTTATTAATGGTTTCCATGATTTCCTTGCTGGAAGAATTTTCCGGATGAATCCAAGGCTTTTCTTTGGGTTTGAATACCGCCGGGTTGTTCTTTACACAATTGCCGGAATACTTTTGGTAGGACATCAATCTGCGGATATTGATTGGATTCAAAGGGTCTTTATTTGGGAAATGGCTGGCTTTTTTGACAAGTTGTAAATATAGTTTTTGGTTTTGAATTTTGCATTGTTGAATCGAAACGGAAGCGAGCTCTGCTGAGGAGCAACTCGCCAGGGATAGATTCCTCCGACA
>Ga0209794_1000725_pt1 | contig 37807 bp, 31 predicted proteins | sample EBPBio232013_DNA_FD_185869 | JGI IMG/M metagenome (GOLD analysis project Ga0209794, IMG submission 185869) | Wastewater treatment Type I Accumulibacter community from EBPR Bioreactor in Madison, WI, USA - Reactor 1_5/23/2013_ DNA (SPAdes)... | ecosystem: Engineered > Bioreactor > EBPR >... | reverse complement strand
CAACCCCACCCACCGACCCCACGGGATCGTGGCGTCCATCTGCTCCAAGAACTTCTCCCGGCGCGAAACCCGCCGCCGGTTGCCGTACTCGACGTCGGTGAAGGAGAGCTGCTCACTGTCCACGACCTCATCATTTCCCGACCCGCCCGGCCGAGCCAGCCACCAGGCCGCACAGTCCTAAAGATCAGCGCTTCCTTAGACCCCAGCGCCGTGGCCTTCGGGGCCTAGCCGCGCAGGGGACGCGCGCAGCGCAGCGCGTTCGGGCGGCAGGGCGCCTCGAAAGCGATCTTCAGCGAGTCGGCCACCTTGCGGTCGTTGCGGAGCGCGAACAAGCGGTCGACCACCCGGTCGCGCAGCATCACGGGCTCGATGGTGTTGAGGTAGATCTTCGTCGCCCCCTCGAAGCCGGCCAGCGTCGAGACCCGCCACTTCAGCATCACGCGCCACGGCATCGCCAGGTCGACGTCGATGGGCCGGTAGTGCCACTCCTCGTTGCAGGGCACCTCGGTGCCCGTCGCGGCGTGCATCGCCTGGATCATGTCGCTCATGCCCCGGACCTCCTCGGGCGTCTGCTCCCACGGGTCCGGCTGCTCGGACTTGCTGTAGATCTCGACGGTCGGGAAGCGGTGCCCGAACCCGGCGAACGCCATCGCGTGCTCGTTCTCGGCGATGACGAGGTTCTTGTGGGAGGCGTAGTTCGTGGCGACCTCGTTGAACAGGTTCGCGTTCGAGCGCAGCTTGGCCAGGGTCGCCTCGTGCTGGACGCCGCGCTCGTCGATCGCCACCAGCTGCTTGTGCAGGTGGTCGAAAGACGCCCCCGCCGGTTTCAGCCAGTTCTGAAAGACCGTCACGTAGCGGGCGTAGCGGTTGAGGTCGTAGAGCCCCTTCACCGACTCGACGGTGTAGCTGATGAACGCTTCGCCTACCGGTGCGGGCCGGCTCGGGTTCAGCGCGCGACGTCGACCAGGTCGACGACGAAGATCAGCGTCTCGCCCGGCTTGATCACGACGCCGGCTCCCCGGTCGCCATAGGCCAGGTGAGCCGGGATGGTCAGCTTGCGCCGGCCGCCGACCTTCATGCCCACGATGCCGCGGTCCCAGCCCGGGATGACCTGGCCGACGCCGATGCGGAAGTCCAGGGGCGCACCGCGGTTCCACGACGCGTCGAACTCCTCGCCCGTGGAGTGCGCGACGCCGAGGTAGTGCGTGCGGATGGTGTCGCCGGCCTGCGCTTCCTGACCGTCGCCTTCCCAGATGTCCTCGACGACGAGGTCGGCGGGCGGGGCGCCTTCGGGGAAGTCGATCTCCGGGCGCTCGGTGTTGGGGTCGAATGGCATGAGGATTACTCCTGTCGGGTTCGAGGATTAGTACTTCGCGAGGATGTCGACGACGAAGACCATGGTGTCGGTGCCCTTGATTTCGCCCTGGCCCTTGTCGCCATAGCCGTCCTTCGGCGGGACGATCAGGAGCAGTCGGGAGCCGACGGTCTGGCCCTCGATGCCCTTGTCCCAACCGGCGACGACGCGGCCGGCGCCGACGGGGAAGCTGAAGGAGGCGGTCGGACCCTGCTTGAAGCTGGAGTCGAAGATCTGACCATTGCGCCATAGCGCGCCGGTGTACGTCACGACTGCCGTGTCACCCTGCTCGACCTTCGCGCCCTTGCCCTTGATGAGCGGCTGGATGACCAGATCCTTCGGCGGGTCCGCCTTGGGCATCGTGAACGATGCTTGCTTGCCCGACTCGAAGGTGACCTCGGGCAGGTTCTTGGCAGTCGGGGTGACCGCTGTGCCCTCCGCCTCCGGTAACTTGGTCGCGACATTCACGACATCGAAGAGGAAGACGACGGTATCGGTGCCCTTGACGCCGATCTGCGCGTTGCCCTGATCGCCGAATGCCTCGGCGGGGGGAAGCGCCGCAACAACGCGTGAGCCCTTGGTCACGCCGGTCAGGGCCTTGCGCAGCCCGGAAATCAGCGTCGCATCGCCGACATCGAAGCCGGTTTCCTTGGCGGAGTAGGTCTCGTCGATCACCTTGCCGTCGGTGCCATTGACCAGGGTGTACTTCACGACCGCGATGCTCTTGTCATCCGTGGGCGTGCCCGAGCCCTTCTTCAAGACGGTGGAGGCGTACGCCGCAACACCGAAGGGCGTCTTCAACTCGAGCTTCGGCGCCGTCTTGTCGTCGCCGCCAGTGGCCTTGACGTCGGCAATCTTGCCGTCGGTCACCGCGGAGGTCCCGCCTGCGGAGGAAGACGTCGAAGAGCTGGACGAGGAGGTGGACCCCTTGTCGGAGCCGCAGGCGGTCATCGCCAGCGTGAGTGCGCTGGCTGCCGCGAGGGCGCTTAATGTGCGGACAGGGCGACGGGCAGCAGACGACACAGGTGAGCAGCTTTCGTTCATCGGGGAGGTATGCGGACCGCCCGCGACGGGCGGCAACCGATCAACCATAACCCGCTAACCCGTGGCGAAAGTTCCCGCGAACCTGCCTCCCGACGTCTTGACGGGCGATCCACAGGCCGCGTTCAGGGTTGCGGTATGCCGCTCGCCGTCATCCCTTCGATCAGCCGGGTGACCCGCGGGTCCTCGCTGATGAAGGGGTCTTTGCACAGGACCGTGCGTTGCGCCTGATCATTGAGTTTCAGATGAACCCAGTCGACGGTGTAGTCGCGACGCTGCTCCTTGGCGACCCGGATGAAGTCACCGCGCAGTTTCGCGCGCGTCGTCTGCGGCGGCGTCTCCTTGGCGGCTTCCACCTGCTCATCGGTCACCACGCGAGCTGCCAGACCCCGCCGCTGCAGCACGCCGAAGAGCCCGCGGCGCGGATCAATGTCGTGATAGGCCAGATCGAGCTGCGCCAGCCGGGGGTGGTGCAACGGCAGGTCGTGCTTGCTGGCATAGCTGGTGATCAGCTTGCGTTTGATGGCCCAGTCGATCTCGGTGTCGATGCCGCTGTGGTCGCCGGACTCGATCGCCGCCAAGGTGCGCCGCCACAGATCGAGGACGCGGGTCGTGGTGGGATCGTCCATGCCCTTGGATGCGGCGAATTCCGTTGCCTTGGTGAGGAACTCGCTCTGCATGTCGAGGCCGCTCAGGGTCTTGCCATTGGCGAGCTTGACCGTCTTGCGGCCGGTCAGGTCGAAGGAGATGTCGCGGATCGCGCGAATCGCATTGTCGAGGGTGAAATCGCGCAGGGTCACACCCTCTTCGATCATCCGCAGCACCAGATCGCAGCTGCCGACCTTGAGCAGGGCGGTGGTTTCGCTCATCGAGGAGTCACCGACGATGACATGCAGGCGACGGAAGTGCTCGGCATCGGCGTGCGGCTCATCGCGCGTGTTGATGATCGGTCGCGACCGGGTGGTGGCCGACGACACGCCCTCCCAGATGTGTTCTGCCCGCTGGCTGAGGGAATAGGCCGCGCCGGTGGAGGTCGGGATGATCTTGCCCGCCCCGGCGATCAACTGCCGGCTGACGAGAAACGGGATCAGCACATCGGAGAAGTCCTGGAACTCACCGCCGCGGCCGATGAGGTAGTTCTCATGGCAGCCATACGAACTGCCAGCGGAGTCGGTGTTGTTCTTGAAGACATAGATCTCGCCGGCGATCCCGTCTTCGGCGAGGCGTTCGGTCGCATCGGCGACCAGATCCCCGAGGATCCGCTCCCCCGCCTTGTCATGGGCGATGAGATCGATCAGGTTGTCGCACTCGGCCGTGGCATATTCCGGATGCGACCCGACATCGAGATAGAGCCGAGATCCATTGCCCAGGAAGACATTTGACGACCGGCCCCAAGAGACGACCTTGCGGAACAGATAGCGCGCCACTTCGTCGGGGGTCAGCGTGCGCTGCCCCTTCTCGACGCAGGTGATGCCGAATTCGGTCTCGATGCCGAAGATCCGCCGGTCCATGGTTGGCCGACTCAGTCGCCGTCGGGGACCGGATCGGCGCCCGGCCGCTGGGTTTGCGGATTGGTGGAGGTATGCCGTGGGCTCGCCCCCGCGGTGTCTGGATGGGGCTGCCCGGACAGGGTGTCGCGGTGGCCGGGGTGCTCCTCGTCCGGCGGCGCGTCCTGGGTGGCCTCGGCCGGGTTCAACAGTTGGTCGAGCAGCGGGCCGGTGATCCGCCGGAAGGTCCGGCGGGGGCGGGTGCGGTCGAGGACGGCGACTTCCAAGGACCCTTGGTCCAGCTCGCGCGCTTCCCCGCCGGCCGGGTCCTGACCGAGCAAGGTGACGGCGAGTTGCAGGGCCGAGCCGAGCGGCATACCCGGCTCCCACCGCTCTTTCAGGCCGGCCTCGATGGTGTCGGCCGCGCCGCCCATGGCGACGAAGCCGACCTCGTCGGCGACTGAGCCGTCATACATCAGCCGGTAGATCTGGTCGCCGTCGGAGTCCTGACCGACCTCGGCGACGACGATTTCGACTTCGAAGGGCTTGGACTCCTGGATGAAGACGGTGCCGAGCGTCTGGGCGTAGGCATTGGCCAGGCCGCGGGCGGTGACATCGGAGCGGTCGTAGGAGTAGCCGCGCAGATCGGCATAGCGAATGCCGGCGACGCGCAAGTTCTCGAATTCGTTGTACTTGCCGACCGCGGCGAAGCCGATCCGGTCATAGATCTCCGAAACCTTGTGCAGTGCGCGAGAACGGTTTTCGGCGACGAAGGCGATGCCCTTGTCATAGCCGAGGACGACGACAGAGCGGCCGCGGGCGATGCCCTTGCGGGCAAAATCGGCGCGGTCTTTCATCACCTGCTCGGGTGAGACATAGAACTGCGGCTGGGTCATCGGGCCCCTCCCGGGTTGCCGGTGCGTGCGGCGATGACCGCATCGACCGCCGCCTGGACGCCGGGCTCGTCGACGAATCGCGCGCCCTCGGCGTCGACCAGCGCGACGGTCGGATAGATGCGGCGGGTGGTGTCTGGGCCGCCGGTTGCCGAGTCGTCGTCCGCCGCGTCATAGAGCGCCTCGATGGCAACAGCGACGGCGTCGTCGGCCGACATGCCCGGCCGCCAGCGCTTCTTCATCGATCCGCGAGCGAAGAGCGAGCCGGAGCCGACGCTGTGGTGGTCGTGCTCCTCATAGCAGCCGCCCGTGACGTCATACGAGAAGATCCGGCCGAGCGCGGTGTCCAGATCGAAGCCGCCGAAGATCGGCACGACGGCAAGGCCCTGCATCGCCATTCCGAGGTTGCCGCGGATCATCGTGGCGAGGCGATTTGCCTTGCCCTCCAAGGACATCAGCGTGCCCTCGATCTTTTCGTAATGCTCGAGCTCGACCTGGAAGAGCTTGACGAGTTCGATCGCCAGGCCGGCCGTCCCGGCGATCCCGACAACCGAGAATTCGTCGGCGGCGAAGACCTTCTCCATATCGCGGTTGGCGATGATATTGCCCATTGTCGCGCGGCGGTCGCCGGCCATCAGCAGGCCGCCCGCATAGGTCAACGTGACGATCGTGGTGCCGTGCGGAGCCTCGACCGGCCTACTCGGCACCGTGCGGCGCGCCGGGAGCAGGTCCGGTGCGTGAGAGCCAAGGAAGTCGGTGAAGGACGAAGAGCCCCCGGCTCGGAAGGCGTCGGGCAGCCGCCCGGGCGCGCCAGCGCTCACTGGCCGCCCTTCTGGACAAAGCTCTTGACGAACTCTTCGGCATTGGACTCCAGCACGCCGTCGATCTCGTCGAGGAGGCCGTCGACATCCTGGTCGAGGTTGGCTTTGGTCGCGCTGACCTGCCCGCCGTCACTGTCCGGGCCCTCGTCATCGCCACCGCGGCGAGTGGGCCGGATCTGCTCCTGACCTGCCATCGTCGTGCTCCCTTTCGTCGTCTGCGTCGAGCCTATGTCACGGCCCTGACGAAGCCGGGGAGTCCTCGCGCTCTTTCGGTGCGGCTCAGGTCGGTTCGTCGGCGCGCAGCCGGTCGACGAGATCGGCGATATCGCTGCTGGCATCCAGCAGGGGGCCGACGTGGGCGCGGGTGCCACGCTGTGGCTCCATCATCGGGATGCGATGCAGGGCGCGCTGGCCCGGCACCTCGACGATCAGCGAGTCCCACGATGCCGCGACGACGGCGTCGCCGAATTGGTCGAGCATGCGGCCGCGGAAGTAGGCCCGGGTCTCCTCAGGCGGGCTGGTCACGGCTGCTTGGACCTCATCCGCGGTGACGAGCTCGGTGAACCGACCGGCCGCACGCAGCTTGCTGAAAATGCCCTTGTCGGGGCGAACGTCGGACCATTGAATGTCGATGGCCTTCAACCGCGGGTCATGCCACTCCATGCCGTCCCGATCCCGATAGGCCTGCAGCACAGCGAGTTTGCCGACCCAGTCGACTTCGCGGGCTGCGCTCATCGGGTCTGTCTCGAGCTTGGTGAGCACCTGGGTCCACCACTGCATCACCTCCGCCGTATGCGGTTCGCTCCCCTCCCCGGTGCGCTCCACATGGCCGGCGACCAGCTCGGCATACCTCCAGAGCAACTGCACTGCGGTGAGCTTGCGACCGTCCTCGAGCTCGATCAATGCGGCGAGTGTGGGGTCGTGCGAGATGGCCTGCAAGGTGGCGACCGGATGCCGGACGGTGAGGCTTTCGCGGATTGCGCCGGCCTCGATGAGTTCGAGGACGAGGGAGGTGGTGCCGAGCTTGAGCAGTCCGGCGACATCGGCGTGATTGGCGTCGCCGATGATCACATGCAGCCGGCGATAGCGATCCGCCGTGGCGTGCGGCTCGTCGCGGGTGTTGATGATCGGGCGCTTGAGCGTGGTCTCCAGCCCGACCTCGACTTCGAAGAAATCGCTGCGCTGGGCGATCTGGAAGCCAGGGACCTTGGAGTCGACGCCGATGCCCACCCGCCCCGACCCGCACATCACCTGGCGGGCGACGAAGAAGGGCGTCAGGTGCCGCACGATTTCGGCGAAGGGTGTCGAGCGGCGCATGAGGTAGTTCTCATGTGTGCCATAAGAACTGCCCTTTCCGTCGGCATTGTTCTTATAGAGATTGATGCCGGGCGGCGAGGCGGCGAGCCGGCGCACGGCCTCCTGCATCACCAACTCCCCCGCGCGATCCCAGATCAGTCCGTCGCGGGGCGTGTCCACCTCGGGTGAGGAGTATTCGGGGTGGGCGTGATCGACATACAGCCGGGCCCCATTGGTGAGCACCACATTGGCCATCGTCGGGTCGTCATCGCTGCCCCACTCGTCGGTCAACTGCGAGGGGTGCGCGACCCCTCGGCCCATGTCGAAGCCACGCGCATCGCGCAACGGCGCCTCGTCGGCATAGTCCCAGGAGCCGCGCGCGGCGCGGATGCCGTGGGCCTGGGCGTATGCCGTCACCACCTGTCCCGAGAGCACCATCGGGTTGGCGTGCGGCGCACCCTGGAGCGAGATGCCGTATTCGGTCTCGATGCCCATGACACGCCGCACACCCATGCGCCCACCCTATGCGCGGCGCTTGCGACCTCCTGCGGCCTCTCGCTCGGCGGAGGTGTAGCCGCGCAGCTTGGCTGTTGGGCTGCTGCGCCGTGCGGTCCGAAGATCGTCGACCATCACCGATGCGGCGGCCATGGCGTCGCTGACATTGCTGCGGGCATAGGTCAGGGAGTTGGCGGGGGCGATGCCGATGGACGCGCCGACCTCGATGGCGTCCTGGTCCGCGCCGAGGTAGAGGAACTCCCAACCGTAGTCCTGCTCCTGCTGTTCGATGAGCGCCTTGATCGCTGGGTGCGTCCACTCGTGGCTGGCGTTCTCCATCCCGTCGGTCATGATCGCGACGACCACGGTTCCGGGGCGCGCCGGCTCGGGCAGGGCGGCGAGACGGGCGCCGGACTCGGTGATGAGGCGGCCCAGGGAGTCCAGCAGGGCGGTCATACCCCGCGGCTGCAGGTCGAGGACGGGGACCTGGGCGAGATCGCGGTCGGCATAGACGACCTCATAGCTGTCGTCGAACTGCGCGAGCGTCACGCGGCAGGCGCCGGCGGCGGTGCGCTGCTGCTCGATGAAGGCCGCGAAGCCGCCCTCGGTGTCGGACTTGATCGTCTGCATCGATCCGGATCGGTCGAGAAGGAAGTAGAGATGGGTGAGATTCGCGTCCGTCATGCGCGGGCCTTTCTGGTGGTGCGGGCGGGGGATGTCGCGTCGGTGCGGCGCGACATGGGGGTCAGGTGGTGCGCCGGCGGGGTTTGAAGCGCATCGGCTGGGGGGTCTTAGGCGGGCTGGCCGTCGACCTCAGCGCGGCGACATCCAGGCTTTCGGCGTCATATTGCGCCCGCCGCACCCCCTCGGCCGTCACCCGGCCGGCCTCGTTGGCGTATGCCGCCAGCGCGCGGGTGCGGGCCAGGCGCGGCCCGACGGCATTCTCGGTCAGGCCAGCCGCTGCCCCCGCAGCGCGCAGCGAATTGCTTTCGTAGAGAACAGCACTCGCGAGGGCTTCGTCGATCAGTCCGGTGACCTCCTCGGCCACGACCCGCAGATGCGGCAGCGCTGCGGCGGCGGACGCGGCTTCGGCAGCGTCCAGTGCTTCGCGGATGCGTTCGTATGCCGGGTCCTTGGGCGTCATAGATCCATTCTGCCGCAGAAAGTGCGGGTACGCAAGATATGCGGTGCCGCAATTTGTGGGGGAAGGTCTCCGGGCGGACGCGCGGGTCGATGAGTGGCAGCCAGAGGGTGAGGCGGCGGGGGCGCGCTGGAGCGGTGCTTGTTCTTGATCACACACCCGCCTGGGGGCGGTGTGCCGGTCGGCGCCGGGCAGTAGGCTGGCCGCGGCCCAGACCGGCGATCTTCCCCCCAGGAGCCGAAGTCAGCATGCGCGAAATCGTGGTGTTCTCCGGATCGAGTCACCGCGCGCTCGCCGAGCGGATCTGCTCCTCCCTCGGTGTGCCGCTCTCCCCGTCCTCGACGACTCGCTTCAGCAATGACTGCTTGCAGGTGCAGCTCGGCGCGAACTGCCGGCAGCGGGATGTCTATCTCATCGCTCCCCTGGTTCCGCCGACGCAGGAATCCCTCATGGAGTTGCTGCTGATGATCGATGCGGCCAAAGGGGCGTCCGCCGCGCAGATCACGGCTGTCATGCCGCACTTCGCGTATGCCCGATCGGATAAGAAGGATGCTTCGCGCATCTCGATGGGCGGACGCCTGGTCGCCGACATGATCGTCGCGGCCGGCGCGCACCGGGTGCTGACGATGACCTTGCATGCGCCGCAAGTGCACGGCTTCTTCTCGGTGCCCGTCGATCACCTCACGGCGATCGGCGTGCTGGCCGACCACTTCCGCGCCGACGACCTGCGCGACACCGTCGTCGTCTCCCCCGATCTCGGCAACGCCAAGACCGCGACGCAATTCGCCCGCTTGTTGGGGTTGCCCGTCGCCGCCGGCTCGAAGATGCGCAAGGCCGACGACAAGGTCGTCATCGACATGATCGTCGGCGATGTCGCCGGCAAGCGCGCGATCGTCCTCGATGACGAGATCGCCACCGGTGGCTCGATCATCGAGTTGCTCGAGCGGCTCAAGGACTTCGGTTGCACTGAGGCTGCGGTCGCCTGCACGCACGGCCTTTTCACCGGCAAGGCCGTCGAGCGACTCTCCGGCCATCCGATGATCAGCCAGGTCGTCACGACCGACACGGTCCCGCCGCCTGCCACCGCATGGCCCGCGCTGAAAGTGCGCTCAGTCGCGGGCCTCTTCGCCGAAGCCATCGGCCGCATCCACGCGGGGGAGTCGATTTCCTCGCTCTTCGACGGCGTCGACCCCACCCACGCCCCGCCCCAGTCGGCCCTCTTCAACTGACCCGGCCGGGCGGCATACCCCCGGGGTTGGGTCCCCGATTCGGTCCTGACTCGACCATTTCGTCGTGACTCCCCCATCCGGCGGTAGGACCCACGACCAGACGTGCGAGTTACGCCCGAATGGAGGACTTACGTCTCCTACCCGTGGCGGGTCGTCGGTTGACGCGCACGCCGGCGGGGCGGGCGGCATACGGTGGGGGCGTGGCGAGCAAGGGTGAGTTTGGGGAGCCGGTGATCCTCGACGTCGAGGGGTATGACGTGCGCCTCTCGAACCCGGGGCGGCCGTACTTCGCCGAGCGCGGCGAGACCAAGCTAGACCTGGCGAACTACTACCTCGCCGTCGGCCCGGGCATCGTCAACGCGCTGCGCGAGCGGCCGTGCATGCTTCATCGCTTCCCCGATGGCGTCGACGGGCCGAAGGTGCACCAAAAGCGCCTCCCTCGCGGCGCGCCGCCGTGGGTTGAGACGGTGCGCCTGCACTTCCCGCGTTACGGCCTGCATGCCGACGAGCTGTGCGTCACCAAACTCGCCGATGTCATCTGGGCGGTGCAGATGAGCACGGTGGAGTTCCACCCGTGGAATAGTCGTCGCGCCGACACCGATAAGCCGGACGAGTGGCGCATCGACCTCGACCCGATGCCCGACTGCCCGTTTTCTCGGGTGCGCGCCGCAGCCGGGGTATGCCGTGACCTCCTCGCCGAGCTCGGTGCGGTGGGCTATCCGAAGACCTCCGGTGGGCGCGGCCTGCACATCTATGTGCGGATCCACCCCGACCACAGCTTCGGCGACGTCCGCCGCGCGGCGCTGGCCTTCGCGCGCGAGGTGGAGCGCCGCCTCCCGGACGAGGTGACGACGACCTGGTGGCGCAAGGACCGCGATCCCGCGGCTGTCTTCGTCGACTACAACCAGAACGCGCGCGATCACACGATCGCTGCGGCCTATTCGGTGCGCGGAAACACCCGCGGAACCGTCTCGGCGCCGGTGACGTGGGACGAGATTCCGGACGTGGAACCGGACGACTTCACGATGGCGACCATGCCCGCCCGGTTCGCCGCCATCGGTGACCTGCACGCCCGGATCGACCAGACGGCATACGACATCGCGCCCCTGCTGGAGTGGGCCGCCCGCGACGAGCGCGAGGGCGCCGCGACCCCGCCCGAGGAATAGGCCGGGCCCAGATCAGCGGGCCCAGATCGGCAGGCCTTAGGTCAGCGGGCCCAGTCCTGCGGCACGACCCCCGTCGCGACCAGCCAGCGATGGCGACCAGTGCTGTCGGTGATCCAGGTCTGGGTCGGCACACCGGATGTTGTCGAGGAGGCCTTGGCATAGGCGAGATGGGTCCCATCGGGTGACCATGTGGGTCCGTCGGCATTGTTGATGGTGTCGGTGTTGCTGCGCAGCGGCGTGAGGCGACGGTTTTGCGAGCCGTCGCGCCGCATCGTGAAGACTGCCGCTTCGTCTAGCGCCGCATCGCCGGCTCGGTTGCGGTATGCCAGGCGCGCACCATCCGGGGCCCAGTCGGGAGATCCGAAGGCTCGGGCGGTGAAGCTGCGGGTGACGCCCTTGCCCGATGCGTCGACATACGCTCCCAGCAGCATTGGGTCCTCCTCACTCCAACAGGACATCGCCGCAGCAATCGTGCCGCCCCGCGGATTCCAGGCTGGCGAGCTGAAGCCGACGAAGGCCTCGCCCTCGCAGGCGTCGCCGGGGCGGCTGCGCCCAGATGTCAGCTTGACGATCGAGGCGGCCCCGTCCACCCGCGCACTGAAGATGTCGCATAGCAGCCCTGAGGTGCAGCTGTCGTATGCCAGCCGGGTTCCGTCCGGGGACCACGTGGGATTGCCGCTGCGGTACGGCCCGCCGACGACGCGCCGCGCGCTGCCACCTGCTGCCGGCATGACGTAGATGTCCCCGCTGCGCGCGAAGGCAATCCGTCGACCATCAGGAGAGAAGGCAGCCGACTGAACGTCGCGGGCCAGCACCCGGCGGCCGGAGCCGTCGGTCCGCATACGGATGAGGTCGCCGCCCCCGGCACCCGTGATCGCCAGCAGGGTGCCAGCCAGCCGATGATCGGTTTCATCGCCCACCGACGGCGTCGCAGCGAAAGCCCCTGCCGCGACGAGCAGCGAAGACACCGTCCACCGCAGCATCGCCCTGTCACCCATACTCCGGCAGCATAAAGCCGATGGGCGCATCCGGGAAGAGTCCCGGCCCCACCGAAGATCGGTCAGACCCTCGCTGGACCTGGACGCCGCGGCGTCAGAGGTACTGGCCGGTATTGCTAACGGTGTCGATGGTGCGGCCCGGCTCGGTGCCGGACTTGGTCGAGACGAGCGTGCGGACATAGATGATCCGCTCGCCCTTCTTGCCCGAGATGCGCGCCCAGTCGTCCGGGTTCGTGGTGTTCGGGAGGTCCTCGTTCTCCTTGAACTCATCGACGCAGGCCGAGAGCAAGTGATCGATCCGGATGCCACGCTGGCCCGTGGTCAAGAAGTCCTTGATCGCGCTCTTCTTGGCCCGGTCGACGACATTTTGGATCATCGCCCCGGAGTTGAAGTCCTTGAAGTACAAGATCTCCTTGTCGCCGCCCGCATAGGTGACCTCGAGGAAACGGTTCTCCTCCTGCTCCGAATACATCCGCGCGACCGAGGCCTCGATCATCGCCTCGACCGTTGCCTCCGGCGAGCCCCCGTTTTCGGCGAGGTCGTCGGCGTGCAGTGGCAGGTCTGCGGTGAGGTATTTGCGGAAGATGTCCCGCGCCGATTCGGCGTCCGGACGCTCGATCTTGATCTTCACGTCCAGCCGGCCGGGCCGCAAGATGGCCGGGTCGATCATGTCCTCGCGGTTGGTCGCCCCGATGACGATGACATTCTCCAAGCCCTCAACGCCGTCGATCTCGGCGAGCAACTGAGGGACGATCGTCGTCTCGACATCGCTGGACACACCCGAGCCTCGGGTGCGGAACAAGGAGTCCATCTCGTCGAAGAAGACGACGACCGGCGTCCCGTCACTGGACTTCTCGCGCGCCCGGTGGAAGATCAGCCGGATATGCCGCTCGGTCTCGCCGACATATTTGTTGAGCAGTTCCGGGCCCTTGATGTTGAGGAAGTAGCTCTTGGTGAGCTCTTTGCCTTCCTTCTCCGCCACCTTGCGGGCCAGGGAGGCGGCGACGGCCTTGGCGATCATCGTCTTGCCACAGCCGGGCGGGCCATAGAGCAGCACGCCCTTCGGCGGCTTGAGCTGGTGCTCGGTGAACAGATCGGGGTGCAGATACGGCAGCTCCACGGAGTCGCGGATGGCCTCGATCTGACCGCGCAAGCCGCCGATGTCCTCATAGGAGATATCCGGGACCTCCTCCAGGACCAGGTCCGCGACCTCGGCCTTGGGAATGCGCTCGAAGACGAAACCGGAGCGGGGCTCCAGCAGCAGGGCGTCGCCCACGCGCACGGTGCCGGGCTCGATGGACTCGGCCAGCCGGCATACCCGCTCCTCGTCGGCATGGGCGACGACGAGCACCCGGTCCGGCTCCAGCAACTCTTTGACGAGCACCACCTCACCGACCCGCTCGAATCCGCAGGTCGCGACCACATTGAGGGCCTCGTTGAGGCGCACATCGCGCCCAGACAGCAGGTCGGTCGCGGGAATGCTCGGGCTCACCGCGACGTGCATCTTGCGGCCGCCGGTGAGGATGTCGGCGGTGTTGTCGGGGTGCACCTGAAGGATGACGCCATAGGCCGCGGGCGGGTTCGCGAGCCGGTCGACTTCGGACTTCAGCGTGACGAGTTGCTCGCGCGCGTCCTTCAGGGTGCGCACGAGCCGGTCGTTCTGGGCCGACATCGTGGCCATCTGCGAGCGCAGGCGACGAAGCTCCTGCGTGCTGTCCTCGGTCACGGGCGACCTCCTGCCGGATCGCGCCGCTCCCTCGCGGAGTCGGCGTCCGATTCGACCCTAACCCGCTGCGCTGACAATCCCCGGGAGGTTTTGCGTCACGGAGCGGACACGCGCTCACGACACCGACTCAGGGCAGGCGCGGGGGCTCGCCGATCGATCGGGCGGTGCGGCGCACGCGCTTGTCGCTGGGCAGGCGCTCGCCGAGGTCTTCGGCGCTCCACTCCTCCTCGGTGCCGACATCGGCATACCCCCGCCCCGGACGTCGCTTGCGCAGCGGCGGAGTGACCCCCGGCGCCAGCCGGCGGCTGGTGATGAGGAAGCCGGTATGCCCGTGCATCCGGTGCGCGGGCCGCACGGCGAGGCCTTCGAGATGCCAGTCGCGCACCATCGACTCCCAGGCGTGCGGCTCGGTGAAGCCGCCGTGATCGCGCAGCGCCTCCGCGACCCGGGAGAGCTGGGTGGCGGTGGCGACATAGGCGATGACCAGGCCCCCCGGGATCAGCGCGTCCGCAACGACTTCCAGGCATTCCCATGGCGCCAGCATGTCGAGGACGACGCGATCGACGGTTCCCGCTTCGACGGCTCCGGGCAAGGCTTCAACGAGGTCGCCGACGGTCACCGTCCAGGAGGGGTGGTCGGCACCGAAGAAGGCGCGGGCGTTGGCCCGCGCGATGCCGGCGAAGTCTTCACGGCGCTCGAAGGAGTGAACTCGGCCCGCCTCCCCCACCGCGCGCAATAGCGACATCGACAGCGCGCCGGAGCCGACACCGGCTTCGACGACGATGGCGCCGGGGAAGATGTCGCCCATCTGCACGATCTGGCCGGCGTCCTTGGGGTAGACGACGGCCGCGCCGCGGGGCATCGACATCACATAGTCGGCGAGCAGCGGGCGGATCGCCAGGTATTCGACGCCGACCGTGTTGGTGATGGTCGACCCGTCGGGCGCGCCGAGCAGGTCGTCATGCCGGATGAACCCACGGTGGGTGTGGAACTCCTTACCGGCCTCCAGCGTGATCGTGTGCATGCGCCCTTTGGGGTCGGTCAATTGCACCCGGTCACTGACCCGGAAGGGGCCGCGCCGCAGGTTCGGGTCGATGGCGGTCATGGGGCAGAAGTTTAGGTGTGCGCGTCGAGGCTGGCGTTGATGCTCGCCGCGGTGACGACGCCGATGAGCCGGCCCTGGTGCGTGATCGCCAGCAGCCCCGTGCCGACCGCATTCATCGGCGCGAACAAGGCGGCCACGCCGGCGTTCGGGTCCGCCTCGACGACCCAGCCCGCCGGCTGCGGCCGGCTCACGGCGGAGATCGGGGTATGCGGAGCGCTCTCGCGGGGCACGGAGGCGAGCGCTTCGGGGTCGACCAGGGCGAGCGGCATACCCGTGCCATCGACGACCACGGGCGGCGCTCCGCCAGGCAGCTCGCTCAGCGCGGCGTCATACCGGACCGGCGCGACGGGGGTTAGCACATCCGCGACCCGCACCCGCTCCAAGGCTCCGCCCACCTGACCCGCACTAATGGCATGGCGTGCGCCCTGCCACAGGAACCAACCGATCAGCAGCGCCCAGCCAAGGGAAAACATTGACGGGGTTTGGCCGGCGAGCACCGGACGAGCGATGAACCAGTAGAGCACTCCGAGCGTGACCGCGATACCGCAATAGCCCGCGATGACGCGCCCGCGATGACGGTCGCCGGTGATTTTCCAGACCAGTGACTCAACGATCTGCCCACCGTCGAGGGGCAGTCCCGGCAACATATTGAAGCCGGCGAGCAGCAGGTTGAGCAGCCCGAAGATGCGGGCGAGTCCGTGGGCGATGCCCGGTTCGAAAAGGGGGGCTATGCCATATCCGACTGCTGCCAGGGCGAGATTGGAGAGCGGTCCGACCACGGCGACGATGGCGCTGCGCCCTGGCGTCGAGCGAGTGACGTCAAGAGCGGTATGGCCACCCCACAAGTCGGCGACCACCCGATGCACCGGAAAGCCGAACGAGCGGGCGCCCAGGGCATGTGCGCCTTCGTGGACCATGACAGCGATGAGCAGCAGCAGGGCGTAGCCGATCGCGACAAGATAGGCCTGGCCGCCGAGCGTGGGCTGCAGGTCCGGCCCGATGAGCGCGACGATGATCAGCGCGAGGATCCCCCAGGACCGACCGATGTAAACGGGCACGCCCGCGATCGTGGCGACCTTGATCCCGGGCGCGGGCGGCGACGGTGCTGGAGTGCTCACGCGCTGCAACCTACCCGGCGGCGGTGACACCCCGGCCCTGGTGGGCGTGAAGGTGGCCGATACTGCTGCCTATGCCGTACCGCCCCGATGTCACCGCACCGCTGACCGAGCTGCTCCAGCAGCGCATCCTCATCCTCGACGGCGCGATGGGCACGATGTTGCAGCGGCACCGGTTGCAGGAGGCGGACTATCGCGGCGAGCGTTATGCCGACTGGCCGCGTGATGTCATCGGCAACAACGACCTGCTATCGCTGACGCAGCCGCACCTGATCCGCGAGATTCATGACCAATATCTCGCGGCCGGCGCGAACTTCATCTCCACCAATACCTTCAATGCCCAGCGCATCTCGATGGCGGACTATGGCATGGAGGAGCTGAGCCGCGAGCTCAATGTCGCCTCCGCGCGGCTGGCCCGCGAGGCGGTGGAGGCCGCGCTGGCGAGCGATCCGCATACTCCTCGATTTGTGATCGGCTCCCTCGGGCCGACGAATAAGACCGCCTCCATCTCCCCCGACGTCTCGGACCCGGGCGCGCGCAATGTCACCTTCGATGAACTCGTCGCGGCCTACCGCGAGCAGGCCGAAGGCCTCGTTGAGGGCGGCGCGGATGTGCTGGCGATCGAGACCATCTTCGACACGCTGAACGCCAAGGCGGCGATCTTCGCCGTCGAGTCCCTTTTCGAGGACGAGGGCCGCCGCTGGCCGGTCATCATCTCCGGCACCATCACCGACGCCTCCGGCCGCACCCTCTCGGGACAGGTGACCGAAGCCTTCTGGAACTCGGTGCGCCACGTGCGCCCGATCGCGGTCGGCTTCAACTGTGCGCTGGGCGCCGCACAGATGCGGCCGTATGTCGCGGAGCTCGCCCGGGTGGCCGACACCTTCGTCTCCTGCTACCCAAATGCGGGGCTCCCCAATGCTTTTGGGGAATATGACGAGAGCGCGGCCGACACCGCGGCCGCCCTCGCCGAGTTCGCGGGCGCTGGCCTGATCAATCTCGTCGGCGGGTGCTGCGGCACGACGCCGGACCACATCGCCGGGATCGCGGCTGCCGTCGCGCAGACCGCGCCGCGCGTCGTGCCGGAGATCCCGCGGGCGATGCGCCTGTCGGGGTTGGAGCCGTTGACGATCGATGAGAACAGCCTGTTCGTCAATGTCGGCGAGCGGACGAATATCACCGGCTCGGCGCGCTTCCGCAAACTCATCCAGGCGCAGGACTATCCGGCCGCGCTGTCGGTGGCCCGTCAGCAGGTCGAGGCCGGTGCGCAGATCATCGACGTCAATATGGACGAAGGCATGATCGACGGCGTGGCGGCGATGGACCGATTCCTGAAACTCATTGCCTCAGAACCCGATATCTCCACCGTCCCCCTGATGATCGACTCCTCGAAATGGGAGGTCATCGAGGCGGGGCTGAAGGTTGTGCAGGGCAAGCCCATCGTCAACTCCATCTCCATGAAGGAGGGCGAGGCGGCCTTCGTCGAGCAGGCGCGGCTGTGCCGGAAGTATGGCGCGGCGATCGTCGTCATGGCCTTCGACGAGACCGGCCAGGCCGACACCTTGCAGCGGCGCAAGGAAATCAGCAAGCGCGCGTATGACGTGCTGACCCAGCAGGTGGGCTTCCCTGCCGAGGACATCGTCATCGACCCGAATATCTTCGCCGTCGCGACGGGCATCGAGGAGCACGCGCGCTACGGCCTGGACTTCATCGAAGCAACCCGCTGGATCAAGGAGAACCTGCCCGGGGTGCTCATTTCCGGCGGCGTCTCCAATGTCTCGTTCAGCTTCCGCGGCAACAACCCGGTGCGCGAAGCGATCCACGCCGTCTTCCTGTTCCACGCGATCGGCGCGGGGATGGATATGGGGATCGTCAACGCCGGTGCGCTGGTGGTCTATGACCAGATCGATCCGGAGCTGCGGGAGCGGATCGAGGATGTCATCCTGGCCCGCCGTGCGGACGCTACCGACCGTCTCCTGGAGATCGCCGAAACATTCAATGTCGCTGCTGCGGAAGAGGATTCGGCCGGTCCTGAGTGGCGAACCCTGCCGGTGGACGAGCGGATCACCCACGCGCTGGTCAAGGGGATCGACGACTATGTGGAGAGCGACACCGAGGAACTGCGTGCCCTGATCTCGGACCGTGGTGGCCGGCCCTTGGAGGTCATCGAAGGCCCGCTCATGGACGGGATGAATGTCGTCGGCGACCTCTTCGGCGCCGGGAAGATGTTCCTGCCCCAGGTCGTGAAATCAGCCCGCGTGATGAAGAAGGCTGTTGCCTATCTGATCCCCTTCATCGAGGCGGAGAAGCAGCCCGGTGATGCGTCGCGCGCCAAGGGCCTGATTGTGACGGCGACCGTCAAGGGCGATGTGCATGACATCGGCAAGAACATCGTTGGGGTCGTCCTGCAGTGCAACAACTATGACGTCCACGACCTCGGCGTCATGGTGCCGGCCCAGAGAATCCTCGACACGGCAACGGAACTCGGCGCCGACGCGATCGGCCTGTCCGGACTCATCACACCCTCGTTGGACGAGATGGTGCACGTCGCCTCCGAGATGGAGCGCCAAGGCTTGGAGATCCCCCTGCTCATCGGCGGGGCCACGACCTCGAAGGCGCACACGGCCGTCAAGGTCGACCAGCGCTACCACGGACCAGTTGTCTGGGTGAAAGATGCTTCGCGCTCGGTTCCCGTTGTGGCACAACTCCTTTCGGAGCACCAGCGACCAGCGCTCATGGAGGTCATCGCCGCTGAGTACGACACGATCCGCAAGCGCCACGCGGCCAAGACCAATGAGCGGCCGCTGCTGAGCATCGAGCAGGCCCGCGCGGCTGCCCCCGAGATCGCGCTCGACGAATCGACCATCGCGCAACCGGCACAGCCGGGCGTCCACCTCTTCGAGGACTACGACCTGGCCGACCTGCGCCGCTATATCGACTGGACGCCCTTCTTCGCCGCCTGGGAGTTGCGCGGCCGCTTCCCCGACATCCTCAACAACCCGACGACGGCCGAGGCAGCGCGCAAGCTCTATGACGACGCCCAGGCGATGCTCGACCAGATCATCGGCGAAAAGTGGTTGCGCGCCAACGGGATCACGGGCATCTTCCCCGCCGCTCGCTCGGGTGACGACACCATCGTGTATGCCGATGACTCCCGCACGACCGTGCGCACGACGCTGCATCACCTGCGGCAACAGGGCCAGCACCGCGAGGGTGTGCCCAACCGCTCGCTGGCCGACTTCATCGCGCCGGTGGAGGCCGGCATACCCGACTGGATCGGGGCCTTCGCTGTCACCGGCGGCCTCGGGGCGCAGGAGCGGGTGATGGCCTTCAAGGCCGAACTCGACGACTACAACGCGATCCTGCTCGAGTCACTCGCCGACCGCCTGGCCGAAGCCTTCGCCGAGCGCCTGCACGAGCGCGTGCGGACGCAGTTATGGGCCTACGCCCCCGAGGAGTCGTTGGACAATGAGGCCCTGATCGCCGAGCGCTATCGCGGCATCCGGCCGGCGCCCGGCTATCCCGCGTGCCCCGACCACACCGAGAAGGCCGTCATCTGGGACCTCCTGGACGTGCACGCCAAGACCGGCATCGAACTCACCGACTCGATGGCCATGTGGCCCGGCGCAGCCGTCAGTGGCCTGATCTTTGCCCACCCGCAGGCGCAATACTTCGTCGTCGGGCGCATCGGGCGCGACCAGGTCGAGGAGTATGCCGAGCGGAAGGGCTGGGACCTGCGCACCGCCGAGCGCTGGCTGGGCCCGAACCTGGGCTACCACCCTGAGGACTGACTGATTCGGCCGTGGCGCCACCACGACCGATGTCACGTGCGCACGAGGCGGCCGATGTCTAGCCTTCAGTCGGTGGTCAAGGGCCGTCGCGGTTAGCATTGGGCAGGTGCCTGAGCAGATGCGTCGGATGACCTATGCCGCCCCCGACCACCGGCCCGGCCCGGGGCGTCCGGTGCCGGTCACGACATACCGCCTGCAGATCCACGCTGGCTTCGGCTTTGACGATGCGGCGGCGATCGTCCCCTATCTCGCCGATCTCGGGGTCTCGCATCTTTACCTAAGCCCGATTCTCGAGCCGGAGCCGGGTAGCACGCATGGCTATGACGTGGTTGACCACGACCGACTCAACAGCGAGGCGGGCGGGCGGGCGGCCTTCGATCGTCTAGTCGCCGCCTGTCGCGCGCACAACCTCGGCATCGTCGTCGATGTGGTCCCGAACCATATGACCGTGCCGCAGGAGACCTATCTCAACGGGCCGCTCTGGGATGTGCTGCGGCTGGGCCGGGATTCGGAGTATGCCGAGTGGTTCGATATCGATTGGGAGGCCGAGGACTCCCGGCTGCTGATGCCCGTGCTGGGCGCTGACCTCGAGCAGGTGCTCCACGACGGGGAGCTGACGATCGCGCACGATGGCGGCGCCGATGGCGATGAGTGCGTCTTGCGCTACTACGACCACGAGTTCCCGGTCCGGCCCGGCACGGAGAACCTGCCGTTACCGGAACTCGTTGCCGCACAGGCATACCGACTGGCGCACTGGGAGGCGGGCGCCACGGATCTGAACTACCGCCGCTTCTTCGACGTGACGACCCTGCAGGCGGTCCGGGTCGAAGATGATGACGTCTTCGACGCAACCCACGAACTCTTGCTCGAGCTGCACCGCGAGGGCGACATCGACGGCTTCCGGATCGACCACCCGGACGGACTGGCCGACCCCGGCGGCTATCTCGCGCGCCTCGCGCACCGCACCGGTGGAGCCTGGGTCGTCGTCGAGAAGATCCTCGAGGGCCATGAGGAACTGCTTTCGGAGTGGGCGTGCGCGGGGACCACGGGCTATGACGCGCTGCTCCGCATACAGCAAGTGCTCACCGACCCCACGGGCGCCGAGGTCCTGGACGAGATCTGGGCTTCGCTCGTGGAGCCGACTGCCGTCGACCTCGACGAGGTGATCCGGACGGCCAAGGAACAGGTCGTCGCCGACGTTCAAGCCGCCGAGGTGAACCGACTCGTGCGGTTGATCGAGCGGGTGCTGCCCGATGCGGACTTGGAGTCGACGCGTCGTGCGCTCGGTGCCCTCCTGGTGTCCATGGATCGCTATCGCGCCTACCTCGTGCCGGGTCAGCGGCCTGCCCGGAGCCAACTCGTCGTGCTCGCCCAGGCCCAGGCCCGCGCGCGAGACCTGCTCGACCCCGACGATCATGCGGCCCTGGGACAGGTCTCCCAACTCGCGCGCGGCGGCCGTCCGGCGGGCGGCTTGGATGATGCGGATGCCCGAGAAGCGATGGCGGAGTTCGTCATTCGCTTCCAGCAGACCTGCGGACCGGTGATGGCCAAGGGCATTGAGGACACCGCCTTCTATCGGTGGTTCCGGCAGAGCGGCGCCAATGAGGTCGGCGGCGACCCCGGCACGCTGTCGATCGAAACCGATGAGTTCCATGCGTATGCCGAGGCTCGGCTCGAAAGCTGGCCCCTCACCATGACCACCCTCTCGACCCACGACACCAAGCGTTCGGAGGATGTTCGCGCCAGACTCGCGGTGCTCTCCGAGCGTGCCGAGGAATGGCGTGACTGGCTCGTGGAGGCCCGACGAATCTCGGCCCGGCTGCGGAATGGGCTGGTCGATCCCGCGACCGAGTACCTCCTCTGGCAGACCCTCGTCGGAACCTGGCCGATCAGCGGCGACCGACTCACCGAATATCTGCTGAAGGCCACGCGTGAAGCCAAGACGCACACCGCCTGGGTCGATGGTGATCCGGCCTATGAAGAGGCCATCACGGGCTTCGCTGAGGCGGTCCTCGCCGACCCGGCCTGCCAGGCGCACCTCGATTCCTGGGCGGAGCTCATCGCCCCGTCCGCCCGCGCAATCACCTTGGGGCAGAAGCTGATCCAGCTCACCATGCCCGGGGTCCCGGACAACTACCAAGGTAGTGAGTCGCCAATTCTCACGCTCGTGGACCCGGACAACCGGGGTGCGGTCGACTATCCCGACCTGACCCGGCGCCTGGCCGCCCTGAGTGATGGCCCACTCCCCCACGATCTCGGCGATGCCAAACTGCGCGTCACGGCGGAGGCGATGCGTTTGCGACGGCGAAACCCGGAGTGGTTCGTGGGACCTGAGGCTGACTATCTCGCGGTGGAGACGGGCACGCCCCTGGCGCTGGCCTTTGCCCGCGGCACCCTGGACCACCCCGAGGTCGTCACCGTCGTCGCGTTCTCGCCACACACCCGCGAGGTGCGCGGCGGTTGGCGGGACTTCCGGATCGCCCTGCCGGACGGCCAGTGGCGAGACCTATTGTCGGGCCGAGAAATTGACAGCGATGGCGACACGCTGCTGGCCGAGGTCGTCGGCGACGAGCCGGTGGCATTGCTGGTGCGGCGATGACGGAGACTGCAGAGATCACGGTGTGGGCACCACACGCCAACAGCCTGCAGATCGCGCTGGGCGAGGCCGCCGATCCCACGATGGCGGATATGGCAGCGTGCGGCAACGGTTGGTGGCGCTGGGAGGGCGACCGGACGGCATACGGCGACCACCTGGACTATGCCTTCGTCATTGATGGCGACCTGCCCGCCCTACCCGACCCCCGCAGCGCCTGGCAGCCATCTGGCGTGCACGGCCCAAGCCGCTTTGTCGATCTCTCGCAGTTCGCGTGGAGCGATGACGCGTGGCGTGGAACCCGCTCCGGCGCAGGCATACTCGGCGCGGTCGTCTATGAGATGCACATCGGCACCTTCACGGCGGAGGGCACCCTCGACGCCGCGATCGGCCGGCTGGATCACCTCGTTGACCTCGGTGCCGACGTGGTGCAGGTGCTGCCCGTGGCGGCCTTCCCGGGCCGATGGGGCTGGGGTTATGACGGTGTCGCCTTGTATGCCGTGCACGACGCCTATGGTGGGCCGGCCGCCCTGCAGCGCTTCGTCGACGCCGCTCACCATCGCGGACTCGCTGTCTGCCTTGATGTCGTCTATAACCACCTCGGGCCGAGTGGCAACTATCTGAGTCGGTTCGGGCCATACTTCACGGACCGTTATCACACGCCCTGGGGCGAGGCTGTCAATCTCGATGGGCCGCAGAGTGATTCGGTGCGCGCCTTCATCATCGACAATGCGCTGCGCTGGTTCCGCGACTTCCACATCGATGCCCTGCGTTTGGATGCAACGCACGAACTGCGCGACGACTCGCCCCGGCACCTCTTGGCCGAACTGTCCGATCGCGTCAACGCTCTCGCGGTGGAGTTGGGTCGACCGCTCGACCTGATCGCCGAGAGCGACCTCAACGACACCCGGGTCGTCGCGCCCACCGATGCGGGCGGACAAGGGATCACCGCGCAATGGGATGACGACATCCACCATGCCCTCCACGTCACCCTGACCGGTGAATCGCAGGGCTACTACGGCGATTTCGGCGGCGGAGCGCCGGGCCACGACGAACGCGGCCCGCTGGCCGTGCTCGCCAAGGTCTTCACCCGCGGCTTCCTCCACGACGGGACGACCTCGTCCTTCCGCGGCACTCCATGGGGCGCGCCGGTGGACCGGCAAGGCTTCGATGCGCGCAAGCTGCTGGCATACCTCCAGACGCACGACCAGGTCGGCAATCGTGCTCTTGGAGAACGGATTACGGCCCTGCTGCCAGCCGACCGTCAAGCGATGGGCGCCGCCCTCTATCTGCTAGGACCCTTCACGCCGATGCTCTTCGCCGGCGAGGAATGGGCATCCAGCTCGCCGTGGCTCTTCTTCACCTCCTTCGAGGAGGAGGCCCTGGCACGCTCGGTCCGAGACGGCCGGCGCGCGGAGTTTGCCGGGCACGGATGGGATGCCGAGTCCATCCCCGACCCGCAGGATAGTTCGACCCGTGATGCCTCCGTGCTCCGGTGGGCGGAGCTCGGCGAGCCGGCGCACGCGGAGATGTTGGATTGGTACCGCGCGCTGATCGGGCTGCGCCGCAAGCGATTCGACTCACCCGCCCACCTTGCGGACGTCACAGTCTCCTTCGATGAAGAGGCAGGGTGGTTCTGTATGTCGTTCTCCGGCCTCACCGTCGCTCTCAACCTTGGCGGGGCCGAGGCGACCGTCCCCCTGGCTGGCACGGCATACGAGCTGATCCTGGACCGTGGAGCGCACTGGGACGGCGGGGAGCTGCGGCTGCGGCCCGACGGCGTCGCGGTCCTGGCCCAGGGCTGAACCACGGCCGACTCAGCCAGCGAAGTAGCCCACCAGCTCCCGCGCGCGAACGCCGTCGAGCGAATCCAGGCGCACCGCACCCGGAATGGCCGGCACATCGACGACATGCGGCACGGCAAGGGTCGGGACGCCGGCGGCGACGGCTGAGCGCACGCCGGTCGCCGAGTCCTCGATCGCGATGCAGCGCTCGGGCCGGGCGTCCAGGGCTGCGCACGCCGCCAGATAGGGCTCCGGATGCGGCTTGCCGTGCGTGACAAGGTCTCCCGTCACGACGACGGCGAACAATCCCTGCGGCAAGGATGCCGTGACGGCCTCGGCCAGGGAGGTCCATGACATCGTCACGAGCGCGCAACGCACGCCGAGGTCGTTGAGTTCGAAGAGCAGTTCGCGGGCACCGGCACGCCACGGAATGTGCTCCTGCACCTGCCGCACGACGCGGGCCAGTAGATCGTCGACGAGCTGCTCTGGAGTCAAGGTGACCGGCGAGTTGGCGATGATGAACTCGGCGGACACCAGCAGCGGATTGCCGACAAGTTGATGCGCGAGCTCGTCGCTCCACAGCCCGCCATGTTCGGCGACGATGGCGTACTCCGCCGCGATCCAATAGGGCTCGGTGTCGACGAGTGTGCCGTCCATATCCCACAGGACGGCGTCGGGCAGCGTCGGGGGGTCCTCGGGCACGCGTTTCCTCGGTCGTCGAACAGGGATTGGTCGAGTCTAGCCGCGCGGCCGGACCCGCGCGATAGCCTGCCGGAGTGATCGAGCTCGACGACATCCCGACGCTGCGTGATCCCGTCATGTTGGTGGCCTGCGAAGGCTGGAATGACGCGGGCGAGGCGGCGACGGATGCCCTCGAACATCTGGCCACGCTGTGGGGCGCTGAGCCTGTGGCCGCGCTCGACCCGGAGGACTACTACGACTTTCAGGTCAACCGTCCCCGCGTCGTCCTCGACAAGGGCCGTCGCCGCATCCAATGGCGCACGACGCGCATCCTCGTGGCCGACCCGCCACACCTGGACCGCAGCGTGATCGTCGTCAGCGGGATCGAGCCGAGCTTCCACTGGCGGGCTTACACCGTCGAGATCATGGAGTTCGCTCAGCAGGCCGGCGTCACGACCTTCATCACCCTAGGCGCGCTGATGGCCGATGTGGCGCACAGCCGCGCCATCCCGGTGAGCGCCACCTCCGAAGATGACGCGACGATCCACCGCTTTGATCTCGAGCCGAGTGGCTATGAGGGCCCGACCGGCATCATCGGCGTACTCTCCGATGCCGCCACCCAAGCGGGGCTGACGACGATCTCGTGCTGGGCCGCCGTGCCGCACTATGCCGGCCACTCCCCCTCCCCCAAAGCCACGCTGGCGCTGCTCACCAAGCTCTCGGAGTTGCTGTCGCTGGAGATCGACATGGCCGACCTGCCGGAGGAGGCGCAGGCCTGGGAGAGCAATATCAACGTTCTCGCCGAGTCCGATGAAGAGATCGCTGAGTATGTCGATGCGCTGGAAAAGGCGCAGGACACCGCCGACCTGCCCGAAGCCTCCGGCGACGCGATCGCCCGCGAGTTCGAGCGCTACCTGCGCCAGCAGCCCGACGAGTCCTAAGCGAAGCCTGTAGGTTTTCCGCCCAATGCCGGAAACCCTTTGTTTGTGCCGGAAAGAATCTGACACAAACAAGGGGTTTCCGGCATCGGGCGGGAATCCTTCAGTGGTCCCGTAACCCGGCCGGTCGGGGTCAGAGGCGGACGCCGAGGAGGGCGTCGAGGGCGCGGGCGAGGATGCCGGGCGCGTCGATGCTGCGGGCCGCGTCGCTGTCAGATGCTGAGGCGACCCAGGCGTCCACGGCGGCGAGGGCGGTGGGCGTGTCCAAGTTGTCGGCGACGGCCGCTCGCACGGCCGCCACGACCGGAGCGGTGTCCGGCGCCTCGTTGACCGAGACGGCCGCACGCCACGCCTCGAGGCGAGCCTGAGAGGCGCCGAGGTCTGCGTCGGTGAAGTCCCAACCCTCGTCATACCGATGAGCGAGCAGCAACAACCGAATCGCCATCGGGTCAACCCCGTCGGCGCGTAGCCGTGAGACGAGAACGAGATTGCCCTTGGACTTGCTCATTTTTTCGCCGTCCAGGCCAACCATCGCCTGGTGCAGGAAGGCCCGGGCAAACTGCTGCTCGACGGCGTCCGCCTGGACGACGGACATGTCGTGGTGCGGGAAGACCAGGTCCACTCCCCCGCCCTGAACGTCGATCGGCAGGCCCAAGTGGTCGCGGGCAATCGCCGTGCACTCGATATGCCAGCCCGGCCGCCCCGCGGGCAGCCCGGGCACCGTCCAAGCCGGCTCGCCCGGCCGCTCCGCGCGCCACAACAGCGGGTCGAGCGGGTCCCGCTTGCCGGGCCGCTCCGGGTCGCCGCCGCGGTCGACGATGACCGACATCATCTCCGCGCGCGTGAACCCGCTCACCGGATTGATTCGCTCACCCGCCGCGAGGTCGAGATAGATGTCGGCGCTGCCGAGACCCTCATTGACCAGCTCGTATGCCGCCCCTGCCGTGATCAGCTCGCGCACCGCCGCAGCGATCTGGTCGATAGACTCCACCACTCCGACGAGTTCGTCGGGCGGCAGGACCGCCAAGGCGGTCATGTCCTCGCGGAAAAGCGCAATCTCGGAGGTCGCGAGCTCGCGCCAGTCGCGGCCGTCCCGCTCGGCGCGCTCCAACAAAGGGTCGTCGACGTCGGTGACATTTTGGACATAGCGCACGCTCAACCCGCTGTCGCGCAAGGCGCGGCCGAGGATGTCGAAGGTGACATAGGTGGCGGCGTGGCCGAGGTGGGTGGCGTCATAGGGCGTGATCCCACAGACATAAAGGCTGGCCGTGCCGTCCTGGCCGGTGAGGTCGACGAGCTGTCCGGATGCCGTGTCGTGCACGCGGACCAGCGGTCCGCTGCCGGGGATCGCGGGCAAGGTGACGGTGGGCCATGTCTTCACGGGGAAACTGTAAACACCCGTCCTGCAGACGGCGATTCGCGGCCCACCGCGACGCCGTGCCTTAGATGGGCGGCCAGGGAATCGCCGGCCACTCACCATCGGGCTCGGGGAATCGCCCGCCGCGCAGCAGGTCATCGATCCGGCCCAGCAGAGCGCGCATCTCGCGGGCCGTCAGGTGGGAGCGCACTTCCTCAGCCCGTGGATCGTCGCCGATCACCTGCTCACGCAACCCCCGCAACTGCTCGATCTCGTCACCGGTCAAGGCCTCGCCACCCCACCCCCATAGCACCGTCCGCAATTTCGGCTCGGCGTGGAAGGTCACGCCGTGGTCCACGGCATACAGCCGACCGGCGTGACGGAAGGCGTGCGCCCCCTTGCGGTCGGTGTTGTTCAGGACGCAGTCGAGCAGCGCCAGGGTGCGGACGTCGCTCGCCTCCTCATGAGCGACCAGAAGCGGCGCGCCGGTGTCGTCGCTTGCCCGCAGGACCGGCCGCAACCCCCGTGGGTCGCTGCCCACCCGGATGACGTGGACGACGCTCTCGGCCGCGTCGTCCACGTCCCCCACCCACGCCTGCGCCATGCCCAGCCCAGCGGGCCCCTCGCGCAGAATCGTCGGCGGGACCAGGTGCCAGCCCCCGAGTTCGCTCACGAGGTATGCCGCCCGCTCCCGCCCCGCGAGCGTGCCGTCCGGGAAATCCCACAACGGCCGCTCGCCGCGCACGGGTTTGTAGACGACCAGCGGCCCCGCCTCGGGATCCCCGAGGCGGGTCAGCCAGGTGGCATTGGAGGCCTCGGTCAGCCGACCGAGCAGGTGCAGTTCACCCTCGGCCAGGGCACTCTCGGTGATCAGCGGCGGTAGCCATTCGCGCGCGGGCAGATGTGCCCGGTCGGGTCGAGCGGCCCACCGCAGAACGGGCACGGCGGCCGGCCCGCAGACACCAGCGCCTTGCACCGCCGCACGAACTCCGCAGCCATCGGCGGTGGCATCGCGACCCGCATCGACTGGATCTGCGCGGGCAGCCCGGCCTCCTGCGCCTGCTCCATCTCCTCATCGTCATCCGGATCGCGATCGTGGCACTCGATGACGACAACCGAGCGCGCCTCGTCCCAGGACAGCGCCATTGTCGTGACCCGGAACTCGTCCTCGAACGGCGTGTCCAGCGGCCCGTTGTCGCTCGCCGGGACGATGGACGGCACCGACTCGGTGGCTTCCAGCAGGTCGCTGAGCCGGTCGGCGATGGCCTGGATATGGATCTTCTCAACCGAGACCGTCGTCAGCCGACTGCCGCTGCGCGCCTGCAGGAAGAAGGTGCGATTGCCCGGCGGGCCGACGGTGCCGGCGACGAAGCGCTCCGGCGGGTCGTACTGGGCAAGAGTCATGATCCGACCCTATGCCGTCGTCTCCGCCGCGTGGTGGAGGCGGCTGGCGTATGTCAGCCCGGCCCGCCCCCGATGATGCCGTCGTCCGCCGCGATCTTCGCCGTGTCCGACGTATGCGGATCCGCTGGCTGATCGGTCGCAGTTGGCTGCTCGGGCGGGATCAGGCCGTGGAGATCGACCCCCGGGCCGTTGACGCCGAGCACCAGGGGTCGTCCGCCGGCGACATAGCGGATGACGCTCACCGAGGCGGGGTCGATGACGATGCGTTGGAAGGCATCGAGATGCATCCCGAGGGCGTCCGCGACGATGGCCTTGACGACATCTCCGTGGCTGATCGCCATCCAGATGGCGTGTTCGCCATGCTCCGCCGCGACCTCGCGATCGATCCGACGCACCGTCGCGATGCCGCGGGCGGCCATCTCGGCAATGGACTCGTGTTCGAAATCGTCGCTGGGTGGGAAGGTCGCGCTGGAGGGCGCGCGTTGTACCGTGCGCCACAACTCCTCGCCCGCCAACTCCTTGAGCGGGCGACCGGTCCACGCGCCATAGCGGCACTCCCCGATCCCCGGGTCCTCGTCGACGGGCAGCGACCAGCGGCTCGCGAGCGGGGCGGCCGTCTGGAGGGTGCGGGTCAACGGGGAGGCGACCACCCGGCATACGGGCAAATCCGCGAGGCGGTCGGCCAGCCGCTCGGCCTGCTGGACCCCGCGCTCGTCGAGTTCGACCCCGGGGAGCCAACCGGCCAGGATGCCGGTCGCGTTCGCCGACGTGCGGCCATGACGGATCAGCAGCAGCGTGGGCACGAGCTTAAGTATGACAATGGCGCGGTGATCGTGGATCAGGCGAAATATGTGGCCGGTGTGCGGCAGCCGTGCGCGGACCTCAGCGAGGAACTGGCGGCCCTGCGCAGCAATGGTGATCAGCCCGACTTCTTGTGGATTGGGCTGAAGGATCCGACGCCGCAGGAGTTCGACCTCGTCCGGACCGAGCTGGGGCTGCATCCGCTTGCTGTCGAGGATGTGCTCAAGGGCGATCAGCGAGCCAAGATCGAACGCTACGAAGGCATGCTCTTCATCGTGGTGAAGACGCTGCACTATGTCGAGGCCACATCCGATGTGGAGACCGGCGAGATCATGTGCTTCGTCGGCGACCGGTTCCTGCTGACGATTCGCTATGGCGAGATCACCGAATTGCACCAGGTCAGGACCCGTCTGGAACAGGAGCCGAAGGCGTTGGCCGGAGGCCCGCAAACGGCGCTGTACGCAATCATCGACCGCATCGTCGACGGCTACCTGCGCGTCGACGAGGAAGTCGGACGGGATCTGGAGGAGATCGAGGCCAGCGTCTTCGACGAGGCCGACACGGTGCACTCGCAGACGATCTACAACCTCAAGCGCGAGGTCTTGGAGGTCAAGCGGGCGTCGGTTCCGCTGGCCCGCGCCCTGGAGTCAACCTTCGGGCCGAACAGCCCCTTTATCGATGTCGAGACCCGGCTGCGCTATCGCGATGTCATCGACCACCTCGCCCGCGTCAACGACCACAGCGAGGCGTATGACCGGCTGCTCACCGACGTCCTGCACGCCCATCTGGCGCGCGTCGGGGTGCGCCAGAACGAGGACATGCGCAAGATCTCGGCCTGGGTGGCCATCGCGGCCATGCCGACGATGATCGCGGGGATCTATGGCATGAACTTCGAGCACATGCCCGAGCTGGGATGGCGCTTCGGCTATCCGATGGCGCTGGCGCTCATGCTCGTCGTATGCCTGATCCTGCACCGCCTATTCCGCAAGTCGGGCTGGCTTTAGTCCCGGCGGGGTGGGCGCGGGATCGTTAACTCGTTTTTCTCCGGATGCCGGAAGTCTGCGCTTCGGGCTGCTCTAAAGCAGGGGTGAAGCGCAGACTTCCGGCATCCGGAGAGAATTGAGCAACAAGCCTCAGGTGGCCGCGATCCAGCCCATTCCGAGGGCCAGGGCCAGGCCGAGGCCGGCGAGGATGCGGTAGTTGATGAAGGCCATCAGCGAGTTGTTGGCGACGAACTTCAGGAGCCAGGCGATCGAGGCATACGCGACGACGAAGGCCACGACGATCCCGACGACCATCTGCCCCATCCCGAGGCCGGCGAGATCATGACGCTGCTCAACAGCCTGAAACGCGCCAGCGGCGGTCAGGGCCGGAATGGCCATGAAGAAACTCAGCTCGGTCGCGGTCACGCGGTCAATCCCGCGCAGCAAGCCGGCCGAGATCGTCGCCCCGGAGCGGGAGACGCCGGGGATCAGCGAGAAGCACTGCATTAGCCCGATCAGCAGCCCGTCCTTGACCCCGACCTGACCCTCGCCGCGCTGCGCGCCCTGCTTCTCCAAGACGTCATGCCGGCGCTCGGCGACGAACATCACGCCGCTCCAGAGCACCAGAGCAATGGCGACCACCCACAGGCTGCGCAGCGGGCCCTCGATGACATTCCGCGCGAGGAATCCGACGATGCCGACGGGCAACGAGCCAACGATGACGGCCCAGGCCAGGTTGTAGTCGTGCCCGCGAGCCTCGGTATTCGTCAGGCCCCGGACCCACGCCATGAACAAGCGGGCGATCTTCTTGGCGAAGTAGAGGAAGGTCGCCACGATCGCCCCGAACTGGATGATCACGGTGTATGCCGTGACCGCCTTGTCATCGACGCTCAGGCCGAGCACCTTCTCGGCGATCGTGAGGTGGCCGGTGGAGGAAACCGGGAGGAATTCGGTCAAGCCTTCGACGATGCCGAGCACGATGGCATCGAAATAACTGAGCACGGGGCAGCAACCTCAACAGTGGGCGGGGTGGGGGGCAGCGGACATCGTCGGCGCGGCCACAAGGACACCAGGTGTCCCTGAGAGAACACTGAAGTTTATCCGCTCGCGTGGTCGGGTTCCCGGTGCACCGCGGTGGCCAGCTCAGCTGGGGTGGGCTGCGCCATCCTCGGCGTCGATCTCCACCTCGTCGAAGTCTTCGTCATCGAGGCCGAGATAGCGCTGGTCAGCGTCGGAGTCGTCGTCCGCATCGCTGTCCCCCTCCTCGTCATCCTCGTCATCATCTTCGTCGTCATCGTCGGTCGGGCCGGCATAGACGTCAAGGGGCGTCATCTCGCCATAGGCCTCCAGAAGAGCATCGTCATACTCCTCGAAGGCGTCGGCGAGGTCGTCATAGGCGGCGACGACGCTCGGGTCGTCCTCACCACGGCGCGAAGCGCAGGCCTCCAGGTGGCGCTCGAAGGCGGCATTCAGTGCGGCGAGGGCGGCGCGAGGGTCAGCCATGGGTCAACCGTAGCGCCTCAGTAACTGCGCAGGAGACGGTGGAGGACCCGAGCGCCGAAGCGCAGCGATTCGACCGGGACGCGCTCGTCGATGCCGTGGAACATCGGAGCGAAATCCAGGTCCGCCGGCAGTTGCAGCGGCGCGAATCCGTAACCGGTGATCCCGAGCTTGGAGAGCGCTTTGTTGTCGGTCCCGCCGGAGAGGCAATAGGGCAGCACTTCAGCCCCGGGGTCCTCCGCCGCCAGGGCCTCGGCGATCGCCTCGACCAGGCTCCCTGAGAACGGACTTTGCAGCGCGATGTCCTGGTGCAGGATCTCGATGTCGACGTAGTCTCCGGCCAGTTCGTGCAGGCTTTTCAGGACCGTCTCGTCGTGTCCGGGCAGGAAGCGGGCGTCTAGCGACGCGCTGGCGTCTTGCGGGATGACATTGTGCTTGTAACCCGCTTGCAGCATCGTCACATTCGCCGTATCCCGCAGCGTGCCGCGCACGAAACCGGCCGCCCCGCCGAGCTGCGCGAGCAGGGGTTCGAGGTCCCCGGCATACGGAATCCCCGTAATCCGGCTGAGCCCGTCCAGCAGCTCCTGCACCGAGGGGATGAACTCCCGTGGCCACTCATGGGCGTCGATCCGGGCGATCGCCTCGGCGAGCCGGACGATGGGGTTCTCGTCATTGGGGACCGAGCCGTGCCCGGCCCGGCCGTGCGCGGTCAGCCGCAGCCAGAGGATGCCCTTCTCCGCCGTCTGCAGCAGGTATGCCCGGGTGGGCGCCCCGTCGGCGCCGGTGAGGGTGACGCTGTAGCCGCCCACCTCGCTGATCGCCTCGCCGACCCCGGCGAAGATCTCGGGGTGGTTGTCGACGACATAGTGAGAGCCGAGTTCGCCGCCCGCCTCCTCGTCGGCGAAAAAGCCGATGACGAGATCGCGCGGGGGGATGGTGCCGGTGCGGACGAGGTGGCGCACGGTCGCGAGAATCATCGCGTTCATGCCCTTCATGTCGACCGCGCCGCGACCCCAGATGCAACCGTCGCGCTCGATGCCCCCGAAAGGATCGACTTGCCAGTCAGCGGCATTCGCGGGCACGACGTCGAGGTGTCCGTGCACGCAGAGAGCTGGCAGCGATGGGTCCGCACCGGTGAGCCGGGCGAAGACGCTCGGCCGGCCGGGGGCTGACTCGACGACGACGGGCTCGAGGCCGACCTCTCGCAGCATACCCACGACATACGCAGCGGCCTCGGACTCATCGGCCCGGCCGTCGCCATAGTTGCTGGAATCGATCCGGATCAGCTCTTGGCAGATCCGGACGACCTCGTCCTCGGGGCCCCTCGTCGTCTCGCTCATGCACCCAGGCTATGGGAGCGGCTCACCGCGGGATGCAGGCCTTGTCCACGGACTGGGTGAAGGCAGAGACCTCGCTGGTGAACTCCTGGGACTTCTCCAGGGCCGCATCACCTTTCAGGCCGATGAGCCCCTTGCCGGACTCGGCGAGTTTGGCGAAATCGTCCTGCAGATCCTTCGGCAAACTCGCGGCGGCGTCGGCGGGGAAGGCCTTGTCATAGTCCTCCTGAGTGAACTCCCCGGTCAACGTATCCAGGGCCACGGTGGCGATCCCCATGAGGACGCCACCGGCCGCCATACACGCCGCCGCGTCATAGCTCCCCGAGCCACCGGCGCTCGCGCTGGTCGAGCTGCTGGTTGCCGACGTGCTGGACGAACTGGCGGTCGTGCCCCTGGATGTCGTGCTGCCAGCGGCCTTCGTGGTGGTGGACGTGCCGGAGTCGGAGCCGCCGCAGGCGCTCAAGCTCAGGGCAGCGGTGGCGAGCAGCACGGTGGCGCGCAGTCGGATGGTCATCGAAATCCCCCTCGGATCGGTGAGATGTGCGGGCGCGGGAGTGGCCCGCCGACACGACCCTAGACGGGGCGCTCGCGGACGGTTCCCCGCCGCAGCTAGCGCTCGCTCGGGTTCAGGATCTGAGACAGGTCGTAGCGCGCGACCTCTTCGAGCTGGTCGTAGGTGCAGCTTTCCGGGACGCGATCGGGCCGCCACCGCTTGAACTGGGCCGTATGCCGGAAGCGGCGCCCCTCCATGTGATCGTAGCCAACTTCGAGGACGCGCTCGGGGCGCAGCGGGACGAAGCTGAGGTCCTTCCCGGCGCTCCACCGGCTGCCGGTCCCGGGCACGCGGTCGGGATTCGCGATCATCCATTGGGCCCATTCACCCCAGGGGTGGTCCTCGATGTTCTCCTCGAGCGGCTTCAGCTCCTCGAGGAGTGCCTTGCGCTTGGCCTCGGTGAAGGACGCGCTCACGCCGACGTGCGCGAGGTGACCGTCCGCGTCATACAGCCCGAGGAGGAGGGAGCCGAGGAGGGGCGTTTCGGGCGTGCTGTTCTTGTGCAGCCGGTAGCCGGCGACGACGACATCGACGGTGCGGGCCTGCTTGATCTTGATCATCGTGCGGCTGTTCGGGCTGTATGCCGCCCCGAGCGGCTTGGCGATGACGCCATCGAGCCCGGCGCCTTCGAAGGTCTTGAACCACTCCTGCGCCAGCGTCGGATCCGTGGTTGTGCGGGTGACGTGGACGACGTCGCTCGGGGAGGTGAGGACATCGACGAGTCGTGCTCGTCGGTCCGCGAAGGGCGCGCTCATAAGGTCGTTGTCGCCGAGGGCGAGAAGGTCGAAGGCGACATACTGCGCCGGGGTGGTCTCGCTCAGCAGCTTGATCCGGGAGGCGGCCGGGTGGATGCGTTCCTGGAGCACCTCGAACTCCAGCCGGTCGCCCATCGCGACGAAGATTTCGCCGTCGAGGACGACCTTGTCGGGAAGGCAATCCTTAAGAGCGGCAACGACTTCGGGGAAGTACCGCGTGAGCGGCTTAGTGTTGCGCGAGGCGAGTTCGACCTCGTCGCCGTCCTTGAAGACCAGGCACCGAAAGCCATCCCACTTCGGCTCGAAGGACAGGCCACCGTCGAACTTCGCCGGGTCCGGGATGCCGGCCGCGGACTTCGCGAGCATCGGCTGGATGGGCGGCATGACGGGCAGGTCCATGCCGGTCACCTTATGCGGCGGTGACTCGTGGCTCGCCGTTCCGCTGGGTCCGGCTAATCCCAGGGGGCGAGGTCCATCGCCGTGAAAACGGGTTCGCCGGCCTCGTCGGTGGCGGCCAGGTCGAGGGTGGCGGTGAGGCGCCAATCCCGGTCCCCGGCGGGGTCCTCGAGGATCTGGGTGACCGTCCACTCCCCCGGTGCCTCCGCGATCTGGAGGTATCCCGGCCCCCTCGCCTCCGGGCCGGTGCCGAGGTGGTCGTACTCCTCGAAGTAATCCTCGCCGGCGGCCCGCCACTGCGACTCGGTGAGGGTTGAGTCGAGGGCGGCCAGCGCGGCATACCGCTGCAGCGCAAGGAGTTCCACGCGACGGAAGATCGCCCGGCGCACCATGACGCGCAGCGCGCGCGGGTTCGCCGACAGGGCGCGGCTCATTTCGGGGCGGACCTCGTGCGGACTGTCGTCGTCGGGATTGATCAGCGACTCCCACTCATCGACCAGGCTGGAGTCGGTCTGGCGGATCAGCTCGCCGAGCCACTCGATGAGGTCGTCGAGTTCATCATCGCGGTATCCCAGCGGGACGGTTTGGCGCAGCGCACGATAGGCGTCGGAGAGATAGCGCAGCAGAATGCCCTCGGCGCGGCCGAGCTGATAGCGGCCGACATACTCTCCGAAGGTCATCGCGTTCTCGTACATCTCCCGCACGACCGACTTCGGCGACAGGCCCATCTCGTAGACCCATGGGTGGCTCTGCCGATAGATCGCGAAGGCATCGATCAGCATGTCCGCCAGCGGTTTTGGCCAGGTGACATCGTCGAGAAGTTCTAGCCGCTCCTCATACTCCAGCCCGTCGGCCTTCATCTGGGCGACGGCCTCACCGCGAGCAGCGAACTGCTGCGCCATGAGGACTTGGCGCGGGTCCTCCAAGGTCGCCTCGATGACGCTAACGACGTCGAGGGCGTATGCCGACTCGCCCTCGTCGAGGATGTCGAGAACCGCGAGGGCGAAAGCAGAGAGTGGCTGGTTGAGTGCGAAGCCGTCCTGCAGGTCGTCGGTGACGCGGTATGCGGTGGCCAACGTCCCAACGACATCGAGCGGTTCGGCGCTGGTCAGCTCTTCGAGGGCGTCGTCGTCCGTTCCGTCTGCTTCGGCGCGGTCGTGGATGGCCTCCTCTGCGGCGCGTTGCTCCGCGGGTTCGTCCTCGACCTGGTCGGGGTCGGGGACGGCGACGGATACGGCATACCCGGGCTGGCCGGGGACCGGCTCGATGACGTCGGCTTTGGTGAGGGAGGCGAGGATTTGGGCGGCGCGGACGACCAATGTGCTTCGGCTGGAATCACTTTCGTGGTTGTCCTCCAGGACGATCCGCATCGCCTCACCCTGACCCTCGATCTGCGCGAGAAGGTTGAGGATCATCGAGTGGCTGACGCGCATACGGGATCGAAGGGGTTCTGGCGGGGCCGCCACGAGGCGGTCGAAGGTCGCCTCGGTGTAGCTCAACTGGCCCTCAGGTGGTCCCTTGCGGACGACCTTGCGGCGCTTCTTGGGGTCGTCACCGGCCTTGAGGAGGGCGCGGTGGTTGTCGATGACGTACTCGGGCGCCTGGACGACGACAAAGCCCTCGACGTCGAAGCCCGCCCGGCCGGCGCGGCCGGCGATCTGGTGGAACTCTCGGGCGCGCAGGACGCGCTGGCGGCGGCCGTCATACTTCGTGAGCGAGGTCAGCAGGACCGTGCGGATGGGCACATTGATGCCGACGCCGAGGGTGTCGGTGCCGCAGACGACCTTGAGCAGGCCGGCCTGGGCGAGGGTTTCGACGAGGCGGCGGTACTTCGGCAGCATCCCTGCGTGGTGGACGCCAATCCCATGCAGGACAAGGCGTTTCAGCGTCGCACCGAAGCCCTTGCCGAAGCGGAAGCCGCCGACGAGGGTCTTGATGCGCTCCTTGTCCGCGCTGGTGGAGACATTGATCGACATCAGCGCCTGGGCGCGCTCGATGGCGGCTTGTTGGGTGAAGTGCACGATGTAGATCGGGGCGCGCTGATCGTGCAGAAGGTTCTCGATCGTCTCGTGCACGGGCGTGAGGACCCAGTCGTAATGCAGCGGCACGGGTCGCTCGGCGGAGGTGATCGGGATGGTGTCGCGGCCGGTGCGACGGGTCAGGTCCTCTTCGAAGAAGGTGGTGTCGCCGAGGGTCGCGGACATCAAGACGAATTGCGTTCGCGGCAGGAGTAGGAGCGGGACCTGCCATGCCCAGCCTCGGTCCGGCTCCGCATAGAAGTGGAACTCGTCCATGACGACCAGGCCGATCTCGGCCCGATCGCGTTCGCGCAGAGCCTGATTCGCGAGGACTTCGGCGGTGGCGCAGATGATCGGTGCGTCGGGGTTGACTGCGGCGTCGCCGGTGAGCATCCCGACGTTCGCGGCGCCAAAGATGTCGATGAGCGCGAAGAACTTCTCGCTGACAAGGGCCTTGATCGGCGCGGTGTACCAGCTGCGCTCCCCTGCCGCGAGGGCCTTGGCGTGGGCGGCCACCGCGACCAGCGACTTCCCGGATCCGGTGGGGGTCGCCATGATCACATTGGCGCCCGAGAGCAGGGTGAGGATCGCCTCCTCCTGTGCCGGGTAGAGACTGATCCCCTGGCCGGTCGTCCACGCCTCGAAGCGCTCCAGCACCTCATCGGCATCTGCGGCGTTCCCGATCGAAGTCAGGGACACCGGCGACATGCCGCCCATTGCATCACGCCCGCCCGCCCCCGCCGCCCCGCGCGCGACCTGGTCGGTGAGAGCACTTTCCCGCCCATTGCCGGAACGTGGACATACGCAACGGATCATTACCGTTGCGTATGTCCAGGTTCTCTCCCATGACGGGGTGCGCCGACGCTCTTTGGGGGTCTGGCGACGCGGTCGGCAGTGAGCTCGTCTGGTTGCGGGCTGCGCTTCCTGCGGGAGCCCTCGGGGCAGGAGATTCGTCGCTGCGCTCGCTCGTGCCTCGCTCGGCTCCGCTCCTCGACTGCCCCTCCGGGCTTCCCCCAGTCCGCTCCGAAACCGTCAACTCATCGACGTCT